>TARA_R110002049_G_scaffold70521_14_pt1 | contig 10911 bp, 11 predicted proteins | sample TARA_R110002049 | Tara Oceans TARA_R110002049 (sample SAMEA4396941) | marine metagenome | biome: Polar Biome; feature: [SRF] surface water layer (ENVO:00010504); material: water (ENVO:00002006), including particulate matter (ENVO:01000060) such as... | depth 5 m
GGTTTTCCGGTGCGGTTGGTCACCCGCCAATCCATGTTGCGAATATCATCGCCGGGGCGGTAGTGGCGCAGTTCGTCGAAATCCAGCCCGCGGCCGCGCAGGCGCGAGCGCTTGCGGCCGCTCAGCAAAGAGCGCACCGGCTGCCGCGGCAGGTAATTGAAACCGCGCGCGGTGTAGCGCAGGCGCACCAGGGCGCGCAGATTGGTGTAGATATCCTCGTCGGTGGGGGTGTGCACGCCCGCTCAGCCTACCGCGACCTGCCGGATGATCTCATCGATAATATCGTCAGGGGAGATATGATCTGCCAGTGCGTCGTATGTCATGATCAGGCGGTGCCGCATTACCGGGTGTAAGACAGAGCGCACATCGTCCGGATTGACGCTGTCCCTGCCATCGAGCCAGGCGCTCGCGCGACAGGCGCGATGCAGGGATATACTGGCGCGCGGGCTGGAGCCGGTTTCAATCCAGTGGGCCAGCTTGTCACCGAATTTCTGCGGTAGGCGCGTCGCCATCACCAGGTCGACAATGTATTGCTCGACCGCCGGGGAGATCTGCATTTTCTGGATGACCTCGCGGGCGGCGAAGATATCCGCCTGGGAAATCTTCTGCAGCGTTTTGGTCTCTTTTGCCTCCTCCGCCTGCAGCATGCGAATGATCGCAAGCTCGGCCTCCGCCTCGGGGTAATCCACCGAAATTTTCATCAGGAAGCGATCCATCTGCGCTTCCGGCAGCGGGTAGGTACCCTCCTGTTCGATCGGGTTCTGGGTGGCGAGTACCATGAACAGTGCCGGCAACTCGTAGGTTTTTCCGGCGACGGTGATCTGGCGCTCTTCCATCGCCTCCAGCAGGGCCGATTGCACTTTGGCCGGCGCGCGGTTGATCTCATCCGCCAGTACCAGCTCGTTGAAGATTGGCCCCGGTTGAAACTGCAGCTCAGACTTGCCGTGGTTGTCCTGATAGATCTCGTTGCCTGTCACATCCGAGGGCAGCAGGTCTGGCGTGAACTGTATGCGTCCCAGCCCGGCCTGTAGTACCTCGGAGAGGGTTTTGATCGAGCGTGTTTTCGCGGTGCCGGGCAGGCCCTCCAGCAGCACGTTGCCGTTACACAATAAGGCGAGGGTCAATGTGCGCACCACCTCGTCCTGGCCGATAACCGATTCGGCCATTTGCTGCATCATGGATTTCACTGCATTGAGATGTTCGCTGGACACAGTAGCGCTCCTGTCGTTGCGTATTTGCCGGCGTGGACGGTCGAGTGTTATATAAGCCAGTATAGCGGCACCGGGTGAAACTTGTTAAGCGGCCCAGGCTCGCTCCGCGCGAAAGCGCTGTGACAGGTAATCCATCTGGTCGGCCAGGATTCTGTCCTTGGCGAGGAAGTGCCACTCCCAGGGGTTGGGTTTGAAGGGCACGGCCAGCAGCGGCATATGGGCTTCCTCCGGCGTGCGGTCGTCCTTCTCCCAGTTGCAGCGTTTGCAGGCCGCCACCACATTCTCCCAGCGATCCCTGCCACCGCGTGAGGTGGGGAGCACATGGTCCCGGGTCAGTTCACTGCGGGTAAACTGTCGCCCGCAATACTGGCAGCGGTGATCATCGCGGCGAAACAGTGTGCGGTTGCACAGTGGCGGACAGAAGCCCTGAACAATTCGGCCCTGTATGGCGACAATGGGTTGCAGGTCGATACGTGAACGCGAGCCGCTGAGACGCTGGATACCGCCGTAGACGGGCGGCAGATTTTCGCCGATGCCGTAGATGACGTCGCCCTTGGCATAGGCCGTGACCGCTTCGTGCAGCGTGATCCAGCCACGGGGATGGCCGGCCATGTCCAGACGCAGGATAGTTTGCATAGTGTCCCACCCACATTGCTGTGGCTAAAACTACTGCAATTCGATGGCAACTACAATCGCGGGGAATACCGCCGTAATACTAGAGCCGGTACTCCGCGGCAAACTCTTCGGCGGGGAGGGGGTTGTCGAATGCGGACCCCTGCAGGATATCGCAGTGCATTTCTGTCAGGCGATCTGCAATCTCAATCGAGTCCACGCCTTCAGCGACAACTTTCAGTGAAAAACTGTGTGCCAGATCAATAATGGTTTTGACGATGGCGTAATCCTTACTTGATAACAGCATACGCTCGACGAAACTTCTGTCGATTTTCACCTCGTTGATTGGCAGGTCGCGGAAATGGGCCAGTGAAGAAGCGCCGGTACCAAAGTTATCGATAGAGATTGTCACACCCAGATTGTGCAGTCCGCAAAGCTGGGAACGCATGAGAAGCTGATCGCCAACGCCCGGTTGTTCAGCGATCTCAAGGTGGAGCCGGGATGCTTTAACATCAAATGCCGTCAGTGCATCCTTGATCAAGCTCAACATATCATCATCCAGCAGGGAGGGGCAGATATCCAGTGCGATGGATAGCTGCTCCGGCCAGCGAGCCAGGCGACTGACAGCCGATTTTATTGCACACCGCATGATGGGCTTCATGATGTCGTGTCTTGCAGCCAACTCGACAAATTTGTCGGGCGATAGGATGCCGTGTTCGCTGTGGTGCCAGTGAATCAGGGCTTCGGCGCCAATCAGTGTGCGCAGGCCGGCGTGAACCTTGGGTTGGTAGTGCAGCTGGAATTCGTTCGCTTCCAGCGCCTGTCTCATCTCCTGCAGGCGCTCACATTCTTCCTTCAGGTTGTCCGGGTGGTTTCCCGAGAATATCTGGAACAGGATTTCCGATTGCTTGGCCTGGTTCAGCGCAATGCCGGCCTCCTGCATAGCCTGAGCGAGATCCGAGTTCTGGTCATTGAATTCAGTAAAGCCTGCGGTCACGGCCAAAGGCAATTCCTGGCCGAGATAATAGTGCGGTTCCTTGAATGCGCTGTCGAGTTCGGCCGCCGCTACTTCCAGCTCGTCCATGCTGTCGATATCGCGAAGGATGACGCAGGCGCGATTATCGTTGAGAAAACTCCATTGATCGTTGCTTCTCAGCCAGTCATTCAGACGGTGTCCGAAGACATCGTGCATTATCTGGCTGGTAGTTTTGTTGCCGCTGTCTTCACCACTTCGATTGACAAGCTCTACCAGCCCGAGAAATCTGTTGGTGGTGTGGGGCATCAGACAAAAAACTCCTCGCTGGAAACCCCGTAGGTGCCCGGCTGAAGTTCGCGGGCAATCCAGCGCTCGCCTTCTGCGGCGATCGACTGGTTGGCGAGATCCACGATCTTGGGCAGGGTGCGACGGGCCTTGGCGCCATTCATCACGATCATTAACTCCGGCTTCAGTCGCCGGGTGATGTTTTGTGAGGAGACGATTGCCACCTCGCCCGTATTGAGTTCAACCATGGAGCCCGTTGGGAACAACCCGATGGCTTGTATGAACTGTTCTACCAGCGCTTCCTGAAATTGATAGCCGCTGCAGTCCAGCAGTTCCAGTGCGGCCTCGTGCGATGTGCGCGCTTTCGCGTAAGGCCGTGGTGTGATCATTGCATCATAGGTATCTGCCAGCCCGGCGATGCGAGCTAATAGCGGTATGGACGGGCCCTCTGTGGCATTGGGGTAACCCGAGCCATCGAGTCGCTCGTGGTGATTTTCGATGACCCCGGTGATTTCGATATCGATATTGTCGGCGTTGGCGACCAGCTCTGCACTCATGGTCGGGTGGGCGCGGATGATGCGCCGCTGGGTATCGGTCAGGTTTTCCGCCTGGTCCAGCAGCTCTGACGGCAGCTGTGTCATGCCGACGTCACACAGTGCGCAGGCGACAGCCAATTTTTCCTGTTCGGATCTCGACAGGCCGATCTGCCGACCGAGGATGACGGCCCAGACGGCCATGGATATGCCGTGATACGGGCGGTACTCGCCGCAGTCCTGCATGCGCACGACTGTGGCCACGGCATTCTGATCGCGAGCAATACCGTCTATCAGTGGTATGAGGGCAGCCTTTAAGGCGTTGATATCCGTTTCGAGGCCGCCGCGCAGTGACTCAAACACGGTATCGAGGGCCTTAGTGGCACGTTCAAAGGCGGCTTTGGAGCGATTGAACTCCTCTTTCATCGCCAGACGGATAGTCGGTCTCTGCTCGACAGGAGCTGGCGCGAGCGTCAGTGGTTGCCGAGCGCCGGTATATTCGGCATCGACATACACATGGTCAACGTAGTTAGAGACGTACTTGATCTCCTCAGCATCTCGTACCACAAAACCCTGCAGGGTAAATGGAGTCTCAAGCCATGGCCGGTCCAACTCGGCAACGAACATGCCGGGTTCCAGATTCATGGCGGGGAGTTTCACCAGTCGCACAATGCACCTCACTCGTTGTCTTTGATCCTGCAGACTAGTGAGTAAGCGAAAGTGTGTCGATTTCAGGGTTTAAGAAAGGAGAACTGGGTCACTGCCGGGTTCGCATTTTGTGACCTCTGTCATATGTGCCGCTTGAGGCCGGGGTCAGCAGCTGGCGTCCTCGGCCAGATTGCAGGTGCCGCTTTGGCCTTCGGTGAGGGTGATCTCGTACTTCTGGTCAATCGGGAGCGGAATAACAAGCCCGTTGTACTCGACGGCTGCATCGGCAGCGGTGTTACAGGAAAAGGCTATGGTGTAGCTACCGGCGGGAACGTAACCAAACGAGTAATTCCAGTTGCCAGTCAGCGAATCCTGCGCCATCGAGGCGACGGCGAATGGCGCAACCGCATTCGAGGGCGGGGTGGTTGTGCTCTGTGAGGTGAACACATCCGCGAGGTTTTCCTCCAGTAGATTCAGCTCATTGTAGAGATACACCCTGTTGCCTTTCTCCGGGTCGGTTTTTTCGCTGCAGGGCGATACCGTGTCGAACAGGGCGCTGTCCACCGAGCCGGATAATTTGGCGGCTGTCAGGTTATTCTCTATACGCACCCCGTTAGTTGTCAGCAAATAGGTCTCGCTACTGGCCTGATATTGCAGGGCCTGTGCCAGGCCGAACTCCACGGTGAAGGGCTGATCCCCGGAAGACAGCTCTATACCCGGCAGGCCGCGAATGCTGCTGCCGATCGCTATGGCCTTCAGGCTGTCGTCGTCTTCCTGAACATAGGATTTATTCACATCGCCGGTCACGATGGCGATGGATACTGCGCTGTAGAACCCGGGAATGAGTTCGAGGTCTTCAATCACTATTAACTGACTGACACCCTGGTACTCCAGCAGGTCGACCTGGAAGGTGTCGGCATCTACCAGATCCAGTTCCGGTATGGTGAAGGTCTCTATGACTACGTCCTCCACCCCGCTGCGGCTCAGGGTTATGCTGTCGACCTCAATCACGACCTGCCTTAAATCTTCCGGCAGCGAGTCTGAAAACCCCAGCGTCAGCCGTGCCGGGTTGGTGTCGTCATCGTCATCGTTATTGCAGTCAAAGCCACAGCTGCAGCCACCCAGTGGCAGCATGAACGCCAGAAGCGCCAGAGCGGGTAACAATGTTCTTACGGCAATTTTCATGGCGGCGATAACCTGTTGTGAAGTCGATGGATGGTTTTAGAGTGGCGAGAGGCATTATGAGCGAAATGGCGTCCGAGTTGTAGACCTGTTGTTCGTCGCTGGCGGCAAGTCTGAACGCTGCCGCCAGCGTCCAATGAAGCGTGCGCCAATCGGTTGTCTCCGCTGGCAGAACAACCCCGCCGCGCGGTTCAGTCGGTATGGGGGATTTTGCCGCCCTGTCTCTCCCGATAGGCCTCGGCAAAGGCGAGGCTGTCGGCGTTGTCGATCAGCGTGCCGTTGTCGAGTTCGCGGGTTCTGGCACTGATCTCCAGCATGGCGCCGCCGAGATCCTTTGCAGGTATTACAAGGTCGCCGGGGCGCAGCAGCGTTTCCAGTAAATGGTGCAGCGCGTTGGCCTGCTCGCTGGTCGGCCTGACGAAGGCGGAGCGGTAGGAAAAAGTGCGCAGTCCGGTGCCCTCGGCCAATTGTGCTGCCTCCTGCTCCGCACGCCCCTTCTCTCTGGCCCAGTGCTGATCGCCATTCACATCGGTGCCCATGCCGGTCACGGTGTGGAATGACATCGGTGCTTCGGTGCGAGCGGCGAGCCAGGCGTTGATAAACGCTATCGGGAAATCGACGTGTATCCATGTGTAGGTTTCATCGTCCATTCCCAGCGAGGTGGTGCCCAGGCCCCACAGTACGGTGTTGACCCGGGGCAGAATGTCCGCGAGGTCGGAATAGTCGGTGAAGTCCTCGTGCAGCAGCATCTCGACTTTCCCGGAGGCCACGCCGGCGTCAATGCGGGGAGACGTTCTGCGTGTGACAACGTAAACCTGCTCGACATCCGGGTCCTCCAGCGCGGCCTTGAGCAGACCGTCGCCCACCGAGCCGGTGGCGCCGAATACCATCACCACCTGATTGGCGTCATCGCGGATGTCGGGGTTGGGTGAGGGCGTTATCGTGCCCAGCGTGACCGCACCCCAGATATCAAAAGCGACAATGACCAGTGCGATGGCTATGACAAGGGAGTACGCAATCTTTTTTACCGCTTTCATGGGCTGCATCCTCTATTAGATTGGGCAGGGGCCACTATACAGGAAGGGCGATCAGTTGGTGCTGCTTGCGTCAGTCCGCCGGGCACGCGTACAGTGTTGGGTTCACTAAAAGCGACGGCAACAGGAGCGTAATCGAGATGATAGACCTGCATTTCTGGCCCACACCCAATGGCAAGAAGCTCACCATTCAACTGGAGGAGTGTGGCATCGACTACAAGCTGGTGCTGTGTGAAATCGGCCGTGGCGCGCAGTTTGAAGAAGACTTCCTGCGCATCAGCCCGAACAACCGTATGCCGGCCATCGTCGATCACCAGCCGGAGGGTGGCGGCGAGCCGCTGTCAGTTTTCGAGTCGGGGGCCTGCATGATGTATCTGGCGGAAAAAACCGGACAGTTTGGCGGCGCCGATCACCGGGAGAAGTGGGAGGTCTATCAGTGGGTCATGTGGCAGATGGCGAACCAGGGTCCCAAAACGGGAGAGCGGGGGCATTTTGCACGGCTGAAAGACAGTCAGGGTGACCAGTCCTACGCGCTGCGCCGTTTCGACGATGAGTTGCACCGCTTGTACGGTGTAATGAACAACCGGCTCTACGACCGGCGGTATCTGGCGGGTGACAACTATACGATTGCCGACATGGCGTGCTACCCCTGGAGCAGCGGTTGGGAGGAACAGGGCATCGATATCGATGAATTCAAATACCTGAAACGCTGGCTGAATGAACTGAGCAAGCGGCCTGCGTTGACCAGAGGTATGGCGGTCGGCAGCGAGCTGACACAGGATTACTCCAAGCTCTCTGAGAATGAGATCAAGCACATTGTGTCACTGTTGTATAACCAGCGCGCCCGTCCTGCGCCGGAACACGGCGGCCTGCTCGACTGACACAACCGGTGGACTGCGCGTCTGAATGAGGCAGCGCGCGGCCTAATCCTTTGGCGTACCGGTGAGCGTCTGGGTTTTTATTTCGTAGATACCGCCTCTGGGCTGTACAAACAGCCCCTCTGCGCTGGCTGTCATAACGCCTTCTGCGTACATTTCGCCGCGCATGATGGTTTTGCGACGCTCCACTTTTACCAGCGTTCCCTCCAGGGTCAATTCTGTATTGAGGGGCGTGCGCCGGTGATAGTTGACATGCAGGTAGCCTGTCATGCCGGGTTGGCCTCCCAGTATTTGTGCCATGCCCAGGAATTGATCGAAGATTGCGGCCACATAGCCGCCGTGGACACTGCCGGGCGGCCCCTCGTAATTCCAGCCACACTGGCACGCCCCTCGGGCTGTGTCGCCGTCAAGCCAGCTCTTCACTGGCGGAGCCAGTGGGTTGCTCAAGCCCGCCAGCGCGTTGAGTTCGTGGCTGATCTGGCCAAATGATCCGTGCTCGCCGCTGGCTGCCCAGTCAAAGCGGCCGTAGATGCGCGGCGAGCCGCGAAACTCCTCGGCGGTCTCCTCCAACTGGCTGGCGATGGCGTTCATGGTCTCAATATTGGGCGAACTGGTTACCAATGCCTCGGACAGTTGTTTGATTGCGTCCGAGACGCGGCGTTTGGCCACCCATTCGTCGTTGAACGGGGGGGTGATTTCTTCACTGGCGAAGGGGTTGTTGTCATCTGTCATGGTGTCGTGCCCGTATGCTGTGAGCGCTAGAGCGGCCACAGTGTAAACTGAATTCCGGGCACACGTCCCGGTGGGTTGCAGAATGTGTCAGTTGATATGCCGCAACAGGAAGGACACCAGACTCTCGTCCGAGGGGTCCGTCAGCTCATATGCCGGTTCCTCAATATAGGCGACGCTCTCCAGGCCCACTTCATCGGCGCGCTCTTTTACAGCCAGCGCATGCAGGCCGTGATGCAGGAACAGGTTCAGCAGATCGTCAAAACCGGTTTGGAAATTGTGCACATAAATGGGCGCATCGCCGGCGTCCATCAGGCCCAGCATGTCGACGTTGGCGCGATAGGCTTCGTTCTCCGGGGTAAAGATGTCCTCTACTGTCTCAACACCCAGGAAGGTCAACAGGTAATTGGTTGCGCCCACAGCGTTGGCCACAGTGGGAATGTCCGTGCCACCGAGAATACCCTCCAGGCTCTCGGTGATCGGCAGCAAGACCTGCTCCCACACGATCAGATTATAGGTGGACTGGGTGGCGAGTGCCCCCACTGCTTTTACCCGGGTGGACTCACGCAGAATAGGGTCCTCATTATCGGGATCGGCCATATCATCGTGTGTACCCAGCCACAGGCTGGCGCCGGCGCCGGCCGAAGCGCCGTACAGGGCGACATTTTCAGGGTCCAGGTTCAGGCTGGAAAAGTGGTAGCGCATAAATTGCAGGGCGCGGGCGGTATCATGAAGTGACGTCAGGACGCCACCCTGCTCCACGATGGAAGAGACGCCCTCCGCCGATGACGGCACCTTCAGGAGGGTATAGTTAATGGTGGCGTAGGCGACACAGGATTGCAGTGCTTCGCGTATAAAGTCTCCATTTGAGTGAGCTGAGCCTTTATCGCCACCGGTAAAGCCGCCACCGTGTATATAGATGACAAGCGGTGTGGGGGCATCGCACCTGGGCATATAAATATCGAAGACGTTGCGCTCGCCCTCGCCGTAGCTCACGTCTGCTGCGAAATCGGCATCAATGCCGGGTAGTTCGATGGGCGCTTCCGTCAGGCTGAGCTCGAGTGCCGGCCGGACTTCAATTGTGCTGTCGCTGTCATTATTGTTGTTATTGCCACTGCAGGCCGCGAGCAAACAGAGTGCCAGCGGGATGCTTAATATTTGTAGGGTTCTCATAGCGCGGGCCCACTTCTTCCAAGTAAATAGGGGGGTGAATATACCTTATATACCGCGTACTGGCGGCATCTGCGCGTGTGGTTTACAGTAAATGCCCGATATAAGCGTTATAGAGTTCCATAATTTGTACCTTACCCCTCACAAAGGAGAACAATAAATGAAGATAACCGGCGGTTGCTACTGCAAGAAAATTCGCTACGAAGCCGAAGGTGAGCCGCTGATGCGCGGTCTTTGCCACTGTCGCGAATGCCAGTACATTTCAGGTGGTGGCGCCAATGTTGCTATGGCGATGCCGCTCAGCGGCTTTCGCTACACCGAAGGCGAGCCTAAATCGTTTTCGCGCAGTGATCTGGAAACTCCAGTGAGGCGCGAGTTCTGCCCCGACTGTGGAACTTCGCTAGCCAGTCACCCCCCGGGATTACCCGATATGCTGGTTCTCAAGGTAGGTACTATGGATGATCCGACCCAATACGGTGCGCCGGATATGGCCTTTTACTGCATCGAGAAGCAGGCCTTTCACTACTTGCCCGAGGGGATGCCAAGCTTTGATCGCTTCCCCGAGTAGGGGCTGCGTCACAAAACTGTCACCAGAATAATTAAATGAGGGCCAGTTCTCAGCTGCTGGCCATCAGCGCTATACATCGAATTGCCTTTTATATAACATTGGGAAGTTACGCTACGACTACACAAATGTGATAGTTAGATTGCCGTACAATTACATTAATATTAAAAAAGCAGGAGAAGTTGGTGGACTTTGCGAATCCGTATGCGGTTATAGACATCCCTTTATTAGAACTACTCAGGAACATGGGCATCGGTCTGGTACTGGCTGTCATCTGGGCATTTGTGATCTCGCGCTCAACCAGGCTTGTCGTCGATCACAATCAATACCTGCCGATGTTTCTTCTGCTGATACCGGCCATGATCATTATCATTACGATCATCAAGTCATCCATTGCGCTGTCGCTGGGTTTGGTTGGTGCGTTATCCATCGTGCGTTTTCGTACACCGATTAAAGAGCCGGAAGAGTTGCTGTACATCTTCGTCGCTATTGCGGTTGGTCTGGGCCTGGGTGCCAATCAGGTGATGGTGACTGTCGTTGGTTTTACCGTCATCGTGGCTGTGCTTATTCCCTTTGCGCTCACCAAAAAGCAGATTCTGACCAGCAACAGCAACCTTGTGGATGTGATCCTGCATCTGCCAGAGGACAAATCGCTGGATCTGGCTGATGTTGAAAACCTGCTGAAGCAGCAGTCTTTTACCTACAAGTTAAAGCGCTTGTACAGGAGCGGGCCCCGTATAGAACTGCTGATCGACACCCTGCGTATTGAGCTGAGCAGCCTTGATGAACTGCGGCGCGCCTTTGCCGGGTTAGGGGTAGATTTTGAGATTTCTCTCACCTCCAATGCACGCGTCATTACCTGAGCATTCGGTTTGTCTGCGAAAACTATTCGACTGGCGCTCCTTGTAGTTCCACTGTTGGTGGCATTGCTGCTGCTGTTCTCGCCGGAACTGCTCAAAGAAGACCTACAGGATACGGAAATACCACAATGCACAGAGGATGACCCTCTGTGCATACTGTCGGGCGATATACTGCGCGACATGTCGAATTTGAAGTGGGCCGTGCAGCGCGAGAAGTTCGACAAGCAA
>TARA_R110002049_G_scaffold68465_3_pt1 | contig 10910 bp, 9 predicted proteins | sample TARA_R110002049 | Tara Oceans TARA_R110002049 (sample SAMEA4396941) | marine metagenome | biome: Polar Biome; feature: [SRF] surface water layer (ENVO:00010504); material: water (ENVO:00002006), including particulate matter (ENVO:01000060) such as... | depth 5 m
ACGATTTAAAGGAATTCCGATAGCAATAGCATCATAAATTACAAATACTCTATCCCAACTTGCATAAGTTAGTTTCTCTATAATTGTGTCGTAATCAGTGTAACCTTTACCGTCAGCACCTAATCCATTTCTCTTTATCTCTAAAGACTGGGTTGCTTTGTGTAATGCTTCTTGAAACGAACGACCAATTGACATTACCTCACCTACAGCCTTCATCTGCAAACCTAAAGTTCTGTCTGAACCTTCAAATTTATCAAAGTTCCAACGTGGAATTTTAACCACAACGTAGTCTAAAGTTGGTTCAAATAATGCTGAAGTTGATTTTGTAATCTGATTATCTAATTCATCTAAATTATAACCAATCGCTAATTTCGCCGCAATTTTAGCAATAGGATAACCCGTTGCTTTACTTGCTAATGCAGAAGAACGCGATACTCTTGGATTAATTTCAATAGCAATAATTTCCTCTTCATCATCCGGACTTACAGCAAACTGTACATTACATCCTCCTGCAAAATCTCCAATACTACGCATCATATGAATTGCCATATCACGCATTTTCTGTTGTGTTTTATCAGACAACGTCATTGCTGGAGCAAGTGTAATTGAATCACCTGTATGAATACCCATTGGATCCATATTCTCAATAGTACAGATAATAACAACATTATCGTTTTTATCCCTAAGTAGCTCTAATTCATATTCTTTCCAACCTATCAAGGCTTTATCAATCATCACTTCATGTATTGGAGACACTTCCAAACCATGCGTTAACTTTTTATCAAACTCATCTTCTTTAAAAACAAAAGACGCTCCTGCTCCACCTAAAGTATAAGATGCTCTAATAACTAAAGGAAAACCAAACTCTTGCGCAATTTCCTTACCTTTAAGAAAAGAGGTTGCTGTTGCTTGAGGTGCCATGCCAATGCCAATTTTCAACATTAGTTCTCTAAATTGCTCTCTATCTTCAGTAATATTAATAGCATCAATATCTACACCTATTATATCAACTCCAAAATCTTTCCAAATTCCTTTTTCATCTGCTTCAATACATAAATTTAAAGCTGTTTGCCCTCCCATTGTTGGCAAAACGGCATCAATTTGAGGATGTTCTTTTAAAATTTGAATTAACGATTTTGTAGTTAATGGCAACAAGTATACGTGATCTGCCATTGTAGGATCCGTCATAATCGTTGCAGGATTAGAATTGATTAATATAGTTTCAATTCCATCCTCTCTCAAAGAACGTAATGCTTGAGAACCAGAGTAATCAAATTCGCAGGCTTGTCCAATAACAATAGGACCTGAACCAATAAGTAAAATAGATTTTATGTTGTCATTTTTTGGCATGAGAATATATGTTTAGTGTTGTAATAAATCTTTATTTTAATTAGCGCTACAAAAATAAGTATCAATTGGATACAAAAAAAGGCGTTACACCTAAGTAACGCCCTAATATATTAACAATTGTTAATCATTATTTTTTATGTCTTGATTCAGTTGAAACAGACAATTTTTTTCTTCCTTTAGCTCTTCTACGTGCTAAAACTTTTCTTCCGTTAACAGAAGCCATTCTTTCTCTGAAACCATGTTTGTTTCTTCTCTTTCTCTTTGACGGTTGAAATGTTCTTTTTGGCATGACTTATATTTTTAAAAACTAATTTTTCTTTAATTGATTGAGAGCTATCTCAAAACTGCGTGCAAATATACAACAAGTTTTCATTTTAGCAAGAGCCAAAAGAAAATATTTACACGGAATTTATTTTAACTTTTCTAATTCTTTAAAAACGGCTAAAAATCAAGCTAATTACTCGTATTAACTTACTTATAAATAAAGAATGAGGTTCAAAAATAGCCTTATCTGCTCAACTTTCATCACATTTTCTATTAAAATATAAAGTCAATAAAAAATCATTGAATGTAAACTCTTTGTTTTTATTACCTTTGCGATCTGCAAAAACACACAGAAACATGTTTAATAAAAATATAAAATTAGTTATTGCTGCTTTAATCATTGGTTTTGGCATCTATCAATTCACAGAAGGATATATTGGTAATGGTATAATGTATATCTTACTATCTACGATTTTCATTTTCCTTTACTTTAAAAATGAAATGATTCTATTAGCTTTTTTAAAACTAAGAAAACAAGATTTTGTTGGTGCTAAGAAATGGTTAGACAAGATTAAAAACCCTGAAGGCGCTTTAGTAAAGAAGCAACAAGGTTATTTAAATTACCTCAATGGTATTATGGTTTCTCAAACTAATATGAATGAAGCTGAAGGTTATTTTAAGAAAGCCATTAGTTTAGGTTTATCTATGGACCACGATTTAGCTATGGCAAAATTAAACTTAGCCGGAATTGCTTTTTCTAAACGTAGAAAACCTGAAGCTCAAAAACTTTTAGCTGAAGCTGAAAAATTAGACAAAAGAGATATGCTTGCTGATCAAATAAAAATGATGAAGCAACAAATGAAAAAAGCTGTAATGCCAAAACAACAATATGGTCAACCAACTTCTGCTAGACAAAATCGTAGAAGTAGAAGATAAATTTTAAATTCATCAATATAAAAAAGGCTTAAACATATATGTTTAAGCCTTTTTTATATACCTATAGTAGGTTATAATTAATTTGATTACGATTATAAATATCTATAAAATAAATTATAATAAAGGAGCCATTAGACGCGCAACAGCTTCAATAAGTTTTGTGCGTTTAGAACGGTTTCGCCACGTTTGTAAATCGAGTTGATGACAATCTTTTAAATCAGCTTTAAAAAATTCTGTTAGTTGATGACTGATGTCTTTACTATATATTAGTGCATTGACTTCAAAATTAATATTGAAACTTCTATAGTCCATATTAGTTGTACCAACTGTACTAAAAACACCATCGACAACCATAGTTTTTGCATGTATAAAACCTTTGGTATAACGATAAACCTCCACGCCTGCTTCTAATAGCAATTCTAAATAAGAATTAGTTGCGTACTCTGCAATCCACGAATCCGATTTTTTAGGTATTATAATCTTAACATCCTTATTACTCCTAGCAATAACTTGTAGTGCTGTAACAATTTCACTATTCGGAATAAAATAAGGTGTTGTAACGTATACATGGTCTTCTGCATTGGTAATGGCAACAAAAATAGCTTCCATAATATTAGACCAATCTGTATCTGGTCCACTAGCAGCTATTTGCAATGGTACATTTTCTTTACAATTATGCTCAGGAAAATAGTCTTTAGAAATTTCTAATTCTGAATTACTTACAAAATCCCAAGTCGTAAAAAATAAAATCTGCATCGGCTTTACAGCTTCACCTACAATACGAAGATGTGTATCTCGCCAATACCTCTTGTTATTAGCATTAACGTAATCATCAGAAACATTAATACCACCTAAATAACCAATTTCACCATCGATAACGGTTATTTTTCGATGGTCTCTATAATTCATCTGACCCGTAAACTTTGTAAACATAACAGGCATAAAAGAATTCATCTCAATGCCAGAATCTTTTAATTGACGTTTCATTTTTGACGATATAGAACTTCCTACATCATCTATTACTATTCTTATTTTTAGACCTTCTTTTGCCTTTTCACATAAGATATTAAGTAATTCTGTGCCAATGATATCATCTTTAATTACAAAGTATTCGAGATGAATGTGATGTTTTGCTTCTTTTAAATCTTTAAAAAGCAGTTTAAATTTATCATCACCATTTTTAATAAGCTTTACGTCATTATTAATAGTGAGCTTAGATTTTTCGCTATTGTATAAAAGCGGAATCAGTTTTGATTTCTGGTCTAGTAAATCATCGACTTCACTAATGGCTTTTGTCTCTAGCTCTAAAGTCTCCTGAATTTTCTTTACAACAGATTGGTTTAAAACATTTTTTCTACTAAAGATTTTTGTCTTACGATGCTCTTGTCCAAAAAGGTAATAAACGATTAAGCCTAAAAATGGAAAAGCCAACAAACCGATTATATAACTCAGCGCTTTTGTAGGATTTACTTTTTTAAGCAGAATAGTTACGACGGCCGATAATGCAATCGCATAATTAAGAATAATTAGAATTTGCCAGATATGGTTTCTAACAAATTCCACAACTTAAGGCTTAACGCTATAAAATCCTTCTTTAGGAATTTCTATTAAATAAGACTTACGAGATTTATTATTTAGATGTGGCTCTCTTAACCAAGGATTATGAAGTTTTAAAATTTTATAGTTAATACCAAAACGTTTTGCAAACTTCGCGAAATCCGTAACTGCTGTATCGACTTCTACCTTATAAGTAGGTACTTCCTTATATAAGTGCGACTTATTAAAGTTAAAACCATATTTACTTGGGTTTGATAGTATTTCTTTTAAAGCAACAATTCTAAATACATAACGACCAGTTTCTTCACCTAAAAGTAAATCGTAATAACCAGTTACGTCTTGATCTTTTAATCGTCTAGACACACCATAATTACCTGCATTATATGCTGCAGCAGCTTTGGTCCAAGACCCTAAGCTTTCTTTTGCTTTCTTTAAGTAATTACAAGCTACTTCTGTTGCTTTTTCTATATTATAACGCTCATCTACATTATCATTTACTTCCAAACCATTCTCACGTCCAGTAGCTTTCATAATTTGCCAAAACCCACTTGCTCCTGCCGGTGATTTTGCTGTTTGTACTAATCCGCTTTCAATAACTGCTAAATATTTAAAATCATCTGGCACACCATTCCTTGCTAAAATTGGTTCTATAATCGGAAAATATTTTTGCGCACGTTTAAACATTAAAAGTCCATTAGACTGCCAATATGTATTTACCAATAATTCGCGATCCATACGCTCATAAATATCTGGATCTTCAACAGGAACTGGTTCTCCTGAAAAGTTTAAATCATCAGGCATTTCTAATGCATATACATTATAACTATTAACAATTGGATCCTCTTTTCCTATATTATAATCTGAAGGTGCTTTTTCTTCGGGTGACTTTTGCATTGAGAAGATAAACAAGCCCGAAATACAGACTACGCCTACTAATGCTAAACTATTCTTTATAATTTTCATATTCTTTTCTTTTTTTTCTAATTTATAAATGTAATCAATCTATAGACAAGATTAAAATCACGATTCAATAAGTTTTGGTAAATTTTCGTTAAACCATTTATACTTATTAATGATCATTATGTGTGTTCCGCCTTTAATAACAATACAATTTCCACTGCAAGAATGTGGAAAAACAGCATCATTATCACCATGAATATATATTGCCTCAGGATGTGCCTCTTCTTGATCCCAACAAACAACTTGTTTTATTGCCCAATCGAGATACGTTTTATCATTAACCGATAGATACTTTTTATATAAGTCTACACGTTTCTTTATGGTTTCTCCAAAAGCATATTTTGTCAATAAATCTATATTACTAACTAATTGTGTAGGTAGAATATTATACGCTTTAGTAACTTTAAGTAACTTTAGCCGTTTTGGCAGTTCATGATGTGATTTCACGCTAGAAACCACAATCAATTTTTTCACCTTTAAAAGTTTACTCATTTCTTGTACCAAAATGCCTCCAAATGATACACCGAGTAAAACAATATTGCTATGTTCAATAAATTTACACATACGTTGTGCATACTCTCGCAATGTCTCATTTTTATTAGGAATCTGCCATTCTAACCAGTGAATTTCATAATTTTCTTCTGGTAACTTTATATTCTCAAAAATAGAAGGATTAGCAGCCATGCCTGGCATTAAATAGACATGAGTCAATGTGGTATTCATAGGTTATAAAACTATTTAAATGGGACGTCTTAACGAATTACAATTTAAGGTTTTAACACCAATAAACTCATAAATTCGTTGATTTTTTGTACCTTTGCAAAGCAAAACTATACATTTTATAGTATCTACACGCCAACCTCTAATTTAAAATTAAGAAATTATGACAGAAACTGCAACATTGATTGACAATGATTTTCTAAGACAATTTGAATTAAACGTTGAAAATGAAATGGCGATAATAGAATATTCTTTACAGGAACGAAAGATATTCTTAACAAAGATGATTATTCCTGATGCTATTAGAACTGATGAGTTTGAACTAGACTTTATTGATTTAGTATTTAGTAACATTAAAGAGCGTAATATCAGCGTTGTACCTACAAGTCCTGAAATCGCGAAATTTGTAAGACGAAACAGAAAATATAAGCGTATGCTACCGGTTGGTATTCGTATATAGTTTGAAAAGAATTAATAAAAAAATCCGAAGCTTATTAAGTTTCGGATTTTTTTTATGAATTTATACTACGCAATCATAGTGTCTACAAAGTCAAACCGAACCAAACCATCTTCATCAATTTCAGTAAGGTTTACGGTATGCAAGGTATTAACCAATTCGGGATTCCAAGGCGCTTTCACTTTTACATAGTTTTCTGTAAAACCATGAATATAACCTTCTTTGTTTTCGCCTTCAAACAAAACTGTACGCTTAGTGTCTAATTGTTTTTCGTAAAAAGCTCTTCGCTTTTTAGCAGACAAACCTCTTAACATCTTACTACGTTTTGCTCTTACGTTTTTATAAACAGCGCCTTCCATGTCTGCAGCTTCAGTATTGTCGCGCTCAGAATAGGTAAACACATGTAAATAAGAAATATCTAATTCACTCAAAAAATTGTAAGTCTCTAAGAACAACTCGTCTGTTTCTCCTGGGAAACCAACAATAACATCTACTCCAATACAAGCATGTGGCATTACTTCTTTTATTTTAGTGACTCTGTCAACGTATAATTCTTTCATGTAACGACGTTTCATCATTTTTAAGATGTCGTTGCTTCCACTTTGTAATGGTACATGAAAATGAGGTACAAATGCTCTCGATTTAGATACTAAATCTATAGTTTCATTCTTTAGTAAATTAGGCTCAATAGATGAAATTCTCAATCGCTCAATGCCTTCTACTTTATCGAGTTGGGTTACTAAATCTAAAAAGGTATGCTCGTGTTTTTTATTTCCAAATTCACCTTTTCCGTAATCACCAATATTAACGCCTGTTAAAACAATTTCTTTAATTCCTTGTTCTGAAATTTCTTTTGCATTCTGTAAAACATTAGTCATTGTATCACTACGAGAAATACCTCTCGCCAAAGGAATTGTACAATACGTGCATTTATAATCACAACCGTCTTGCACTTTTAAAAATGCTCTAGTTCTATCTCCAATAGAATAACTACCAACGTAAAAATCAGCTTCCTCTATTTCGCAAGAGTGTACTTCTCCAAAATCATTTTTAGATAAATCATTTAAATAATCTGTAATTTTGAATTTCTCGGTTGCACCTAAAACCAAATCTACACCATTAACATCTGCTAATTCCTCTGGTTTTAATTGCGCATAGCAACCAATGGCTGCCACAAATGCTTCAGGATTATTCTTTTGAGCTTGCTTTACAATGGTCTTAAATCGTTTGTCTGCATTTTCGGTTACAGAACAGGTATTAATAACATAAATATCAGCTTTTTCTTTAAAGTCCACACGATCAAAACCTTCATCTGTAAAACCCCTTGCAATTGTAGATGTTTCAGAAAAATTAAGTTTACAACCTAGTGTATAAAATGCGACTTTTTTTTGTGCCATGTTTTATTATTTCAAACTTGGTTCAGGGTTTTTAATAAATTATATTTACTCGTTACTAAAATAGAGTGCGCAAATTTACGTAATTGTTAGTGGTCTTGCAATCTATTGCTGTCCTGTAACGTTAAAATCAATAAACCATAGAATATGACTAAAGCCGAAGCTAGACTAAAAGAGGTCATTTCCTTTTATAAAAATAAAGATACCGTTCTTGGCTATCGTAAATTAATGGATTGCGTAATTGATACGCAAGACTTAAAACTATATCAGCAAGTTATAGGTTTAACGGACTGGAAAGAAAAACATCCCGAAAACGAAACTGAATTTATTGAAAAATCACTAGATATTTTAAATGAAGTTTCAAAAATAAAAATAACCGAATACAACACTAATAAGCCAGTAGTTGTAGGTAACGCATTAACCAAAAGCTATGGGCGAAACCGTTTTAAATTAGGACCAATTTCTATTGAAATTAATAAAAGCCAAGTTTATGGTTTAGTTGGTGAAAATGGAAATGGAAAAACAACGCTATTAAGAATTTTAGCTAAAGAATTAAAATACAATGAAGGAGAATTAGATTTTAAATTTGACAATAATTATAATTCAAATTATGGATTGCGTACCAACTTGGTTTACATTCCGCAACGCACACAAAAATGGTATGGCAGTTTAAAAGACAACCTTAAATTTGTATTATCTAGTTATGGTATTCCGCCAGAAGAAAACGAAACTAGAGTTTTAATGATGATTGCTCGTTTTGGTTTATGGAACTACAAACATTTAAAATGGAATGAATTATCTTCTGGTTACAAAATGCGCTTTGAACTCGCCAGAACCTTACTAAGACAACCAGAATTACTATTACTAGATGAACCTTTAGCCAACTTAGATGTTTTGGCTCAGCAAGTAATTTTAGAAGATTTAAAATCTATGTGTAATTCCATAAATAATCCAATTGCATTAATTTTAAGCTCACAACAGCTTTACGAAGTTGAAAAAATTTCGGACAAAGTTATTTATCTTAAAGATGGTAAATACAAAGACAACAAAACCGAAGACAAGGCCGAAGAACATCATTTAATTGTTGAAATTGATTGTACCGAAGAACGCGAAAAATTATTTTCTGTTTTTAAAGATTTACACTTAGACAAGTTAATTTACAATGGTGGTATCTATGTAGCTTATTTTCAAAATGATACCAACTTTTCAGCAGTATTAGAAACATTAGGAAAACACAAAATAGAGGTTACCTACACTAGAAATATTACCACTTCAACGAGACGCTTTTTTGTTTCCTAATCACAATTTCAAATGAAAAAATTTATATATAAAACCAATCAATATTTATTAGAACGTTATCCAACTATTTGGAATACAAGTTTAGTTTGGATGCTTCTTTGTGCAGTGTTACTCCATTTACTCTTTTTTGTTGTTGGGTTTCTGTCTTTAACTGATCCAGAGTTATTGCATGAGTATAATACCAAAGACATCTTTTTTAAAAATGGCAGTGTGTATTTTACTACAATGGTGTCTATTTTATTGTTGGTAGGTTGGTTAATTTATATGTTCAAAAACAATGGATTTAAGAATTTTTATCCAACATCAAATTCAAAATTATTTTGGCAATTTATTAGCTACATCCTTATTATTTATAGTTGTAGCACCTTTTTTCTTTCTTATAACTACGGGATTAAGACTTACATTTCTGTAACCTATCCGGACAATCAGGTAAGTAAAGAAATTGAAGTTGCTAATGATGTGGCAATGTTCTTTTCAGAAAGCGTTAATGATTACACCATTGACAAACGCAATTATCCGCAATTGTTTTTTGATTTGTATTGCGAAACTACTGATGAGTTTATTGACAAAAGCTTACCATATGAAGAATTTTTTGGAGTTTCCTATCAATTCTATTCGCTTAAAACAAAAGAAATCCCTACAGTTGACCGTCATAAATATGTGTCTAATGAATACAATGATGACAGCACTTTATTAACACCTGTATTTACCAAAGTAAAGGGCAAAAATACTGTGCTATTTTTGAAAGATTCTGTGTTGGACATTAAACCACACTTAAATACAATTAAGCCAAGTTTTTATAACACCTCCTCAACGTTCTTTATCTCTAAAAACGACACTTTAAATGATAGTGAATTTAAAAACAAAATAACCAATTCATATATATATAATGAATATGACAATAGTTATTATAATAATGAACAGTTTTCAATAAGAGATTTTTATAGAAACAAAAGAAATACTGAAATTTTAAATCGAAAAGACAAATCAGAATTTAATTCACTTTTTGAAAACTTTATAAAATTCTCTAAAAGCTATAAAATTCCACATAATATATCAGCTAAAAAATGGACGGATTTAGTCTATCACCCTGAAAATTTTGAAGTTAAACATTTTATAAGAACTGAGCCTAAAAACACAATTTTTACTGAAAACACTTATATTTCAGAAGAGCGTACACAATTTGAGCAGTTTTATTTTGAACGCATTACAGACTTTTATTATGACAACAACGCATTAGAAAATGTATTTGAAAATATTGAAGACATAAAAGCATCCACACCATTTTTAGACAGTATTCATTTCTTTATTTGGTTTGCATTCTTTATTGCCAGTATTATTTTTATGTTTAGAACTACTGGATTAAAACCCTTACTATTCTCCATAATTACAACAGGAATTTTAGCATTAGTAGTAGCATTATTAGCAACGTTTTTATCGTATATAATTACACCAAATGGCGATACTATTGGGTACTTTATTATGTATTTCTTATTGGTTTTAGGTGCGCTAATTTTGCTGACATCAATTGTTTACTCTGATAAGGTACATAAAACAGTTGCAGGTGTTTGTGTTAACATATCCATTATAGGTTTCCCACTATATCTGTTACTGATTACTGGAATAATCACAACTCATCAACAAAATGCATGCAGAAATCGAGCAGATTATTATGAATCTAGTTATCATTGTGATACTTTATTTGATTGGTTTGAAGTTAATTGGAGCTTTGTATATTTCTTTGCAGGATTAGTATTTTTATTCTTTTTCACCAAAGCAATTAAAAAGTGGAAATCACTACCTGAAGGCTAAATATGAATCTAACTAATAACTTTTTCTGTTCATTGAATCTCAAATTCACTTGCATAACTATAGTTCTGCTTACCATATCATGTAGTAGTAAATCTAATACAGAGAATAACCATCATGTTTTTAAATACAACGAACATAAAAACATTGGTTCACTGGATCCA
>TARA_R110002049_G_scaffold121041_6_pt1 | contig 10909 bp, 11 predicted proteins | sample TARA_R110002049 | Tara Oceans TARA_R110002049 (sample SAMEA4396941) | marine metagenome | biome: Polar Biome; feature: [SRF] surface water layer (ENVO:00010504); material: water (ENVO:00002006), including particulate matter (ENVO:01000060) such as... | depth 5 m
AAGCATTGGATTGGAAGATGGAAAAGTCTTAAACCTTCTAAAACAAGAGATATGACATTAAAGATTTGGAGTAAAGGATTAAAAAACAAAGAAGATGAGTAAGACAACGGTTAATAATTATACAGACCTATCAGATGAGGTGGTATTATCCTTGGTGGTAAGGGCTATCTCTGAGGAGAGGAGACGAGTGAACGTAACTATCGGAGACGAGAACTACCTGCTCAGTTCAAACGCGGCTAATGATGTGAGAACATTTAGCTTTATCAGTACTAACACAGACAACTTAAATTAAAAGATGAGTGAACCGAAAAGGTGCAGACCTTGCCAAAGACTGACAAGAAGAACAGTGATATGCAGAACGTATCACTACAAAGGAATTAGAAGTACAGAAGTTGAACCTTAATTTACCTAATAATGAAATCAAGTAAAGTTTACGACAAGATAGTAGAGACATTTGGCGAGGAGCTGGATGACATTAAGACCGCAGTATTAATCTACGAGGTTGAGAAGTTTAGGAGAGACACCCTTGATAAACTATCAACTGCACAGGAAGTAATTGAATATGTGTGTGAGAATAAGGACGTTTCCATAGCATCACTGACAGGCAACTTACGGCACAAGAAACTGGTCGAGGCGCGTCAGTTAATATGGTGGCTACTACAGAACAAGGTGGTTGAGAACAACCTCACCTGCGTCTCTCTTGGACGGATGTTCAACCGCGACCACGCCACAGTCCTTCATGGCGTAAGAAAAATAAACGACATCGTATCAGTTGATGCTGTGTTTAGGGACACACTTATGATGGCAGTTAATCACTTTGGAAAGAAGACAACATGGAATCCACACACAAAGGACATAAAGATAACATCGGCCTTTGCCGCAATATAATAGCGATGCTTGAGCTACGCTACCTCAACACGCATTGGTGGGAGTTTATGAAGCGCAGGAAACTACGGAAGCTACTTGAAGAACTGAAAAATGATTGAGTTCAGAGACTACCAAGAACAAATAATCCAAGAGGGTGTAGAGATACTGGAGAAGAGCCAGCTACTCTACCTCTCTATGGAGGTAAGAACAGGCAAGACACTAACCGCTCTTGGGATATGCGAGAAGATGGATGTGGATGACGTACTGTTCATCACGAAGAAGAAGGCCATATCAACCATCACTGCCGACAGTGATAAGCTATGTCCATCGTACTCCCTGTTTGTTATCAACTACGAGTCACTGCACAAGCTGCCAAACATAAGGTGGGATGTAATTATATGTGACGAGGCACATAGCATTGGAGCGTTTCCAAAGCCAAGCAACAGAGCAAAGGCGGTGCGTGACCTCATACAGAGAAACGACCCTCGCCTTATCCTCATGTCAGGAACACCAACACCTGAGTCGTTCTCGCAGATGTACCATCAGGTGTACGCTGCATTCAACAACCCGTTCAAGAAGTACAAGAACTTCTACCGATTCGCTGACGACTACGTTAATGTCAAGCAGTTAAAGATAAGCGGTAGGCTAATGAACGACTACAAGACAGGGAAGCAGGAGATACTAACCGCAATGAAACCACACACCATCTCATACTCACAGAAGGAGGCAGGGTTTGTATCCAAGATAGAGGAGGAGGTGCTGACCGTTAAGATGAGCGACCACACATACAACCTTGCTAACAGGTTGAGGCGTGACCTTGTGGTTGAGGGGAAGGAGGAGGTGCTACTCGCTGACACACCAGTTAAGCTGATGATGAAGCTTCATCAGATATACTCAGGTACTGTGAAGTTTGAGAGCGGTAAGGCTATGACCTTAGACCGCACCAAAGGAGACCTTATCAAGGCGTACTTTACAGGGAGGAAGATTGGTATCTTCTACAAGTTCAAGCAGGAGCTGGCGGTATTGAAGGAGGTGTTCGGTGACGAGCTAACCACTGAGCTGAGTGTCTTTGAAGACACCGACAAGAACATAGCCTTGCAGATTGTGAGTGGCCGAGAGGGTATCTCACTACGTCAGGCTGACTGTTTGGTGTACATGAACATTGACTTCTCAGCCACAAGTTATTGGCAGTCAAGGGATAGGATGACCACTAAGGAGCGGGTGAAGAACGACATCTATTGGGTGTTCAGCGAGGGAGGCATTGAAAAAGATATCTATAAGGCAGTGAGTAAGAAGAAGGACTACACATTAAAACACTTTAAGAGAGACATAAGCTATGGAGAATAGAGAATTAAGAATAGGTAACATCGGAATATATCACAAGCAATACGCTAAGGTATTAGAGATTAGAGAAGACGCATTGAAGCTGTTGTTGGATGATGATATAATCATTGAAGATCCACGAGGACTTGAGTTTGCGTCAGCCGCAATAACAGAAGATGTGTTAACACGATTAGGGTTTGATAAAGATGAAGACGGTGTTTGGGAACTTCCAAGTGTAATGTGGTCTTGCGAAATAGGATACGGAGGGTCTATGACATTTAAAAAACTGGGTCTTGACATTCTATGCCCTGACATATTGTACGTCCATCAACTTCAGAATGTTTTTTGGTCTTTAGAGGAAGAGACTATGGATGGCGAAGGTTCGTTTTTGCAATTCAAAAAATAATAATGCTATGGAAGAAACACGATTTGAAACACGGAAAGATAAGATAAGGGAGGAGGATACCCTTGATGTCCTATGTAAACACAAAGGGCTAACCTTTGAGATGGCTAATGAGATGAACCCTGTTGATGCTGTGCTATACAAGGACAACAAGGTGGCGGCATACGCAGAGGTGAAGACGTACAAGCAGACGTTCGCAAGGGCGAAGGAATACATATTCATCTCAATCAAAAAGTTGGCAAGCTTGCAGCAGGTATCTCTTAGTAATAACGTGCCGTCATGTATGGTCTACAGGTTTAACGACTGCATAGGATACTACTTTATATCAGAGATAGATGGCGCAGCCTGTGGGTGGGATGGCAGGAGAAAGCGTGATGGTTCTGTGTATGACGAGGAGTTGGTTGTTCACGTTCCTAAAACACTTCTAAAAATTATCAAGTGATTGCGTACCTTTAGGAGGATGACCGAGCAGGCAATTCAAAGCAAGAGAATAAAGCAGTTAGAGGAAGAGGGGTACTACGTTATCAAGCTGGTGCAGACAAACAAGAACGGCATCCCCGACCTGATTGCTATACCACCTGACAGCGAGGTGCTGTTCAGTGAGGTGAAGAGACCAACAGGAAAGTTGTCAAAGCTACAGGAGTATAGACTTAAAGAACTGGAAGAACATGGATGTAGAACAGAGGTATACAGAGGTTAAAGAATTTGAGTTTGAGATTGAAGAGGATTTGCTGTACAAGCTGTCCGACTGGGGGTTTCTCCAGTACTCAATACCAGCAGAGGTGTTCTATAATATGGACAAGATTCCTGAGAGGAACGCATTCTCTCAACTCTTCGCGGGGGTAGCACTTAACGATGATGGTGACCCCGTCTACTTTGAGGCTGTCATACTGCGTCAAGAAGAGGAGGCTCCTATCTTAGTTGACATAAACTTCATAGATACGGATGAGTATTTGGATTACATCTTGAAAAATAAATCACTCTCCCATTGTTTGCCAAAGAATAATTAGTACATTCCGCACCGATGAATTACACCGCATTGGATGCCGAGAAGATTGCTGCCTTTAAAACATGGAGTGATAGGCGAAAGATTGACGAGTTGCTAAGGTTAGACGCTAACCTGTACTGTAACATGGGTACTGATTCAACAGTAAGTGAAATCAGAAACGCATACAAAAAAAGCAGGACAATCTATACCGCTATCAAGTCAGTAAACAAAGAGATGGGTAGCCTTTTCCTTCGAGCAATGGACACATGAGTTCACAGAAAAACATCTCATCGTCCTTTAACAAGAGGCGGCTACACCACATTAACTTCTTGATGAAGGAGATTAATGACAGCACTGATGATATATACGAGTCGATGGTAGACAGAGACCTGAAGACATTAAAGACCTCTATTGTTTCGCTACGCAAGATGCTTACTGACATTGAGGATTCTTTAAAAGATGAAATCTAAACATGGAACATAGACCAAGGTTAACCGCTGAGGAATATGATGTCATAAGGGAGTTGAGAGGTGAGTTAGTGTCTAACATTAACAGCAACACCGCCCTTGATATACATCTATCCGACAGGGGTATTGACAAGAAGGACGTTACGAGTGTTAAGCACTGGCAGTCTGCAAGCGGTGAGCTTAGGTTCTCTGTTGTTACTAAGGAGTCCTCAGGTGTAGCCTCTCTTGAGGAGCAGTTCAAGCCTATACTTGATGGCCTAAGGTCATACTCCCCAACCTTCAAGAAGATAACGCGCAAGCCTGTTAAAGACCCACACTGTATTGTGTTCGACCCCGCTGATATCCACGTTGGTAAGCTGGCATCTGCATCAGAGACAGGTGTATCTTACGACATTGAGAAGGCTGTAGCGCAGGTTGAGGAGGGGATAGAGGGGTTGATAACAAAGGCGTATGGCTTTAATATTGACAAGGTGGTGCTGGTGATAGGCAACGATGTCCTGCATACAGACAACGGTAAGACCACGACAAGCGGTACGCCACAGGACAGCTCAGGTATGTGGCACGAAGCCTTCCAAGCTGCGAAGACAATGTACGTTAAGGCCATTGAACGCTTGCTGGGATTGGCTGATGTCCATGTAATTTTCAACCCCAGTAACCACGACTACATAAGTGGTTATATGCTGGCCCAAACAATTGAGGCATACTTCAGGCTGTCAGACAACGTCACGTTTGATGTTGACATTAGCCACCGTAAACATTTTCAGTACGGGAACAATATGATAGGGACAAGCCACGGTGACGGGGCTAAGCTTGTTGACACCCCACTACTTATGGCAACGGAGAACCCACAGATGTGGAACGACTGCCCCTACAGGTACATCTACCTGCACCACATACACCACAAGCAGACGCATAAGTTTATGAGCGGTAAAGATTTCATTGGCATCACGGCAGAGTATCTAAGGACACCAAGCCCAGCCGACTCATGGCATCACAGGAACGGATACGTTGGAGCAAAGAAAGCTATTGAAGCGTTCATCCATTCCTTTGAGAACGGACAGGTGGCCCGACTAACTCACCACCTATGAGCAATAAGAACAAAGACATCGCAGAACTTATTGTACTGCTGTTGGTTAATGGCCTATTCTGCTGGTCAATATACAGGATGTTCATATGGGCAGCGAGTATTATCTAAAGACACCATTAGGCGAGGCATCCTACTGGATGAGTAAGCCCTCAGGAGAGAGCGTCTACCGCATCATACACGCGGATGGATACGTTCTGTTCACCAACTCAATATCTATCGTTGAGGAGCGCCTTAAGCCCCTACAATCTGAAGCGTCCCTTCAAACGCGGCTGTGGTAAAACAGGTGTCCCAGTGTATCCACGTTCGGGCATCCTTAATATCCTCCATCCTTCGTATCCCTATGTCGTAGTACCTTGATTCGTTTGACCTGATGAACGAGTACACATCAGCGGTTGGAAGCGGAGCGTCATTGTCCTTGAACTGGAATATCTTATCGGAGGCACAGCCAAACGTATGCATAGAGTACTCTGAGTAGTACGGCTCACCCTTGACCCGTAGCCCTGAGTAGTTCCTGTTGCCACCGAACACCCATGTATTTATGGAGCAGCTTATTGGCCTGTCGTAGTGCTTCTCAAGGTCTTGGAGTAGCTGGAAGTCAGCGTTGATTAGTGCGGTTGATATGAACCGAACACTCTTATCTCCATGCTCGTTGTACACCGACTGAGGTACATACTCTTGCAGTTTAAATCTGTCGTTAAGTCTCATTTCTTTTTTTCTTTACGCCCCTTCTTACGGGTGCTTGTGTTGTTCCTTTCACAGGTATCTCCCTTGCAGCCACACTCAACTGGAGCAATGACACACCACTGTTTCTTCTTTGTCAATCCCTCTTTCTACCTCTTCGTGTTGACTCTTTTCTTTTCCTACCCCTTCGTGTTGACTCCCTTTTCCTACCCCTTCCTGTATCTTCCTCCTCCTCTTCTTTCTTATCTTCCTTCCTAAGGTCTTTGTACATATCCTTAAGAAGTATTTTTCTGATGTCTTTATAGAAAGGTATGAGACCTAAGTTACCCAAGACCTCAAGAGGAATACGTTCCTGCCTTGCTCTACGCTGTCGTTCACGAGCCTCCTCCGTCTTCTTTTCTTTAGCCCTCGCCTGCTTATAAACCAACTCAGCAGCTTTGTAAGCTGGGCCAAGTGGCCCAATTATGTTTCGTATAAGCTCAGGAAGCTCACTGTCTTTGTAGTCCTTCTGAGGGGGTAGCATGGTGAAAGCAATAGCGTCTTCGTACTGATTGTACTCTCCGTCTCTTAAGGCACTAAGGTATTTTTCGTTGAACATCTCCGCGCCTTGATTTATTATTGCCTTAGTCACGTTGCCAAAGTCTCTACCAAGCACTAACCCAACCAATCCTGAGACCACGCCTTGACCTATTTTTTGCATGGCTGTTTCCTCGTCATCGTCCTCAATCCCTGTCACTGCCTCCACCATCATCTCACTAAACATCTTAGTTAGGATACTGTATGCAATCATTCTTGTGGTTACTGCTGCGACAAGCTGCGCTCCCTCTTGCTTAGACATTGTTCCGTTTCCAACAGCAGCGTTGACACCTGTCTTTGCAGCCGTGTATTCATAGATAAGGAACCTTGTCATAAAGCTGTTGAAGTTCTTAAAAAACACCGTAAGCCCGCTGTCCTGTGGTCTTACCTTGCCTTTCAATATGCCACTAAACGGGTTGTCTGCTGCACCTATTAAGGTTGATGTCTCGTCAGCCTTGTCCTTTGCTTTAGATATAGCGTCTTCAAACTTGTTCATATAAGCCTCATCGTTCTTAGCAATCAGGTCGTAGTTAGGCTCTACTCCTGCGACTGCTTTGAACTCTTGATTGAACGCGCCAAACCAAGCTGGTCTCATAACAGCCTTGTCGGGAGATGATATCATTGTGTCGGCAATAAACTCTACTCCTCTTTTATACTTGCCTACAGACAGCTCTGATATCTGACTAAGCTTGTTCATTACATCGCCCTTAACCTCACCTGCTTTAACACCGCTGTCAGTAAGCAGGTTGGTGTCAACCATCTTGCCTGACAACCCACCTGCGTATATACGAGATGTTTGGCTACTACCTACGTTGGTCATAATGTTAACCGCGCTTGGAGACATTACAATGTTCTTAAGCTTAACCCCTGCGGCAAACGCTTTTGGATGAGACAACGCTACGAACCCTAAGTTAGAAAGGAGTTCAGCAAACATACGAGGAACGTCAGCAAGTATGGCTCGGTAGCCTGTTTTCTTTATCCAGTTAAACGCCTCGTCAGCAAGGGTAGTGTTGGAGAAGTTCTGATTAAATGTGTCCTCAAGTGTTTGATTGAAGCCACGTTTGATTGCTTCAAAGGCCATTAGTTGATCCTCGTTCATCTCTTTACCACCCTCTGTCAAAGACTTCTCAGTAGCGTTCAGTGTCTTTCGTCCCGTTCTTACAGCCTCTGTCATGTGGTAATCCATGAGCGTCATCTTTGCTCCCCTCTGTGTAGAAGAGAACGGGTCAAAGCTTATAGGCGAAGCACCCTCTATCCTTTCAAGAAGCGACTGAGCCTTAGTCGAGGGCTGTCTGTTTTTTGAAAACTCCTGTGATATAGATGCCCCAGTATCCTCAGACATATTAGACTTTCCAATAACATTTCGGTGGATGTAGTTGGTTAGCGGTTGAATGGCATCGCCCCTAATGACCGCTGCTGTGAACACTGCCTCGTCTACCAACGAGGTGTTGACTTCCTGTATAGCTTTTACTGCTGCCTTTTCAGCAGGTGTTAAACTGTCCTCTAACTTCTCAAGACTTATCTCACCGTCAGCGTCTGCAAACTTTTCTTTTATGGACTTTAAAACAGATATCTCCCCCTTGTAAATATCCTTAGGTAGGTGGTTTATTGTTTTATCCAAGAAGGCTTTTGCTGGCGCAACATTTTTACTGTCGGGGTTAGACTCAAACTCCAACTGAAGTAAGTAAGACATTATCTTGTACTTGGATGCCAAGGTTTTATTGGAGTCCATATTGAAAGACTTCGCTAAGCTCTTCTCAGCTTTTTCAAGAGCCTCTCTTACCCGTTTAGTGTCGGTCTCAAAAGAAGTAAACGCCTCAGCCACTGGCTTAAACAAGGAGTTGTAAATCCTTTTCGACTTAAAGTCTCCGAACACTTGGTCTATAAAGAACAATGGAGAACGCTCAAGCAGTTTGTAAAAAGCATTTTTCTCCTTAGGTGTCAGCTTTGCTTTAATTGTAGCGTACGCCTTTGAAAAAGCAGCAGGAGATATCTGAGAGATAGCAGAAGACAGAGACTTAGACCTGTTAGCTGCCTCCATTTTCTCCACCATAACCTCAGCAGCGTGTGGTAGATACCCGTTGTTTATGTTGTCTATCACACCAATTAGCTGTGCCAAACCTAAGTTATCAAACGACTCTACGGCATCTGTATTAACAAGTTCGCCTAACCGTTTAGCTAACTTCCTTTCGTTACGGGAAGGTAGTCTTGCAGAGTCAACGCTTACATCGTTTAGTTCATCAAACAACGCATCCCTTTCTTCCTGTATCTCCTCCTCAGTCTTGCCCTCGTTCTTTTCTTGTACGTTGATGTCAGACTTGTACCGCTTCATTATTGCAGCCTCTTCTGTCGTTATCAACTCTTCCTTGAGCATCGCTTGAATTGTAGCAGCGTAGTTTAGCTTACCGTCTTTAGTAAACACCTTGTCTTCATACGCATCAAACCTCTGCTTAAGCTCAGGAACCTTTGATAGTTCTGTATCAACCGCTGTCATTATTTCGTTAACCATCTCAGTGGTTTCACTTATCTCAGCAAGCTTGAGAACAGACTTCTTTTGACCTATCATCTTCACTACCGACTCGTACTTATCAAACACTGAGTCAGGTATGAGTGATGGGTTTATCGCTAACATCTTTTCTAAGTTTATCCTTAGACCACTGGCAATACCAAGCTTAGTGTTGACGTTTTTCTTCGCCACCTTCAATGCCTTGCGAACCTCTGCGTTTCTCATTCGGTCAAGCTGCTTCTCAATAAGCTCAACTATCTTTTGAGACTGCGCCTCGTAGTTCTTCATGTTCAAGTTAGACACAATAGATGCCACCCTTGACAGTTGGCTCTTGTTGTATATGCTTGACATAGGAAGCGACTCACGAACAAACTTAACCAGTTGCGTCCTCAAGTCTTTCAAGTACCTCGCGTCCTCTCGTATGCTTGATATCTTGTCTCGTAAAGCTTGTTGTACTTGCTTAGCACTCTCCTCCTTTACCTTTATCTCGTTCACCACATCCATTGCCTTCTCCATTGAAGGTATGATGTTGTCCTCAGTGATGCCGCTTACAATTGATACAAGCTTCTTTACTTGAGGGCTGGCCTTAACGTCCTTAGGTAGGCTGCTCATAAGTTTTCTGAACTCGTTTTGTGCTGCCTTGACATCCTGCATCCCCTTCTTCCTGTCTCTTATTGTCTGACGGATGGACTGCACAAACTTCTGTACGTTTTTGTTGGCTGTGATACCAAGGGATTTGTCGTATGCAGAAATCATTTTTTCCTGAGCTGACTCTGACTGCTCCTTAAATGCAGGGTCGTTAATCAAAAGCTCGATTGCTTTTTCTCGTATCTCAGCAGATGTCTTTTCTACAAACTCCTTTACGTCCTTAGGGTACTTGGCAATAACCTGCTCTACCGTAAGGTTCTTCAGTTCAGGGTTGTTCTTCTTTAGTTCGTTGGCTCTCTTAACCTTGCTTGCCTTGGTTTCAGCCTTGGTCTTAGGTGGAGCCGTGAACTTCCTTAGCCCGTCCTCAACCCTGTTGAATAGCTGTAGCCCCTGCGCTGCTCCTATAGCTCTGAACGCTTCAGGCAACATCTTAAGTGCGTCTACCTCAATCTCCATAGCCTTCGTGATGTCAGCTACCTTAAAGCCTCTTGACTTTAGAACCTCCTTGATAACTGAGTCAGCTATCCCTGCATCCCTTCCAAGCTGTACGTTCTCAAACAGAGTGTTCTGACTAACGTCAATGCCAGCTTTAGAGAATCTTATGTTAGGACTGTCAGCATCAAACGTCTTGTTGCTTCCGTCTGCGAGTTTGATTTGGTTTGAAACTGGGATTGAATATACTACACCTGCATCTTGATAGTCTGCATCATCAATCCAACTATCTTTGATATTATTAAATACCACACCATCATATTTCTTTGTGTCTAATTCTCCTACAACTCCTTGTGTGCTTCCATAGGGTTCATCTAGTTCATCCCATTTCTTACCCTTTGCATCTACTACTAATGGATTTTTAGTATTCAAAAACACTTCATAGATATTTTCGCCACCAGCATATCCATCTGCATTATACCAGTCATCTGTAAAAAACGAGTGGCCTTCAAACACATCAAATGTAGCACCTGTCCCATGATAGACAACTTTAGGCTCCCCATTCTCGTCTACAACCTTACTAGCATTCTTGGGGTCGTTCTCCCAATCACCGAACCACTTCTTGAACGCAGGGGTGCGTACCAACTCATACTGCTCAGGCGTGAGGTTGGATGGCTTGCCGTTTGGTGCAAGTAGTTTACCATCCTTCTTCATCTTAGCCCTTGACTCCTGTGGAGTTGTTGACTTCTTTGGTTGCGTGAAGGCTATCTCTCCTGAGAACAGGTCAGCTATAGCCATGTCAAGAAACTGGTCAAGGGTCAACCCCTTAATCATCTTGCTGTCAATAAGAGACTTTACCTTTTTGTCTGTGCCTGTTCCTACCGATTCAAAAGTTCCTTTGAAGTTCTTCTTAACGTACTCCATCAAAGCC
>TARA_R110002049_G_scaffold16388_12_pt1 | contig 10907 bp, 10 predicted proteins | sample TARA_R110002049 | Tara Oceans TARA_R110002049 (sample SAMEA4396941) | marine metagenome | biome: Polar Biome; feature: [SRF] surface water layer (ENVO:00010504); material: water (ENVO:00002006), including particulate matter (ENVO:01000060) such as... | depth 5 m
AGTTCTTGATCCTTCAATTTTTCTAGCTGAAGAAGATCCAATGTTTGGGGTTATCGTAATTGGTATAATTTGATTGTTCGTGAAAGGACCTGGCAAGATTAAAATTGTGTCATTTAAGGTGGCTCCTAGAATCAACGTATCTTGATTGTTAAAAGGCCGATTAACCAAAAGCTTAACATTATGACTTACTTTTACACCGTCATAGGCCACAAATTTTTTCTTGTCTTCATGACTTGTGCCAAAAAAATAATTACTGCCATAATAAAATTTATATCCATCAAAGCTTTTTTGGTAATTGTATTCGAATCGAAAATTTCCGGCTTCATTGGTTCTTACCTCACCTACATATTCATCCTCTATAGTTTGCAAAAATGCTGATTTAGTGCCATAAATTTTTAGTGTTATTGGTTCTATCGGTGTTTGGCTGCAGTCTTTATAAAACTGCCCTTCTATGGTCGATTTTTTGTCTTTTTCACAGCTGGTAAGTGCACAGAATGAAAGTGCGAGTAAGGTATAAATTAACTTTTTCATAAGGCGTCTTACTTATTCCTTAAATCTATAATTACATCACCACCTTGGCCGCATACATTTTGGTAAGGACCTCTTATCAAATTAGGAGGAATTCTATAGTTAGGATTATGTGACACATTTTTAAACTCTTCTTTACCGAGACCCCACCAGAACAACCCCTCGCCTTCCCTAAAGTCTTCTATCTTTAAAGAGAAAGACGCTCCAATGTTTGGGGTTATAATAATAGGTATAGTTTGATTGTTGGTGAAAGGGCCTGGTAAAATTAAAATGGTGTCATTCAAAGTGGCTCCTAGAATCAACGTATCTTGATTGGTAAAAGGCCGATAGACCATAAGCTTTGCATTATGACTTACTTTTACACGGTCATATACTTTGAAATTTTTCTTATCTTCATAGCTTGTCCAGAAGAAAAGGTTATTACCTCTGTAAAACTTTAATCCATTAAAGTTTTCATTAGATTCACTTTCGAATTTAAGGCGGCCTCGTACATCCGTAGTGGCTTCTCCCAGAAACTTTTCGGTTGAATTTTGTAAAAATTTATCTTTTACTCCGTAAATTCTAAGCGTAGTGGGCTCTATAGGAGTTTGACTACAATCTTTGTAAAATTGACCTTCTATGGTGCTTCTTTTGTCTTTTTCACAGCCGGTAAGCGCAGAAAAGGAAAGAGCGAGTGTTATATAAATTAACTTTCTCATAAGGCGTTGATGTGTTGTTTTCATCCAAATGGCAGTGGTATAAAACCATTTTAGTTTGAATTAGTCAATTAAAGATAAGACAAAATTCTATCAGAATTGTATTTTAACTTATTGTTCTTTAGAATTTAACACTTTCGTAATATTTAAAGATGAAAGTGTTATTTCAGCTTTACTCAGAAAAACAAGCATTACTAACTTCATTGACCTAAACACGATCTAATACATTTAAAATATAATTAAAGAAAGGTTAAATTAATAGCCCCTTAACAATCAGCTTGTAAAAGATAACTCAATGCTAAGCTTAAATATATATTATAATGAAGTTGTTGGTAGAAATTTATATTCCATAATAGAACGTCTAACAAATACAATTAATAATTAATAAACAATTCATTATGAAATATCTAATAGATTTTTATCACTACATCATTATTTTAGCTTTTAGAAAAAAGTGGGCTAGAATTTTTCATCAATCTACTTTTTTGCAAAATCCATCTGCAGTATGAGTAAATCAACACCTAAACGATCTGTTGAAGTAGTGGTTATCTCCGATGTTCATTTGGGAACAAGAGGGTGCCATGCCAAGGAACTGCTTAAATACATGAAAAGTATACGGCCGGAAAAAGTAATTTTAAATGGAGATATTATAGATATCTGGCAGTTTAAGAAGAGTTACTTTCCGAAAGCACACATGCAAGTGATCAAACAAATAGCAGATTGGATGGCCAAAGGCGTGAAAATCTATTACGTTACTGGAAATCATGATGAAATGCTTCGAAAATTTGTCGGTTTTAAAATGGGGAGTCTTAAAATAGTAAATAAGGTGGTACTGAAATTAGACGGTACTAAGGTGTGGTTTTTTCATGGTGATGTATTTGATGTAACCATGCAGCACAGTAAGTGGTTGGCAAAATTAGGAGCTAATGGGTACGATCTACTGATCATTATCAATAGGTTAGTGAATCATATTTCTGAAAAGTTAGGCAGAGGAAAAATATCCTTATCAAAACGAATAAAAAATAGCGTAAAAAGCGCTGTGAAATTCGTCAACGATTTTGAAACCGTAGCTGCAGATATTGCCATCATGAATGAGTATGATTACGTGGTTTGTGGGCACATTCATCAGCCTGAAATGAGAGAAATATCCAATGGAAAAGGGAGTGTGATGTATTTGAATTCTGGTGATTGGGTTGAAAATTTAACCGCTCTAGAATATAATAGAGGTGCTTGGAGTATTTACAAATATGAAGATGAGCATTACTCAGACGATAATCTCCACATTACTCCAGATCAGGAGTTCAATAATAAAGATTTGTTTGCGAAGCTAGTAGCTGAATTTAAATTAATGGAATTAACGAAAGACTAAGCGGATGAAAATTTTATACGCTATACAAGGTACAGGGAATGGCCACTTAAGCAGAGCTCGAGAAATTATACCTTACTTAAAAAAGAAAGGAGAGGTTGATTTATTGGTCAGTGGCATTCAGTCCGATATTCCATTGCCCTATGATGTAAAGTATGTCTATAATGGAATGAGCTTTATTTTCGGAAAAAAAGGCGGCATTGATTATAGAAATACCTACATGAAAAATCATGTCAATCGATTTATCAATGAAGTGAAGAGTTTGCCCATAGAACAATATGATCTTATTATTAATGATTTTGAACCAATTTCTGCTTGGGCGGCTCATTTTAAAAAGAAACCTTGCATTAGTTTAAGTAACCAATGTGCAGTGCTTGCTAAAGAAGCTCCAAAACCAAAAAAGGAAGATACATTAGGCAGATTTATGCTGAATAATTATGCTCCTACTACTGCCGCTTATGGGTTTCACTTCCAAAAATATGCAGATAATATTTATACACCAATTGTTCGTCAGGAAGTGCGTGATTTGTTAATTTCTGATTTGGGACATTATACTGTTTATTTACCTGCACATGATGATAAGCGTATAATTGATAAGTTGAAACTCATACACGATGTTCCGTTTCAAGTTTTTACCAAGCATGGTAAAGAAACCTATCAAATTGAAAATGTATCAATTCAACCCATAAATAACGAATCATTCTTAAAAAGTATGGCGTCTTGCACTGGAGTGCTTTGTGCAGCTGGTTTTGGAACACCATCAGAAGCATTATTCTTAGGTAAAAAATTAATGGTAATTCCGATGAAAGCGCAATATGAGCAACAGTGTAATGCTGCTGCATTAAAAAAAATGGGAGTTTCTGTTATTAAGCACTTGAGGAAAAAATTTATACCAGAAATACTTCAATGGATCTTGTCTGATGAGGTTGTAAAAGTAAACTATCCGAATCAAACGGAGGAAATTATCGATCGATTGATTGAGAATGAATATTACAAGCAAGAGTCATTCTTAGATTACATCTTGCCAAATCAACTTAAAGTAGGAGCTTAGTACGTATGTCCAAATTAGAATTTTCAAAGGACTTCCACTGGGGAGTTTCCACTTCTGCTTTTCAAATTGAAGGTGCTTATGATAAAGATGGAAAGGGCCCTTCCATTTGGGATGAATTTACCAAAAAGAAGAAAACCATTTTAGATAATCATCATGCTCAGATAGCATGTGATTTTTACCATAAGTATGAGGAGGATATCTCATTGATCAATGATCTGGGTATTCCAAATTTTCGTTTTTCTATTTCTTGGACACGTATTTTTCCCGAGGGTTATGGAAGAGTAAATCAAAAAGGGGTTGATTATTACAACCGTATTATTGATCGCTGTATAGAGCAGGGTATTGAGCCATGGGTAACTCTTTACCATTGGGATTTGCCTGATAATATTGAGAAAAGGGGTGGTTGGACTAATCGACGAATCGTGGATTGGTTTTATGACTTTGCCGCTTTTTGTGCGAGTCATTTTGGTGATCGAGTAAAAAGGTGGATGGTTTTAAATGAGCCAATGGTGTTTACAGGTGCGGGGTATTTTTTAGGAATTCATGCACCAGGGAAAAGGGGGTTAAAGAATTTTATTCCTGCAGTTCATCACGCAGTTCTTTGCCAAGCAGAAGGTGGCAGGATTATTAAGGAATTGCGTCCTGATAATTTAGTTGGAACCACATTCTCTTGTAGTTTAATTGAACCATTTCGGACTAATCATCCTAAAGATTTCAAAGCTGCTAAGCGAGTAGATGCGTTAACTAATCGACTGTTTATAGAGCCTGCTTTGGGTATGGGATATCCTACTGAAGATTTGCCATTCTTAAATAGAGTAGAAAAGCATATGCGAAAGGGTGACGAGAAGCGGATGCAGTTTGATTTTGATTTTATCGGTATTCAAAATTATACTCGAGAATTGATCAAGCATTCAGCATTTACTCCTTATTTGCGAGCAAAATTGATAGAATCTAAAAAGCGAAATGTTCCAGTTACTGAAATGGGGTGGGAGGTATACCCTAAGTCCTTAGCAGCTATGGCTAAAAAATTTGCAGCTTATAAAGGGGTTAAAGAAGTGATTATTACCGAAAATGGAGCTGCTTTTAATGATCAGGTCCAAAACGGAGAAATTTATGACAAATGTCGAGTTGATTATATAGCACAAAACCTTAAGTACCTAAATAAAGCTAGTTTCAAAACAGATAAAATTGGTGGCTACTTCGTGTGGTCACTACTCGATAATTTTGAGTGGGCAGAAGGGTATCATCCTCGTTTTGGGTTAATACATGTAGATTATAAAACTTTAGAAAGGACTCCTAAGTACTCAGCATTGTGGTATAAAAAAACCATCGAAAAACATTTGGCGAATTTCGATGGTGATTTACCTATTGAAAGAGATTCTGTTATTTTAGAAAGTAGAAAGTGATTTTTCATCTATTTCTCCATTGGGTTTTAAATAGATAATCTGAAATCGACCATCTTTAGCGACTTTTATTTCATAGAATAAATCTTCCGATGTATTTTTTGTCACATGTGCCTCTTGAACTTCCCAATACTTATATTCCGTTTTTTTAAAGCCATTAATTACTTTTTCAGGCAGTTCCTCTGGATAAAATAATTCTTTTCGTTCCTCTATCATTCCTCCGGAAGGATTTATGAGAACTTTAAATATTCTTTCATTTTTTACGAATTCTGCTTGATAATTTTTATCAATTAGCCACCACTTTTTTATTGTGGCATTAGGGTAGGCTTGTTCAAAGCTATTAATGGTTTTTGATGGCACATTATCTACGGATGTCACCACTGCAGCACCAGATTGAGCAGAAGTTACAAACGGAATAAAAAGAATTAAAAAGAAAAATTTAAAATTTTTATAATTGATTTTCATGATATTAAGATTTTTTTAAATTATAAAAGAAACATTTATGCCAAAAACTGTGTCTACTCACTATAGGTGGTTAGAAAATGATTTTTATCGACCAATTGAGGATTTTTGGAAATGATTCGTGAAGATAATCCACAGTAACCAGTAAGAATACTATCGTGTTGTATAAGTTGTTCTTACGATATTGAACAAAAGGAAAGAAAAAATGAACATAAAAGATATACATATCAGTAATAGGCTTCAATTATTCCCCCATAATAAAGGTTGGGCTATTTTTGATGAGAATACTTTTCGGTTTTCTAAGGAAATGAGAGATTTTGCTGCTGCTCTAAACCTTGCAAAAACTATTGCACAAAAAAACGAAGCCACTTTAATGGTTAGAGATACTGAAGGAGAAATAATTCTGAAGACGATATATAAGTAAACTGTAGTTAAATTAGTTAGGTTAATTAGTAATGATAAAGAGTCTAGTCCATTTCGGACTAGACTCTTTTGTTTTAAAAAGTAACTGTCTTGAATTATGCTTTACAATAATTCATTGGCTATATTCGCTAATTCTGATCGCTCCCCTTTTTCTAAGGTAATGTGAGCGAATAATTTATTCCCTTTTAATCGATCTGTTAGGTAAGATAGGCCATTGCTTTGTTCGTCTAGGTATGGAGTGTCTATTTGGTGAACATCTCCGGTGAAAATTATTTTGGTATTCTCTCCTGCTCGTGTAATGATTGTTTTTACCTCATGAGGAGTGAGGTTTTGAGCCTCATCTACAATAAAAATCACATCAGATAAACTTCTACCCCTTATGTAAGCCAATGGCGTAATTACAATTTTCTCACTACTCTGCATCTCACTTATTTGCTTATACCTTTTGTCGGCTTCGTCAAATTGATTTTTAATGTATTTTAGATTGTCAAAGAGAGGCTCCATGTAAGGTCCAATTTTATCTTTTATGTCGCCGGGTAAGAATCCGAGATCTTTGTTACTCAGTGGTACTATTGGTCGAGCTAGAATAATTTGCTTAAAGTTTCTTTTTTGTTCTATAGCAGCGGCTAATGCTAGTAGCGTTTTTCCTGTTCCTGCAACACCCTGAAGTGTTACTAATTTAATATCAGGATTTAGTAGTGCATGGAGCGCAAATGCCTGTTCTGCATTTTTTGGTCTTATTCCGAAAGCATTGTCTTTCTCTACGCGCTCTATCCGATCGAGCACTGGGTTGTAAAAAGCTAAGCAACTTGCTTTCCCATTCTTAAGAATATAAAAGTGATTATTAATAATATTCTCTTTCATAAATGAGCAATCATCCAAGTGTCCTTTTTCATAGATGTCTTTAATTACTTGACTGTCTAGATTGTCAATTAAGAGTTTTCCGCTAAATAAACTACCTAAGTCTTTTACCTTGCCTGTTTCATAATCTTCTGCTGCAATGTTCAGCGCCTTTGCTTTGAGCCTTAAATTAATGTCTTTCGTTACTAGAACTATGTGAGCACTTTTTTCTGTTTGTTGAAGGTTAAGGGCAGTATTCAATATCTTATGATCCGCTTTTTTATCTCCAAATACTTTTTCAGCATCAACTAGCAGATTTTGGGTAGACATAAAAATCTTAAATCGAGAAGCTTTGTTTTTGTCTAGTGGAATCCAATCTTGAAGCGTATAATTGGCACTTAATCGATCTACAATTCTAGTAAACTCTCTAGCTTCATAGTTTTTAGTATCATTTCCTTTTTTAAAATTATCGAGTTCTTCCAACACGGTAATCGGAATCACCACATCATTGTCGCCAAAATTATTGATAGAGTTGTGGTCATGAATGATCACGGAAGTATCTAAAACATAAATTTTTTTTGGTTTAGATGGAGTAGTGGATTTCGCTTTAATCGACTTTTTAGGTTTCTCTTTAGAAATTCGCGCCATACTTTTCAGGTTTTTCCTTTAAAGGTAGGATCAAATTGAACTAGTATTTAATTATAACTCTAAAAGAAATAAACGTTTAGCTATTGAAAAGTAAAAATGCTATGACTTGATAAATCAATCAATAGAATGGTTATCTTGGTGGTTCGTTTTTAATTTTTTGCAGTATCTGCAATAATTTTATTGGTGGCTCCTAAATTTGATTGGACGTATTCTTTTGAAGCCATTCCCATTTTATTCCTCAATACATCATCTTCTTTCCATGCATGAGTTTGCTGAAGAAGTGAATTTTTATCTTGAATACTCTTTGCAGCTTCTATTGCGATTAAGTCAACTGCTTCCTGAAACTTATGATAGTTAGGACCAAAAACTACTGGAATGCCATAGCTAACTGCCTCTAAAGTGTTATGAATTCCGCTTCCAAAACCTCCACCAATATAGGCCCATTTGCCATATCGATAAATGGAAGAAAGCATTCCGATGGTATCTACAATTAGGACCTGTCGATTAAACTCACTCTTTGTAAAAAATCCTGCTCTTTCACCAAATAGGGTTTTTATAAACTTAAGGTGGGAAGCATTAATTTCATGGGGCGCAATGATTAGTTTTATTTCTGGATGCTTTTTTACTACTTCAAGTAATAATTCTTCATCCTTTGGCCACGTACTTCCGGCAATGATTGTGTAATTATTTGCGCTAAAGTCTGCAATCTCTTTTATAGGCTTCGCATTCGTCACTAGTTCGTTTACTCGATCAAATCGAGTATCGCCGCAGACACTAAAATTATCAAAACCAATAGATCTTAAAAGTTCTCCCGATTGCTTGTTTTGTAGATAAAAATGATTGAATGCGGAAAGCTGTCTTCTAAACCATCCCCCATACCATTTAAAAAAGTGCTGTTTTTTTCTAAAAATTCCTGAAATTAAGAAGGTATCAATTCTATTTTCTTTAAGCTCAATAAGGTAGTTGAACCAGAATTCATACTTTATAAAATAGGCTTTTTGCGGTTTTACAATTTTTAAAAAGGCTTTGGCATTTGAAGGGGTGTCCGCTGGCAGGTAGCAAACATGATCTGCTCCTTTATATTCTTTTCTGATTTCATACCCAGATGGGGAAAAGAATGTGAGTAGTATAAAGTGCGTGGGTTGGGCTAGCTTATAGGCTTCTATAACAGATCTTCCCTGTTCAAATTCACCTAAGGAAGCGCAGTGAAACCAAACTATTTTTCGCTCCTTAGGCAGGGTTTTGATGAGGTTCTTTCTCCATTTTTTTCTACCAACAACCCACTTTTTCGCCTTTATATTGAAAGGAGAAGAAAGGTTTATGGCAAGTTGATAAAGAAAAATACTGGTAGAATAGAGCGCTCTCATTGATTAGTAGTAGTAAAACTCTTTAGTAGCTCTTTTATAAAACGGAATGACCCAGCCAAACTTTACCCCGTAAAGGGCGTCAAATCTGGTTTCGTTATCTTTTTGCTGTAAATCATAATTGTATCCTCGTCTATTCTTTGTAATAGCCTGAATCCCTTCAATTCCTACAAAGAAATTAATTAGCCTTGTTTTACCAAAATACTGATATCCGATAAATTGATTAAATGAAATTCCATTGGATAATCGATCATAACCTTTTTCTAGCTCCTTAGTAAGCTGTAATACATCTCCATCTCTAAAATCAAGATTAATACGATGCTGTAAAAATCCGACACCTCCGGTTATTAATAATCCTGAGTTTTTATTTTTACCATTAAAGTTGAACAATTTTCCTCCATAAAAATGAAAGTTGAAGCCTCGCTGTTCTTCCAATATTCCTGTAATCACTCCATCTGCCGTAGTTACATCCCCACGCTCATTGGTTAACGATTGCAGAATGCTTGGTTCTTTTATTTTTTTACCAAAATTGCCTTCTACCTTTAGTCCAAACTGCCAATTTGTTTTGGTTTTGTAGCCAATTTCTCCTCCAACGGCATTCGTAGTTCCAAAGCGTTCTGCAAAGTCATTGGAAGGAGTGTAGATGCCAAAATTAATTTTAACGAAAGGTAAAGCCATAGCTGAATCCATATTCACTTGGGCCTTGATTGCTTGCTTTGTAAACATGAAAAATGTTAAAGCAACTAGTAGTTTTAGTGTAAAATTATTTTTTTGCATGCTGCGAATTTACGAATAGTTTTAAATGGCATTGATCGCTCAAAATTAAGTATCTTCGCAACGCAATTTTTTAAGTTATCTTATGAATGATATTCAAATGGTTGACCTAAAAGGTCAATACCAAAAAATTAAAGATAAAGTTGATGAAGGAATTGCTGAGGTAATCAACTCTGCGGCTTTTATCAACGGACCATATGTAAAATCTTTTCAAGAAGATTTAGAACAGTATTTAGGGTCTAAACACGTTATTCCTTGTGGAAATGGTACCGATGCACTGCAAATAGCTATGATGGCGCTAGGTTTGAAGCCTGGAGATGAAGTTATTACGACTACTTTTACGTTTGTTGCTACTGCAGAGGTTATCGCATTATTAGGTCTTGTGCCTGTTTTAGTAGATGTTGATCCTGATACGTATAATATTTCAGTAGAATCAATGAAAGCGGCCATAACAGATAAAACTAGGGCAATAGTTCCAGTTCATTTATATGGTCAATGTTCTAATATGGAAGCTATTCTAGAAATAGCCGATGAGAAGTGTTTGTTCGTAATAGAGGATACTGCTCAAGCTATTGGCGCTGATTTTACCTACAAAAATGGGACAGTGAAAAAGGCCGGAACTATGGGTATTATTGGTTGTACCTCTTTCTTTCCTTCTAAAAATTTAGGATGTTACGGTGATGGCGGTGCTATTTATACGGATAACGATACCTTGGCTGAAAAAATGCGAATGATCGTAAATCACGGAATGAAAGTGCGTTATTATCATGATGAAATCGGGGTGAACTCCAGATTAGATAGCATGCAAGCTGCAGTTTTAGGGGTTAAGTTAAAAGAGCTTGATGGATACAATGCAGCTAGAAGATCAGCAGCAGATTACTATGATAATGCTTTTTCAAGTTGTGATAAAATTATCACTCCTGTTAGAGCGTCATACTCTACACATGTGTTTCATCAATACACCATGCGAGTAGTGGGGGTTGATAGGAATGCATTACAAGCATTTTTGTCAGAGCATAAAGTACCTGCAATGATTTATTATCCGGTGCCTTTACATCAGCAAAAAGCATATAAGGATAACCGATATAATGATGGAGATTTTCCAATTTCAGAAATGTTAAGTAAAGAAGTAATTTCATTACCAATGCATACCGAACTAACTGAAGAGCAACTGCAATTCATTACTTCCAAGGTGTTGGAGTTTGTAAATAAAAATAAATAAGGATCTATGAAAATAGCAGTAGTAGGAACAGGTTACGTTGGATTAGTAACGGGAACTTGTTTGGCTGAAACTGGCAACGATGTCATTTGTGTTGATATCGATGCGGCAAAAGTTGATAAAATGAAAAGTGG
>TARA_R110002049_G_scaffold303398_2_pt1 | contig 10907 bp, 12 predicted proteins | sample TARA_R110002049 | Tara Oceans TARA_R110002049 (sample SAMEA4396941) | marine metagenome | biome: Polar Biome; feature: [SRF] surface water layer (ENVO:00010504); material: water (ENVO:00002006), including particulate matter (ENVO:01000060) such as... | depth 5 m
CATTGCACTAGTGTTTTTGGTCGGGTTAGTGGGAATTCAATTCTTTCCCACTTCCCGAAACCAAAGCGACACCATAGTAAAAACGGATTTTATGCTGGTAAACGATGTACCGAAACAAGTGGAGAACATCATCACGACCTCTTGCTATGATTGCCATAGCAACAACACGGATTATCCTTGGTACAACAAAGTGCAACCCGTTGCCTGGTTCTTGGAGGATCATGTTGCCCATGGCAAAGAAGAACTGAATTTTAACGAATGGGCCGATTATTCAAGCAGAAGAAAGAACAGTAAGTTAAAATCGATCATTAGCCAGATAGAAGATGGAGAAATGCCCCTTTGGTCCTACACGCTAATTCATAGGGAAGCAGAACTTTCGAAGGACGAAAAGAAAATCGTTCTTGAGTGGATTTCGAAATTAAAAGACAGTTTATAATTAAAAATTCAACAAATGAAAAATTTAAAAAATGCTGTAGCAACCCTGCTCATGTTGGGGACTACAATGGGCTACGCACAGCACAAAATAGAGTTGAACCATGATCATAGCAAAATGGAAATGAAAGTGGTCGAGTTGGAATTTAACGACGAGAACATCGCCAATGTCTACGAACATTACGAGCACATTAAAAATGACTTGGTCGGTTCAAATCCGGGCGATGCCCAAAAGGGAGCGGTAATGTTGAACGAAGCACTCGAAAAAGTCGAGGGTTCCGAAGCGGCATTATCGGCCTCGCAAAAAATCGCTGCTACCGATGATCTAGAGAGACAACGAAAGGCTTTTTCCGACTTAAGCAATGAAATGGAAACCTTGTTGAAAGGAAGGGTTACATCTGGAAAAATCTATAAGGATTTCTGCCCCATGGCCTTGAACGGAGGTGCTTATTGGTTATCCGCCATCAAGGACATCCGCAACCCGTATTATGGAGCAAAAATGCTCAGCTGTGGAAAAGTGACAGCCATCATCGAAAAGTAAAGCCTAATAGGGGAGGTTGAATATAGTTAATGGTTAGTGTTTAAGATACTTCCCCTTTTCAGGTAGTAAAAATTGATTGTCTAGGCACAGTTCTAAGAGTTTTAAAAAATAAAGTGTAGAAAAAGATTATAAAATTTGCAAAATCTAGATGGAAGCATTAACCCTTGACATTTTTGTAGTACCAACCATTGCGTTGACCGTGATCGTTCTGCTGTATATCTATTTTACCAAACAGGTACAGGACAATGAAATTTATCGAAACTATATTATTGGTGTCGGTTTGGTGTCATTTTCGTTGAATTTTATTTGGGAGCTGGCACAAGGTCCGCTCTATGAAGGTTTTGAATACGATTGGGAGCATATATCGTTTTGCGCCTTGGCATCCTTAGCCGATATGTTGATGGTGCTTATCCTGCTTTTCGGATTTGGTTTGGTATATAAAAATGTCTTTTGGATAAGGTCAATGGATATTAATAAAATACTCCCGTTGATTTTTATCGGAAGTGCTGGCGCAATTTTGGGAGAAATTTGGCATACCTCACGAGGCGATTGGAACTATGCAGAAGCTATGCCTATACTGCCATGGGTAAATTTGGGATTGTCGCCGCTATTACAATTTGCACTTTTGCCCACGATTATTTTTTTAATCGGCAAAAAGTTTATAAACGAAAAAATTTAAAAATGTAAAATCTGGGCAGGTCAAGAATGTGTTTTTTGATTGGTTAGTTATTTAGTGTATTTCATGACCGCGCAGATTGTTTTAATACAGAAAAAGTCCTGTTACGGGAAGGGAAATTTCGTTGATGTAGTGTTTAACGCCCTTCCTTTGACAGGCACCATAAACAGAATTAAGGTTGAAATGAAAGATTGCTGTAAAAGGGAACCGGAAAAGTCGGAGAAACAAGGTTGGAAGAAATGGTTTAACTATACCATTTACATCATAATTGGCGCTATTGTAATAGGTGCCCTCATTGTACAGTTAACGAATAATGCATCATAAAAACGATTGATTATGAAAAAAACAGTCTCATTTTTAGTACTGCTTTTGAGCTTGATGTCGCTACATGCAAGTGCACCTGAGTCCATTGGGAACAATTCAGGGTATTTGACGAATAGCTCAGGAACTTTTTATGCTGTTAAATTGTCCGAAAAACCAGAACAACATACCGAAAGCCACGCCGAAAAGCCCATAAACAAAGAGGAGGTGGGTTTGCATGAATTCGACAATTTACATCCATTGGTGGTGCATTTTCCTATCGTACTCTTGTTGTTTGCGGCACTGCTCCAATGTATTCAGCTCTTCGTCCTAAAAAGGAATTTGGACTGGGTTATCCTGTTTCTTATTGGTACTGGTTTCATTGGGGCCTACGTGGCGGGAACTTATGTACACCCACATACCCACGGGCTTACGGATGTAGCTCAAAAAATATTGGATAACCATGATAAATATGCAGATTGGACCATTTGGTCCAGTGCTTTGGCCGCAGTTTTAAAATGTATCAGCCTTTTTTGGATAAAACTGAAACGCGGATTCGAAATAGCCGTTCTCCTTGTTATGGCTTTCTCAGCGTTCTCCGTTTCACAAGCAGGGCATTATGGCGCTCAGCTCGTTTATATTCAGGGCGTTGGCCCACAGGGCCAGTATTTGGAAACTGAAAAGGCAGAGGAAGAAAGCCATTCACATTGAGAAACAAAGTATGAGAAGAATATTTTTAATATCGTCGATAACGCTGTTAGTGGTACTTGCAGGACTCATAATGTGGAAGCCCCATTTATGGTGGCTTGCGCTGTTGATCGCACCTTTTATGCTTCTCGGCTTTAGGGACTATTTTCAAAAAACAGATAATATTAAGAGAACCTATCCGATGTTAGGCAGGATTACCAATCTGTTGGAAAAACAACGTCACGTTTTACAAGAAACGGTATTGCTCAACCGTACTGAGGGAATGCCTTTTAATTGGATACAAAAGGAAATCGTTTACAAACGTGCTTCGGATGAAAATAAAAGCCAACCCTTTGGCACGCAATTGTCCTATGAGGATTTAGGCCGTGAGTGGTTTTTGCATTCGACGTTTCCTGCAAAAGAAGTCAATGATGATTTTAGGATAACGGTTGGAGGCCCAAATTGCAAAAAGCCTTACAGAGCAAGTATTTTGAATCTGGCGGGGATGAGTTTCGGTTCCATCAGTAAAAATGCAACCTTGGCCTTTAATGGAGGAGCAAAAATTGCCGGTTTCGCACAAAATACTGGCGAAGGCGGATTGACACCCTATCACAAGGAATTTGGTGCGGATATAATCTTCCAGTTCGGTACGGGCTATTTCGGATGCCGGAACGAAAATGGGGATTTCGATGCTGAAAAGTTTAAGGAAATTGCCACACTGGAAATCGTTAAAATGGTTGAAATAAAAATTTCACAAGGGGCGAAACCCGGTTTTGGGGCTATCCTTCCCGCAAAAAAGAATACGGAAGAAATTGCCCGATACAGGGACGTGGAGGCGCACACCGAAATTCACTCCCCGGCTCACCATAGTGCCTTTGGCAATACGGATGAAATGATTCGATTTATTGATAGGTTACGGCAATTATCCGGGGGAAAACCCGTAGGCATAAAGATGTGTCTGGGCCAAAAGGAGGAGTTCGAAGAAATGGTGAACACCTTTGCAAAGCACAATAACTTCCCTGATTTTATCTGTATCGATGGTGCGGAAGGGGGTTCCGGTGCCGCACACATGGAGTCATTGCATTGGGCGGGGACCCCGCTTTATGAAGGGCTCCATTTTATGGATAAGACCTTGAGAAAATCGGGCCATCGCGAAAGCCTAAAAATATTCGCGGCGGGAAAGATAATTTCCGCCTTCGATATTTATAAGGCCTTGGCACTGGGTGCGGATGCTTGTTACAGTGCCAGGGGTATGATGTTCGCCCTGGGGTGTGTACAATCCCTGAAGTGTAATCTGGATACCTGTCCCACTGGAATCACAACAATGAACCCAGCTCGTGTGGTATCACTGGTCGTGGAGGACAAAAAAAACAAAGTTGCCAATTATCACAGAAATACCATGGAAGGGCTAAGGGAATTGCTGGCTTCCATAGGTTTAAAGGATACAATGGGCATTGACAAAAAATATATCATCAAAAGGACCGGCGAAACGCAAACCAGATCATATGAAGAAATTTATGAAAATTAATAGCAATTTATCCATATCCAAAAACCTGATTTTTTTCCTATCGCTTTTGCTAATGCTCATGGGTAGCCATACCTCGTTTGCACAGGTATATGCCACCCAAGCTGGAAATGCGACCTTCAAAGCTAAAATGCCCCTTAATTCCTATACGGGCGAGTCCGACAAGTTACAGGGAACCATTGATTTTGAAACTGGAAAGGTAGTTTTTACCGTACCCGTAAAATCCATAAAAACAGGCAAGGATAAACGTGACGAACACATGTACGAGCTGCTTGAAGTGCAAAAATATCCCAATGTCGTCTTTGAGGGAAAACTTGCCGACGAATTTGATCTGGATAAAAAATCTGAACAAACGGTCAAGGTAAAGGGCGATTTTACCCTTGCAGGAACGACCCGACAAATAACGGTCCCCTTAAATCTGGATCCCGTGTCAAAAGGCATTCAATTGAACGCATCGTGGTCGCTTTTGATTACCGATTACGGTTTGGAGCGCCCGAGCCTGATGTTTATAAAAGTAAACGACAAACACGAGTTGGACGTAAACGCATTGCTCAAAGAGGAATGACAAAGAAGAGGAAATTATCCCATATGGTATTCATTGAACGAAGTTTAAAAGAGCAGGGACACCAAATCATATAAATTATGGACAATTTTTTAAAACAATGGGGCGAAGCGGCCTATACCACCACGGGATTTTTCTGGATGGCCCTATGGGCGTTTATCCTGGGCTATATCATCAGTAGTATGATACAGATTTTTGTGACCGAAAAACGGATGCAGAAAGCCATGGGCGAGAATGAGGATAAAAGCATGCTCTTGGGTACCTTTTTTGGATTTATAAGCAGTTCGTGCAGTTTTTCGGCTTTGGCGGGCACAAAGTCCATCTTTAAAAAAGGGGCAAGTTTTGTTTCCTCCATTGCCTTTCTACTCGCCTCGACTAACCTTGTCATCGAATTGGGCATTATCATTTCCATTTTTCTGGGATGGCAATTTGTGGTCGGCGAATACGTAGGTGGTATTCTTTTGATTCTGATTTGTTGGTTGCTCATACGCATCATCAACCCTAAAAAACTGATTGAAAATGCCCGAAAAAACTTAGAAAACGAAGATAATGATGCTATGGACGATTCCAAGAACTGGAAGAAACAGATTCAGAAAGAGGATAGTTGGGCAAGGGTCGCCAAAAAATACAAGATGGAGTGGCAAATGGTCTGGAAGGATGTTACCGTAGGCTTTACCATTGCCGGTATCGTCGCGGCCTTTGTGCCCGATTCCTTTTTTCAGACCCTTTTTATCAATAGCGGTCAGGGCAATACCGATTTTACTTTTCTTGAAATTTTAGAGCATATCATCGTAGGACCAGTCGCTGCATTTCTCACGTTTATAGGATCTATGGGAAACATTCCCCTGGCGGCCTTGCTATTCGGAAAAGGTGTAAGTTTTGCGGGCGTAATGGCATTTATTTTTAGTGATCTGGTCGTATTTCCCGTGCTACGGATCAATGCAAAGTACTATGGTTGGAAGATGTCCTTGTTCATCCTCTTCCTATTGTTTACCGCATTGATAGGCACGGCCCTGTCCCTGCACTACAGTTTTGACCTACTCGGTATGTTGCCCGACCCATCGCAGGTAAAAATTGAGGACAGTGAGTTCTTCAAGATAGATTACACCTTCTTTTTGAACATCGCTTTCCTGGCCATTTCTGGATATTTGGTCTATCTGGGCTTTTTTAAAAAGAAAGACGTCAAACACAATATGAGCGAGATGGCACCCAAAAGTCCGTTGTTGGAAAGTGTTTTAAAATATACGGCGTTTATCTGCTATGCTTGGTTGGCAGGTGGACTGATTGTCAAGTTTTTTGTTTAAGGCCGGAAGTTGGAGGATCGTAGTTAAACAGTAGATGAATTTTATCGATAACAAAGAAATTGAAAATGGACGATACAGAAAACATAGAACATAGCCCGGCCTTTTACAGGCAGCTATTTTCAAAAGCAATGCCACTTATCTTTATAGTGCTGTTCATTGCCGTATTGGATATTTGGTTTGTGGATAGAGTGATTTCGTGGGTATGGGGCGTTTTATTTTTAACCTTGTTTAAAATGTATTTTATACTCAGATTGACCTTTATCCAATTGAGCAAAATAATAGCACAAAGCCATTTACTGGCTCACGTACTGGCGCTTTTCGGTCTTCTGATTGGCCTAATTGTTCTATCGTTCGCAACGGACTATACCGCAATGTTTCTCATCGATGCACAAAGTTTCAAAACCAACCTGACGAATGGATCGCCTGGAGGTATCGTTTTTTTCGAATTTCTCTATTTCAGTTTTATATCCTTTTCCTCGGTAGGTTTTGGAGATATTGTACCTACCACATATGCTGCGAAGAGTTTGGTTGTGCTCGAAGTAATTTTAAGTTTCATAGTGCTATTCTTCGGAATTGCAAATGTCAATAACATGCACGTACAAAAGTAAAAAGTCGATAACTCTAAAATGACATTATGATAAAAATTGAAATAATCGTCCTCCATAGCTTGCCATTGACGCAATCGGAAGTGCAAAAGAAAAAACCAGTCTAAAATGCCTTTTTAGGTAATTTAATAGTAATGTAATGGTCAAAAGACAAACAGCAATTAAAATTAGGAAAGCACACCGCTATTTAGGACTTTTTTTAGGTATACAGTTCCTTATATGGACGATTAGCGGCATGTATTTCAGCTGGACGGATATCGATGAGATACACGGCGACCATTTCAAAAAGGAAATACCAGAACAGACGGCTTTTTCCGATTTGTTGGGAACGGCTCAATTGAAGATTGAACAACCCATTCAATCATTGGAATTACTGGAGATTGCGGACAATCCCTATTACTGGATTAACGGAACAGCCCTTTACAATGCCCGTACGGGAAGTAAAAAAAATGAAGTTTCAGAACAGGAAGCCCAACAAGTAGCCAACCGTTTTATGCTGCCTGAATTAAAAGTAGTAGGCATTAAACGCATCGACGAAGTGGGTAATCATCATCAATACCGCAGTGGGCCTTTGCCAGCTTATGAGATTTCCTATGAAACCCCTCAAAATCTTAAGGCCTATGTAGCCCTTGAAAATGGGACATTTCAAACAGTCAGGCACCGCCAATGGAGATGGTTCGATTTTCTTTGGATGACACATACCATGGATTATCAGGGAAGGGACGATTTTAACACCTTTGTACTTAGGGCGTTCTCCCTGCTGGGATTGATTACCGTACTAAGCGGTTTTACCCTCTGGTTTATTTCATCGCCAACAGTAAGAAAAATTAAAAAAAGAGATGAGCGAACATGCAATAAATAAAAAAAGTAATGAAAATGCACCAAAGTATATTCTTATGGAAAGCGATAGTGCTAACATTATCATTTCCATTGTGATTTTGTTTGTATTTCAAACGCTCCTCGTAGCATTAATAAGCAGCTTATATTGACATCAAGCAATACCGAGTTTTACAAGTTTCGAACATTTTGAATAAAAATAAATTTTATAAAGACTAAATATCATGAACAAAAACATCGTCTACCTCGCAATCGCTGTCATAGTAGGGCTATTGGCGGGCTACCTTATCTTTGGAAATTCTTCCACCGATGAAGCAGCAGTTAAGGATCTATCGAATATGTCCGATAGTCATGACCATTCCGATGAATCGGAAAATCAGATGTGGACCTGCTCCATGCATCCGCAGATTATGCAACCCGAACCGGGAGACTGCCCAATTTGTGGTATGGATCTCATTCCTGCTGAAACCGGAGCGACGGGGCTTAGTGCCAATGAAATAAGAATGACGGAAAACGCAATGGCCTTGGCCAATATTCGTACAACTACCGTTGGTATAGGTGGTTCGGATGGGAGTTCACTTAAACTTTCAGGAAAGATTCGCGAAAACGAAGAAGCCAATGCTACGCAAGCTACTTATTTCGCAGGGCGTATTGAACAGTTGAACGTAAATTATACCGGAGAGAACGTAGCCAAAGGAAAGCTTCTTGCAACCATCTATTCCCCTGAATTAGTAAGTGCACAGCAAGAGCTGTTGACGGCAGCATCCATGAAGGAATCGCAACCAGCCTTATACAACGCCGTTCGCAATAAATTAAAATTATGGAAACTTTCTGAAAATCAAATCGATAAGATAGAAGAAGTGGGCAAAGTGCAGGAAAACTTCCCGGTATACGCCACAGTTTCAGGAACGATTACCGATATCATGGTTGAAGAAGGAGATTATGTCAAACAAGGGCAGCCTTTGTACAAAATTGCCAACCTGAATACCGTTTGGGCGGTTTTTGATGCTTATGAAAATCAAATAGCGTCGCTGGAGGAAGGTCAGGAAGTCAAAGTAACGACCAATGCTTATCCCAATAAAGAATTTACGGCAAAAATATCCTTTGTAGACCCGTTACTTAATTCTTCTACAAGAACGGTCATGGTAAGGGCAATACTTAACAATAAGGATAATCTCTTGAAGCCGGGTATGTTCGTGGAAGGTACGATCAAAGCTGCCGAAATGCAGATGGAGAATACCGTTATCGTACCGGCCAGTGCCGTAATGTGGACGGGGGAACGATCGGTGGTTTATGTAAAGACCAATCCCAATGAGCCTGTCTTTGAAATGCGCGAAGTTGCCCTTGGAAGTACCAATGGCGATACCTATACAATAATTAGCGGGCTTGAAAAGGGGGATCAAATTGTGACCAACGGAACATTTACCGTAGATGCGGCCGCACAGTTACAGGGTAAAAAATCGATGATGAACGCAGAGGGAGGCAAAACCATGACCGGGCATGAGGGTCATTTCGGTATGCAGGAAGGAGATAAAATGGAACCCTCAACAAGTACGGGCACCGACCATTCTAATATGAAAAAAAGGATTGAAGTATCAAGTGAGTTTCAAGGTCAGTTGAAGCAGGTTTTCGAAGCCTATATAGATGTTAAGGATGCTTTGGTAAATGATGATGGCGCGGCCGCACAAAAAGAAGCAAAACAAATGGAAGAAAGTTTGGCCAAAGTCGATATGAAGTTGCTAAAAGACAAAGAGGCCCATGATCATTGGATGACCATTCAAAAAGAGCTCAAAGCATCGTCAAATGCAGTGGCCAGCACTTCTGAGATCAAGGAGCAAAGGGACCACTTTAAACATCTATCGGCCCACATGATCAGCGGTGTTCAGCTTTTTGGAGTCAATCAAAAAGTGTACAACAGCTATTGCCCGATGGCAGATAGCAATAAGGGAGCCAATTGGCTAAGCCTGGAAAAGGAGATTCGAAACCCATACTACGGAGAAGCAATGATGACTTGTGGGGAAATTAGGGGAATGATACAATAATTAATTATAAGGCCGATAAAATTATAATAGAGAAAATTGAATGGTGTGAGTAAAAGAAAAATGAAAAGATTTTGGCATCATGAGTCAAAAACGTAGGGAGAGAAGAAGCCAACAAAGAAAGGAGAGCAAGAAAACAAAAATAGAATCTAACCGAAAAACAAGATTCTATGCTGCATTGGCGATTATCATCTTGTTTATAGTCACGGTAGTCTTGGTTTTGTTGAGAGCGATTTGGGAACATCGGTCCCATCTGTGATAATGGATAATGTGAGCGCAATGTATTTTAAAACTTTATCATGAGCCATATGCTGCACATAAAAAACATGGTCTGCCCAAGATGTGTTACGGCGGTATACAATGTTCTGAAAAAGATTGGTATTGATTATTCCAATGTGCAACTGGGCCAAGTCACATTGAATGAAGAACTGACCGCAAAACAAGAAAATCAATTACAAACCGAATTGAATAAGCTGGGTTTTTCTTTGATTGGTAATCGCAAGTCTCAATTGATCGAGCGTATGAAAAATCTTGTAATAGAAAAAATTTTTCATTCAAGACAAGAATTAAACGTCAAATTGACCGATTATGTTGGTTCAGAAATAGGTCTGGATTACAAGTACTTAAGTTCCCTTTTCTCTTCCGTGGAGAGTATCACTTTTGAACAGTATGTCATTAGCCAAAAAATTGAAAGGGTTAAGGAATTGCTCATCTATGACGAGCTAAGCTTAAAGGAAATAGCCCATCAGTTAGACTACAGCAGTGTCGCGTATTTAAGCAACCAGTTCAAAAAAATCAATGGTATAGCACCTACACAATTTAAGAAAAGTGCCCTTCAAAATAGAAAATCGCTGGATAACATATAATTTATAAGCTTAACCTTCTCTTCGTGGCTTGTTATAAGAAGTCGATTCCCATGCATTGAATTTCATTATCATCTTTATGTTCAGGTTTCAATAAAGATGTTTAGAGATTTTTTGGTGCATAGTGATGGGCGAACTTAAACCTATTGCACTGAATTTTTAGTCATTAATGGCAAAAGCTCGATTACAATAAAACTTTTTAGGTAATCGCATACTTTTTTGATGTAAATAGCCCTAAATAATCGAATGGGTCAAGGTTTGTTTTTTTTCAAACAACGCCCAGATTTAGAAAATGTTATTTTTCGATAACGTATTTGAATCAACACTTCTGATTCAAAAGGTGAAATTGTTAGAATAAAAATTGATCATAATATGAAAAGAAGATACGAAATAGAAGGAATGACCTGTAACGGCTGTAGAAACCATGTAGAAGAAGCACTATTAAACGTCGCAGGGGTAGCCGATGTATCGGTCGATTTGAAAAATGCCGAAGCAACGGTAGAATCGCAATTTGAAGTGCCTTTGGAAAATTTGCA
>TARA_R110002049_G_scaffold289782_1_pt1 | contig 10902 bp, 5 predicted proteins | sample TARA_R110002049 | Tara Oceans TARA_R110002049 (sample SAMEA4396941) | marine metagenome | biome: Polar Biome; feature: [SRF] surface water layer (ENVO:00010504); material: water (ENVO:00002006), including particulate matter (ENVO:01000060) such as... | depth 5 m
TCCTATATAATAGGTTTCTTGTCCCTTATGAGTACTCCCTATCATATATCGTTGTAATGCTGTTTTAGCGCCTTTGCCTGTTTTTATAGAGACGGGCATTCCGCCTATCCATAAAGAATCTTGACTGTGATGACGAAAAATCACAGCGGGATTATATCTGTCTGAAGGATTGTAATTTCCTGTAAAATAGGTACTATGCCCAGAAAGATCACTGATGCGAAAGCCAAAGTCGCCCAAGCTATCGTTAAGGCAGGCAAAATGTTTTCCATCTGATAGCCAAATGGGCTTAGTGTTATTGGCCACTCCTCTGGTTTGCTGGGTAGCGGTACCTCCTGTTATGGGTAACGTGTAGATGTCACCCAAGAGTTCTACTAATAGGGTTTGTCCGTCTGGAGATACATCCAAGTGCATATTGGTAGCTTCTTGTATCGTGAATTCTAGAGTTCTTTTTGAAAATTCATCTTCGGTCTGCACGTATAATGCTGCTACCCCAAATACGATTAGCAAGCTAAAAATAAGCCTGTTAAAAGTTAATCTGTTGATCATAGTTGTCTTCTTTGTTTCTCTTTTTAGACCCCGATTTTTCATCGGGATTAGTTCAACTTACAACTTTGAGTTCTCCGCCAAAGGCGGATTCTCAAAGTTGAGTTTTCCTGTCACGCCATAGGCGTGGACTAATAATTATTAACTCGCCTAATGTTATAAAACGTACTTGATGCAAATTCTCTTTCAGTGATAACCAATGTGATATTATTCATAACAGACACATCATCCTCATCTAAAGGGTCGACTGTTTCAATTGAGGTTGTTGATCTAAATGTTATGTTTCCTGCTGTATCTATACATTTAAACCTATAACTACCATTTATTGCTTTTGCCGGGAACTCTATATAATCAGACCCAGATTGATACTCTAATCCTGAAATAATAGTTTCGGTTTCTCCTTCTATTGAAATATCTATAGGCCCTGAAACTTTTGACAAGTTTAAAAACCGAACACCTACAAGACTATCAGTAATTTGTTTTGGAAGGTCTCTTATTAATAGATTGCTTTGATCTTCTAATGTCCCATATAAATAAAGAGAGTTAATTCCTCTTATATTTAAAAACTCGGAATAAACGGGTGTTAAGGTATCATTCGCTATGACAATTTCTACGTTATTGTTAGAGCCTGCCAAAATTGGAAAATTTTTAACCCCTTCAAAAGGGACTTTAGCTTTTGTAGTAGCATAATCAATAGGGTTTTCGCCTATTTTCACAATAAGGTTATCTGCTCCATCGATTAAATTTACCACTTTCAGCGTGACTACACTTGAAAAATCATCTCCATCTCCAGTACAGGATATAAACATGGTAATTGATAAGCATAGGACTAATAATCTAAATGTTAGGTTCATAATATTTGCTTTAAATTCTTTTTTAGTGTTGTATTAATTGGCTTTTATTTCTTCAATGAGCGCTAATACAAATGACGGATTAGCTCCAGCCTTCTTTAAAATTTTTACTGCTTTTTTAGAAGTCATAAGGGCTTCTTTTTTTCTTCCAAGTTTATAGAGTACTCTTGCTTGCGTATCTAAATAGTTAGGATCCTCTTTATTATTTTTAATTACAAAATCCATCCATTTTAAGGCTTCATTCAAAACATGCGTATCTGTTATGTTCTCGCTATTGTAAAACACCATCGCCCAATTGTTTACACTTGCATAGTCTTTTGTTGTTAGAAGGTGTTTGTTAACATAGGTAATCGCATGTTTTGTATAACTTTCCCAATCTTTATCTCTTTTGGCTATTTCTTTTTTTACTAAAAAATGAAAGTAGGCGGCTTCTTTGGGATAAAAAACCACAGCTGTTTTAGACAGGATCTGATCGATTTCTTTATCGGCCCGCTTTGGTACTAATGTCTTTTTTATATAATTTTCATATACTTTATAGAGGGTAAAATACACCGTACCATACTGCATCGCTACTTCCACAGGTTCTTTGTTTTTTTCCAAAAATTGGATGACACTACTATAAGGGTTATGAATATATGTTCTGATAAGCTTTAGGTTTTCTCGAGACATCCAGTTTTCTTGCCCCATCATGGCAAAATACCAGAGTGCCATGTCTTCTGTTGGTACATCCCTTTCTTTTAAAGACGCCAGGTACTTTAGGATAAACGCGGGGTCTCTGTTACCATTCGTGTATGCTGAAGTCATAGTAGCTAACGCTTTTTCTGAATCTAAAACTTTTTGGCCAAGTTGTAGAAATTCATCGGTTGCCACGGCTCCATTTTTTCTCATTAGTAGCTTGCCATCGCCATCCATAAATAAAAAGGTTGGATAACTTGAAATATGGTGTTCTCTTGCAAAATCGGGACCTGCTCCTTTTTCGGCATCTATCTTAAATGAAATAAATTGGTCATTATAAAAAGCCCCCACGTTCTGGTCACTAAACACGTATTTATCCATGGTTTTACAGGGGCCACACCAAGTGGTATACACATCTACAAAGATTAACTTGTTTTCTTCTTTGGCCTTGTTCTTTACGGCTTGCCAACTATCTGTTTTAAAATCAATGCCCTGTGCTTGTATAGGGCCAGATATAAACAGTATGAATAGACCGATTACTATGTTATTTATCTTTATTTTGTTCATTTTTATTGTATCTTTTTTATTTAAGCATTGGCTTTTTTCTGTTATAGAGCCACTTTTACTCTTTATTGATCTCTAATACGCATAATTCCAAATGGCCTTTAGTTACGATGTCGTTCGTGTTTTGGATGCTTTTTTTAATCTTGTCTTTAAGGGTTTTTAAGGCATGTAATGCCAGACTCCTTTTATAATTGCTGGAGTAGTATTTCCTGTCTGCTGTATACATTTTATTCGATCCTCTTCGATTTTCACCCGCTATAATCCCCTTTAATTTTTGAATATATGCTATCTGAAGTTGCTGGCGGTAGGGATTGATTTTTATGCCCTTGGATTCTAATTCACTCCACAAGCCTGCATTCATATCCTGAAAAAACGCTTCCATCGTATAGGCATTTTTTGTTGTGAGGCTTGTTGCTTCAAGTTTTGTTAGGTTGTTGCACAAAAGGTTGAATACCTTTAATTGCCTTTTAGATACGATATCCAAACGGCTATTAATTGTAACGTTAGTGCCCGTCGAATAGCTTCTTATAAGATTTGGTGGCACCATCCATAATGGTGGATGAAACGCTTGTTTATTTAAAAAGGCCACAGCTTCTCTTTGCCGGTTGGCAGGTACTGGTGTATGTACCACGCCTTCTTGACTGCCTGATTTATATTGAACCGTATAACCTCCAACCAGAGCTACTACCGCTGTCATTTGAGCAACCCAAAGATCCATGGTTTCTTGATGTAAATGTCGTTTTATCTCGCTACCGCGTTCATTTCGTGTCGCAAGGGGGATTAATGCGATCACCCGCTTTAAATTTTTGATGACCAAGGGGGTCGCCTTTACGGGGTTGTCACTCTCCACAACTTCGTTGGTTGATCCAGGACCCGCACCATTATCGACAGTTGCATTAAATCGATACCAGGGAATAGTATCCTGTTCTCTCACGATTTTTTCTAAATAGGGGATTTCTTCATCGGGGGTGTTAGCCTCTTTAAAAGGGGTATATCCCCAACGGATACTATACAAATCGGTGGGGCCTACTTTTCGGATTAAAAGTGAAGGGGGTATGTTATCCTCCGGCTGTACGATAGAATTATGTCTTGCATAGTTCATCGCACTTGGTGTATGCCCCATGGTCTGTAACCATTTTTTATCACGCATTTTTTCAAAAGGATAGGTGTATTCGCCATAATGCCCATCTTTTAATCCAAAAACATGGCCTGTTTCATGAGCTGTGAGATACTGAATTAATTCCCCCATCAAATCATCTGGAAACGGCAGCTGTTGGGCGCGTTTATCCAATGGGCTACATCTTGTAAAATACATGTCTGTTATTCCATTGATATTCCCTATCCTAATATCACCTTTTAGAATTTCTCCTGTTCTTTGATCTATAATTGTATGGACCGTTCCTGCTCCTTCTCCTTCATGCCCTCTATATTTTGAATTGTTGTGCCATACAATTTGGGAGTATCTCATACTGTTTCTAGACCAGTTTTTATCATGTATGGGGGCGTCCTTTACCTGAATAGCATTTTTAAAACCGGCGGCTTCAAATGCCGGTAACCACGCTTCGACCCCTGCCTTTATATAGGGTTTCCATTTGTCTGGTGTGGCGGGGTCAAAATAGAATGTAATGGGGGTTATGGGGGCACTTAATGCTTTGTTTTTATCCTTTTTTTCTAAGCGCCATCTTGTAATGGACGCCCGCTCTATATCTGTATTAAGATAATCTTCTTCTTTACCAAAGCCCATGCGATGGTCAAAAAGCCTTGGTTTCATAGGCTCTGGAAGCAAAAACAAGCTAAAATCCACATCCTTTGTTAAAGGGCCGTCCTTTGAAGTGTTCGTTTGAGTTGTTTTAACTTCTATGGTCCTACCAAAGGCCAATACCTTATTGATGGATGTTAAATCATCGACTAGCGTTTTTCCGCCACCAGGGAGTTCTTTGGGCGTTTTTAAAAATAAAGCTGTGACCTCTATAACATAGCTGGAATCTTTTTGACCCAGAGCTGCTATAGGAAACGTGACCGGTATTATTTTTTTTTTGGATATGGATACATGATCTCCATGCAGTGGGATGGTATTTCCTGCTTTTGACTCAATCTCTGGAATAATCAGATGGATTTTATGGTCTCTTTTTATCCATTTAATTTGTTTGTAACCTCTACGGTGGGCAACAAATAACATGTCTTTGTTTAGCATGCTAGCTGGTATTTCTAAATAGAGTTTGTCTTTAAGCTCATGGGTGCTTAGAAAGCCTGTTTTAGTTAGGGCTTCGGAGGTGATGACTTCGTTGTAGGGTTTTATGTTTTGGGTATAGCTTGTTGTACTTATAGTACAGATTAACAAACTCGTTATTAAGATTATTTTTTTCATGTATTGTTTCTTTTGTTTGTTTTTAAATTGATGCTAGTATTTATATCTTTTCCAACACACCAGCTAAAAATGTACAGTAATACTTTCTTCGTTTAAATGCTCTCGCGCAGCCTGGCACGTTCGCTAAAACAGTCCTCTAGACTGTTTTTTAACGCTCCGTCCCCCTTTGGGGAGGCTGGGTGGGGATCAATACCCCTCATTCTGTGGTAATAAATTAGGATTCCCTAATAGTTCTGCTTCAGGGATGGGCAATAAAACATCTGTGTCACGCCAACCCGATTTGATGGGCCCCAGTACCTGGGCGGCATCTCCTGTTCGATTCAAATCGGACCAACGCTTCAAATCGAACCAGCGGTGTCCCTGCTCTGTAAACAGTTCTACCCGGCGCTCTTGTAAAATAGAAACTAATAGCTCTTCTAATGTGGTCGCTGTGGTGTTGGGTAAACCTGCCCGGTTTCTAATCGCGTTAATATCTGCCTGGGCATCGGAGATCGCTCCCTGTTCTGCTCTTGCCTCGGCACGTATTAAATACTGCTCTGCCAAACGCAGTTGTACTGAATACTCTACGGAAGAACCTGTAGGCAAGACTGCTTTATACTTAAAGGCATAGTTTAGGGTCTCTGTACTATCGCTATTATAAGCGGTTCCTATCCAATGGTCTTTTCGTGAATCGTTAGGCTCAAAGGCATCACATAAAGATTCGGTTAGCGCAATGCTTGTACTTGTTCTGATGGTTTCGATTACAAATTTATCTGCCTCCGGCGTATTACGCCCATCAAGCTCCGATTTAAATTGCCATAGTATCCCCGAAGATGCAATTAAAAAGACGGTATCTAAATCGGGCTCCAAAGGGCCATATTTATTGATAACACCCGTGGAAGCAGCCTCTGCCTTCTCCCAATCCCCTATATATAAATAGGCTCTGGCCAATACGGCATTAGCCACCGCTTTATATACACGGATGCGATTAGTACTAACCTCGTTTTCGTCTTCAGGCAATAAGCTTGCAGCCAAGATCAGGTCCTTAATGATGTTTTCATACACCACAGCTCTGGACATACGTGTTACCTGCGTGTTTGTTAAATAATCTGTCGTGGTAATATAAGGGATGCCCCCAAATAGCTCTACAAGGTATAGATGAAGGTACGCCCTAATAAAGTAGGCTTCTCCCTTAAATTGATCTTTAACAGTTTCTGTTAGGGCTGTGGAATTAGTAACGCCTTCAATAACCGCATTGGCTTCATAAATCTGGTTGTAAGTCGCATTCCACCAATTACGAATAAAACTGTTGGTTGCAAGCAGGTTATGGGTTTGGAATTCTATTATATCAAAATTACCCGTGCGGTCATTCATTTCATCGGCATAGATTCCCATAAACACATTTAGCCCACTATGGGCATAAAGTAATCCAGTATCCCGCATGCTTCCATAAATACCTCTTAAGGCGGCTTCTGCGATGCCTGGGTCACTAAAAACGGTTTCCCTGGTTAATTTGTCTTTGGGTAGGTCTACTTCTACAAAATCTGTACAACCCCCTAAAAGAAGGCATAGTACTGGTACATACAGTAATTTTGTTATTTTTAAATGTACTGTAGGTTTCTTTTTTATCTGCTTTGTATGTCTATCTTGCATGTGCTCTTTTTTATTGTTTCTTATATGCTCTCTTTATGGTCTCTTTTTAGCAGCCTCTATACCGCCTCCGGCTCTTCTCTAAAAGCCTAATTGTATGCCCATGGTCAATTGCCTTAATGAAGGCATCCAACTACCTCCCGTTAACTGTTCTGGGTCGGAAGCATATTTTGTAGTATACACATAAAAGAGGTTTTGCCCTTGTAAATAGATACTGGCATTAAATCCCGAGAGGGCATCCTTGGGCAGGTCATAGTTTAAAGAGATTGTTTTAAGCCTGATAAATGAGGTATCTGTATAAAGCGCGCTACTCTCATAATGACGATTATTAGATATTCCTGGATTAATAACATAAGATTGTACGTGGGCTTCGTCTCCAACTTGCTGCCAACGGTCTAAGGCTGAAACATGTTGGTTTACAAAAGTCCCAGGGGTAGAACGCTCAAGGAAAAGATCCCCCGTAGATTTTTGCTTCTTAAAATTTAGAAAGACATCCAATGTCCAGTTTTTGTAGGTTATGTTATTGCCTAAGCCACCGTAAAACTTGGGAGCAGTGTCTTGAATCCATTGTTTATCATCTATGGTAATGGCACCATCGTTATTATAATCTTCAAATTGATACAGGCCTGTTTCTGGGTCTACACCAAGGTTATGGTATAGTTTAGCAATGGTTAATGGTGCTCCTACGACATATAGATTTCTAAAGCCAATGGCGGCTTCCAATCCATCAAACTTCACCAATTTATTTTTGAGTACCGATACATTAAACCGGGTTGTCCAGTTAACCTGCTTGTTTTGGATATTTGTTGAACGAAAATCTATTTCTAGACCCGAGTTCTCTACCGTAGCATCAAAATTGGCACTTACAGAGGTGAAGCCTGTGGTTCCTGATAGAGGGATCCCCACCAATTGGTTGGAAGAGCGGTTACGGAACCAAGCCGTCGTTAAAAAAATCCGGTCTTGAAAAAAACCAAGCTCCAGAGCGGCTTCAAACTTCTTGTTTTCTTCCCAGCCAAAATCTGGATTAAACAGACCATCTGTTGTTAATACTGCGCCGTCATAACTACCACCAGAAGTCCCATAGGTATTATAAAAGTTATAATTCCCAATATTATCACTCCCTGTAATGCCATAACTGCTACGGAGTTTTCCAAAACTCAATATGCTACTATCCTCCAAGAATGCGGTTTCTGAAAACAACCATGCCAGACCAACAGCTCCAAAATCACCAAACTGTTTGCCTGGCCCAAAACGAGAGGATCCGTCCCTACGCCCTGTCAGGTTCATGATATATCTATCATCCCACTTAAAATTTAGCCTTCCAAAGAATGCTTGATACTTATATTCCGATTCCGTATCGGAACTAACATAAGATGTTTCAGCAGCAGACAAATTCAGGATTTGGTCATTACTGGGGAAATTATTAGCTACTAGTGTGACCTGTTTTGATGCCTGCTGCTGGAAGGTGGCCCCCATCAAGATATTAAAACGGGCCTTGCCCCATTGCTTTTCCCAATGAATCTGTGGCTCCACAATCCAGGATTGACGCGATGCGTCACTGGTCCTAACAGATGATTTTGCGCTTGTATGGGTAGCTGTAGTAGGCCCTTCAAAAGTATGCGGCGTTGTTCTATATTGCTCTGTTCTATAGCTGGTATAGCCCATATTCGTTTTAAATTCCATCTCTGGATGGAAACGATAGGAAATTACGGAATTCATGATAAGCGTGTTGGTCTGTGCGCGATACTTCCTTTCTAATTGTAATAAGGGGTTTTTAAAAAAGCCTCCATTTTCTGAAAAATTTAAATCGCCATTTTCGTCATAAAGGGCAGGAGCATTGGGTGCCATCGAATAGGCATCAGAAGTAAAATCCCGAACAGGCAGTTGGTTATCCTCCATGGTATAATTTGTTGAGACGTTTAGTTGGAAACGCTTGTCAAGGGACTGGTGGTTAAAAACACTATGTACTGAAGCCCTCCCGTAGTTTGAATCTCCCGGGAAAACCGTCGTCTCATTTTGATACCCGCCACTAAATAAAAACTGTGTTTGTTCATTGCCTCCAGAAAAGGACAGTTGCGCATTATGTCTGTAAGAAGTCCTGCCAAGCAGCACCTCTTGCCAGTCTGTATAACGGTTTTGATCCCAGAAATATAAATCCGGATTGCTAACATCGAATGTATTATCGTCGGCCAGTTTTGTTTCTAAAGTAAAACCGGCATTGGCCAGTGCTTCTAATCGCATGTCTAAATATTGCTCGGTATTCATTAAATCTTTAAAAATAGCATGCCCAAAGGTGTTGCTTACAGTGACTTTGACTTGCGTTTTCCCTGCCTTGCCTTTTTTAGTAGTAATAAGCACCACGCCATTAGCCCCACGGGCCCCATATATGGCCGTGGCATCGGCATCCTTAAGCACTTCTATGCTTTCTATATCGGAAGGATTGATGGAGCTTATGGGATTTACCACAGCTGAAGTGATGACAGCCGCTGAAAGGGTGCCTCCTATCTGTTCGGAACTGAAAGGAACTCCGTCTACTATATATAATGGGCTATTAGAGCCGCTTCTTAAAAAGTTCGTCCCTCGGATTTCTACCTTAAAACCGCCACCGGGAACGCCAGAATTCTGGGTAATATTTACGCCAGACATCTGTCCCACCATAGACGCTAACGGGCTGTTCGTTGGTTGTTTCTCTATGGTTTTGGCTTCTATTTTACTAATACTTCCTGTTTTTTCTTTATCACTAATCTTATAGTAGCCTGCGTTGATGGTGACTTCGTCCAATTGACTGATGTCTTCTTTGAGGCTTATATTAATGGTTGTTCCTGCCTGACCATGCCTTTGGCTTGGTAAACCGGCAGGCAGGTGGTTACCCACCGTGATTTCTTGTGTTTCAAAACCCAACGACGAAAATACCAGTACATTGGCAGGGTCTGGAACGGTGATGGTGTATTGACCGTCCAGATTCGTCGCCGCACCTCTAGTGGTCCCCTTTATTAAAACGGTGGCACCGGGTATGGGAAGACCTGATTGGTCTGTAACGATACCAGAGACTTGACGCTCTTGGGCTTTGGACCTTGTTATTTCTTTTATGAGGATGGTGTTATTTTTTCCAACAATGATGTTTAAATCACCTGATGAAAGACTCTGCTTTAATAGGGTACTAAGTCGTATTTTACCTTTTTTGAGCTGTACTTTTGGAAAGGCATTAAACATCTCTTCACGGTAAATGAATGCATACTCTGTTTGTGTGCTAACCATCTTAAAAACTTCATCAACGGATAGTACTATATCTTCTTCAATAACAATTTTCTCATTTTGAGAAAATGCATGCCTTGGTGTTAAGCTGAATAGTGTGGTACAAAACAAGAATATAAAGGTTCGCATCATAAGCTGTATAAGGTCTTTTCTTTTCCCGACCCCGATAATTATCGGGACTATCGGGAAGAAAAGACCATAATTTAATTCTATTTTCTTAAATTTACTGGTCATTAGTTGATTAATTTTTTTAATTGATTAATACATTTATGGAGGGAAATACAGTTTCTTACTTACCAAGGTCTGAACTGTTTTCCTTCTTTTTAATGAGACTCTAATTTTAAAAGTACGTAGTACGCATTAAAATTAGTTAGTCGAATTAATCCCGATTTTTCATCGGGATCTGATTGCTATATATACAATTTTCCTTTATACTTTTCTTTCTTTAATTTTTTATCATGTGTGATTTTTAATTCTCTATACAAATTCCCCAAATCCAGTTGTTGAAACAGGATTCGGGAAACTTATACTATTATTGTTTTCTTTTTTGTTCATCTACCAAGTGGCTCATCACTAAACTAATCCACTGGACTGTTTTTATACATTATGACATCCTATTTCTTTAATATCTTCTTGGTCTCTACACCAGCACTTGTATATATCTTTAAAAAGTACAGCCCTTTTGATAAATGACTCATATCAATACGGTCTTGTTTACTTTGTAATACCTGTTGTCCTAAATTGTTATAAAGCTCTATTGTCTCTAAACCTGAAATAGTCTTAATGGTAAGGATGTTTTCTACTGGATTTGGGTATACCAGTGCTTTTTGAGTTATATTAGGTTCATCAACAGATAATGCCGCAGAACGACTCACCGATAGATTATCAAATGCAAAGAAGCCGTTTTCAGACCTTGTGACTGTAAACGATGTGACAGCCTCCCAATTTAAAGCGACATCTGTAGCTCCTCCTGTTAATGTTGCCACTATTTCTCTTGACATATCCCCATCTGGGATA
>TARA_R110002049_G_scaffold209100_4_pt1 | contig 10895 bp, 5 predicted proteins | sample TARA_R110002049 | Tara Oceans TARA_R110002049 (sample SAMEA4396941) | marine metagenome | biome: Polar Biome; feature: [SRF] surface water layer (ENVO:00010504); material: water (ENVO:00002006), including particulate matter (ENVO:01000060) such as... | depth 5 m
GGGCAAGGGCGCCCTCGCCCACCTCCATCCCCAGCACCTCGGCGCGACTGTCCTGCGCGCCCTGCAGGAACGCAACAATATCAAAACTGCGGAAATCGACGACATCATCTGGGGCTGCGCCACGCAGGCTGGCAAGCAAGGATCAGACCTCGGTCGCATGTCGGCCCTCCTGGCCGGCTATGACGTGAAAGCCTCGGGCGTGACGCTTGACCGTTTCTGCGGCTCCGGCATCACGACGACCGCCTTCGCTGCCGGCCAGATCATGTCCGGCATGGAAGACCTCGTGATCGCGGGCGGCACCGACATGATGAGCTACACGTCCACGCTCGGAGACGGCAAGACCCTCCCTCTCATGGACCGCGACAACCCGGCCCTGCGCGAAATCCACCCGCAGTCGAACCAAGGCGTTTGCGCCGACGCCATTGCCTCAATGGAAGGCATTTCCCGCGAAGCCACCGAAGCGCTAGCCGTTGAGAGCCAGCGCCGCGCGGCCCGCGCCATCTCTGAAGACCGCTTCTCTAAGTCACTCGTTACAGTCTACAACGAAGACGGATCGGTCGCACTCGACCACGAGGAATTCCCGCGTCCACAGACCACGCCCGAAAGCCTCGCCGCGCTGAAGCCCTCCTTCGCTATGCTGGCCGACCTTCCCATCAATGAAGACGGCATCACCTACCGATCATTGGTCAACAAGGTCTACCCGGACGTCAAGATCGAGCACATCCATCATGCCGGCAACTCATCCGGCGTCGTCGACGGCTCAGCCGCTATCCTGCTGGCCTCGCCCGAATATACGAAGAAGCAAGGCTGGAAGCCACGCGCGCGGATTGTCGCCGTGGCGAATATGGGAGACTGCCCGACCCTGATGCTCAACGCGCCAGTTCCGGCCGCGAAGAAGGTTCTGGAAAAGGCCGGTCTCACGACTGGCGACATCGATGTCTGGGAAATCAACGAAGCCTTTGCTGTGGTTGCCGAGAAATTCATTCGCGACCTCAAGCTCGACCGCGAGAAGGTCAACGTGAATGGCGGCGCCATGGCCCTCGGCCACCCGATCGGTGCAACAGGCGCCATGCTGATCGGCACGGCCCTCGACGAGCTCGAGCGCACCGGTGGTCGTTACGGCCTCGTGACCATGTGCGCAGCCGGTGGCATGGCCCCGGCGATCATCATTGAACGCATGTAAACCTGAAAGAGAGTCCGGCCATGCCGTATGAAAATGTGCTGCTCGATATTTCCGGCGGCGTGGCCCACCTCACACTGAACCGCCCCGGCGCCGCCAATGCGATGAACCTGGACCTGCTCCGGGAACTCGCCGAAGCTCTTCTCGAATGCGATGAGTCTCCCAACGTGCGCGCCGTCATCCTCACCGGCAATGGCCGCTTCTTTTCCGCTGGCGGAGACCTCGCGGCCTTCGCCGGCGACCTCGACCGCCTGCCCTTCCTCCTGAAGCAGCTGACGCTTCACCTGCACGCTGCCGTCTCCCGCATTGCGCGCATGTGCCAGCCGGTCATTGCCGCCGTCAATGGCCCCGCTGCCGGTGCAGGCATGGCCCTCGCTGCGGCCTGCGACCATGTCATCGCGGTCGACACGGCCAGCTTCACCATCGCCTACACCGCTGCCGGTCTTTCACCCGACGGATCCAGCACCTGGACCCTGCCCCGGCGCATCGGTCCCGGCCGCACCCGCGAACTCATGCTGACCAACCGGCGCCTCTCAGCCGCCGAAGCCCTCGACTGGGGCCTCGCCAATGAAGTGGTCCCCGCAGCCGACCTTGTCGCCCGCACCAATGCCCTCGCCGCCCAGTTCGCGGCCGGGCCAACTGCTGCCTATGGCCGCGTCAAGGAACTCCTCGCTGCCTCGGCTACCAACAATGTCGAAACCCAGATGGAACTTGAGGCCCGCGCCATCGCAGACTCCGCCCGCACGACCGATGCCCGCGAAGGAATCGACGCCTTCCTGAACAAGCGCAAACCGGAATTTCGCGGCATCTAGTCGGCGGCATCGTTCCAGTACGAACTCGTCTCCGTTATTCGTGGACGAGCGGATGTCAGGCGACGAGAAGATCGAGCCTTTCGCCAAGAGCGACATCTCGTTTCTGTCTGAACCCAATCCGGGAGTTGATGCGCCTTTCGAAGTTGAAGTGATTGTACACTGACGAATGGACCGAAACGAACTTCTGCAAACTTCGCATCCGCCGAAATCGGGACATCGCCCGCTCTCGCCTTCGGAACGGCAGGTGCGAATTCTCGGCCCGATTGTTGAGTTGACGACCCGTTTCCTTGCGCCGGTCATTCCCGATGACTTTCATCGCAGCCCGGTAAGAAGGACACTTGTCCGTCACGACAACATGCGGATTGCCGTACCGCTTCATTGCTTTCTTCAGGAATTTCAACGCAGCAGCCTTATCCCGCTTCTTCGTGACATAGGATTCCAGGACTTCGCGTTCGTGGTCGACAGCTCGCCAGAGATAGTGCCTCTCGCCGCGTATCTTCACAAAGACCTCGTCCAGGTGCCATCGCCATTGCGGGCTCCGCCGCATCGCTTCGGACCGCCGTTTCCGGATCTTGTGTGCGAAGTATGTGCCGAACCGATAGACCCAGAGCCTCACGCTTTCGTGGCAAATGTCGATCCCACGCTCATGAAGAAGGTCTTCGACATTGCGAAGTGAGAGCGGAAACCGGACATACATGAGTACAGCGAGCTGGATGATCTCGGGAGACGTTTTGAAGTAGCGAAACGGGTTCTTGGCCATTTCGCGAGGCTAACCGCCTCTGCCCTGCGCCTCAATGCCGTTTGCCCTGACAATACCACCCCCACTATTCCTTAAGTTGCCTTAGAAAGACGAAAATCGCAAAGCACACGATAGGACTTCCTATCATCGCAAAGAAAATTGATGCCAGATTGCTCCAATCAAGAGACAGCGCGTGGCCAACCACTGACGAATATAGACAAGAATCCGTAGCGTCGGCTCTGGAGACACCACAGAACTCCGCCGCAATTGCGCCTAGATCAAAGGAACCAGCCCTCAGCCTCAGATAGAACAATATGAATAATCCGAATCCGAGCACCGCCCAAAAGACACCAGCAGCTGACCATCGGGGACGGAATTTTTTATTCTCAATCATTTATCCACCAGTTCCTTTAAAAGCGGCCCTGCGGCCTCAGCATAGGGGGTGGTAATGCCTTCAACAATACCATTCCCCAGTGCGTCTTGGACATCCCCCCCATTAGCCGCCGCGGCACCGGCTCTCAAACCACCGGCCGCAAACAAAGATTCAAGAGATGACAATGTAGCGGTCAGTAGGATCCGAGCCTCTCCGGCATTTTGTGCAACGCTTGGGATTAACTGTTTTGCTGCTGCGCCGTTGCCGCCCGTTATCAGTCCGAGCGTTCCATTCACAACGGCACTTTCTGCTAAGTCGCCGGAATCGAAATCCATATTAGCGATTTGCCCCCCACCTTCCAATACTCCAGTCGTGGCGAGACCGATGCCGAGCCCGGTTGTTGTGACGCTACCGGAAGCCGCCGTTACCGGAAGCGCGGCGATCAACAAGGGAGTCGCCATGACCACCAAAGCTGCATCGTCCAACTGAGCAGATGTTGGATCTGCGGCTTTAACCTGACCAACAGCTCCACCAGCCGTGTACGCCTGCGCCCTTCCCCTTGCCTTCTCCATATCTGTATTTGACGGATAGCATTTTTCGCACTCCCCGGACGGATCCACTCCATTCAATGGATCATTCCTCACATAAGCGTAGAGGTTCATCTGATCCTCATACCCAATGGGATCCGGCTCCAGAAAACGCCCCAGGTCCGCATCATAGTACCGGGCACGGTAGTAATAGAGCTCCGTTTCGAAATCAAAGCGTCGCCCTGTATACCGAAACGGATTCCCGGACGTCTCAAGCGGCACCTGAACGCCGAACGGCGTATAGATGTATTTGTCCGAAATCTTCCCGTAATCGCTCGCCCCCTCCGTTCCTTCCGTAAGGGCAATAACGTTGCCGAGCCGATCGGAATGATAGAAGTAGGTTGTCCCGTCTGCCTCAATCATCGCCACACGCTGATCGATACCAGGACCGGGGACGAACCGGCGGAGCAAAGCGCCTGCGGAGCCGTAGGTCGCGATTTCCATATCCCCGGCGTGAATCCAGGTTCTATCGCCCCCCTGCCCCGACGCGAAAATGCGCCTGGCCATGGGGCCATACCCGTATGAAACCGACCAGGCCGGATCCAGGGGCGGCGTCCCCGACACGCTCCAGAGTTGCCCCTGAACACTGTGACCATAGCTGACCGTTCCATCAGGACCGCCAACAACGCTCGACATATTTCCGTTCAGATCATAGGTGAACGTTCGGGATTCAGAATCTCGGGTTTCACCCACATATTGGTCGAGCGTGTTTGCCGGGTCATAGGCCCTGCTGTACTGCCCAGCCCCATCCCAGAGCCATGTCGCATCTGATGACGCCGTCGTCTTCAGTTTGCTCGACTGGTCATATGTGTAGGTAAAATTGACGCTCGCAGGAGCCCCTGTCTCGCCGACATATGTGTGATCCATCGTCCTGATGTCACCATCCTGCTCATAAGCATAGTCGATGCTGGACGCAGGCGTCAAAACACTCCCGTATTCGGTACGCTCCAGGCGCCCGAAGACATCGTATGAATAACCCGCAAGGCGCTTCTCGTCTCCGTCGCCGTCTACACCATCGCCGCACACATCCGGCTGTAACGCACAGGGTGACAGGCCATTCGGGTCGGACCAGACTTCCGTAACCCGCCCAAGATTGTCGTAGACATAGCGGGCTGTCCAGCCGTCTGGCCAGATGATGGCCGTACGGGAGCCAAGCTCATCATAGCGATACCCCACAGTGTATCCATCGGAGCGGATCTCAGATCTGACACGGCCCATGCCATCATAGTCATAAGTCAGAGTGACCGACGAACTGTCGGCCCGGTTCAGGGTGACCGTCTTGATCCGCGCTTCCTTGTCGTAGGAATAGACCTGCTCGTCTTCGAAAGTACGCGTGGACAATCCCGGACCATCACTGGCAAAGCGCTGGCTTGTTTCAATCCGCCCGGCGAGATCATAGTCCATCACAATCTGATCATCTGCCCGCGTAAACTGCTCCGATGCTTGACCGTTCTTCAGAAGCGTCGACTCCGTTTGTGACAGGTCAGGATAGATCATCCGGAACGAGCGCCCATAGGCGTCAAAGTTCGCTTCCGTCCGGTACGCATTGTCCGGATTGGCGCAATTTGAATCAGATCCCTTGGCAGGCCAATACCCGGAGACCTCGCCCCAGAATGAGTATTCCATCCTGCGCGTTGCCTGCTGTAATAATGTCCCAACCGCGTTTTGTATGCAAAGCGTGTCGCCGTTTGGTGAGTACTGGAAAGACGCCTGCCTGGACTCTCCGTCATACGAGTCTTTCAGCAGCCCGCGGCCGTCATAGTTATAATTCGACTCGTCGCCACCCGGTTCGATCTTCTTCTTGAGCAACCGTCTCTCATCATATTCAAAATAGGCGGTCAGGATATCCGTGCCATTGGTTGCTTTGACCTGCACCTGGTCCGGCAAATGCCGCCCGTCATAATTGACGATCTGCTGTCTCCCGTCCGGAAGGGTGGACGTCTTCAGGCGCCCTAGTTCGTCGTAGGTCGCGGAATATATCCGTCCCTTGCCGTCTGTGATGGTCTCGATGTCGCCCCGCAAGTTATACGCGAATGCGGTTGTGACCGGGACTTCCGCGGACGCCAGCAGCGGTGAAAAACAAGCCAACGCTGCAGCGGCTGCAACTAATATGCGGGGTAAGCTGGGCATTATTGTCCCTCCGGATATTGGGTAACGGAATCGAGCCTGTAGTGATTTGCCAGGCTTGGGGAGTATAGGTTCACTGAGCGACGCCAGGCACCAGACTCCGTCTTGATCCGTGTTTCCAAGACCCGTCCGAATTGATCATAGTCCGTCTCTGAGCACGGAACTGATGCTGTGCTGCAGCTGGCATCGTCGCTAGAAACCGTTGGTGTGGCATCCTTGAACGGGCCGACCGTCCGGATCACGAGCCCCTTCGCGCCATAGACATAAGAAGTGGCGTAGCCTTCGGGATCGATCTCTTTCGTTGGATTTTTTGGCCAGGATGGGTCTTCGAACTTCCACAGAGTCACCAGTTCGGGCCCTGCCTGCACTATTCCGCTATCATCCGTTCCGGGCCAAACGGACTGTTGAATCTGGTTGCCCAAATCATCGTACACAAAGGTTGTGCGCGCTCTGTAGACGGAAGGGGCGTCTGCTACCCATCTTGAGCGTTCCTCAACCCTGTGTCCGAACGCGTCAAACGTGCTTTCTGTGATCCGTCCTTCTTTGTCGATCGCGTATGCGGCATTGCCGAATGCATCAAAATAAATCCCTGCTACATGCCCCAGTGGGTCCTGCACCTTCGATTGGTATTCTGGAACGACGCGGTATTTCGATTCATTGCCTGCGGCGTCCTTATAGCTCAAAACCGTGAGGCTGAAGGGATCAATATCAACTTTGGCGAACGGCACCATATCCCGGCCCAGATAATAATTCTGCGTCCGGCATCCTGTTTTGACCGCCCCTAATGGAATGCTCCCGCCGTATGAGCCGAAGACCTCGCAATCTGCGGCGCCAGCAAGAACAATGGGAACGTCATTTTGAGAATAATACCCTAAACCTAGTAGCTTGTTGCTTCCCGAGCAGTAAGTCCCACCAAGCTGAAAGCCACGTTCATCAAAAAAAACCACGTCGCCGCTCTCTTCAGAGAGACAGCCGAACGTGTTGAGACGCACGATGTCATTCGCGTCATTTTTGAAACTGACACCAATACGGCTTGTCCCCGTCAGACTGCGCGCGAAACTGTTAGTCACCTGGTAGAGGTAAGGCTCTGTCTGCGTGCACGCTCCTGGACTGCCTTCCGTACCATTATCGTAAGCAAACGTCCTTTGGGTCCCTGTCGCGGCGGCCGCACTCACAATCATAAATGGTCGCTCAACTCCCCAAAATTCGGCTTCCCTCTTAAGGTCAAAGCCACCGCTTTGAATGTCATTGAAACAAGTGAGTATCTGTTGTGGCGTTCGTCCCGACTGCCCGACGGTATCACCCATCTGGATGTACCGGAACTCTTTCGACGCTCCCATGCCATCAGACCAGGACCACACAACGTCCTTGTACCCACGCTTGTTAAGAGGCGGAACGAATATCGACGTGCCGGTGCGGCTGAGCGTGTTGAGCGACTGTGGCCCCGCGAGATAGGATTCATCCGGCGCCTTCACGAATTGCTCGACGCCACCTGTTCCGTGATTGACGGTCACAACACCTTCGCGCCAGCTATCCAACAACCAATTGGAAATGACGCTGGCGGCAGTAAGTTTGATAGTATCAGTCTCCGAAGACGCGAACAATTTGTTTAGCGCCAGGGTTGCCGTGGCAAACTGAGCCCCGTCCCGCATTGTCCGCACTCCTGTTTGCAGGTCGAGATCATATCCGATCGTTACAGACTGCTTCAGCTCGGTCTGGCCATTGTCAGCGGAAAGCGACAACAAACCCGTCGCGCTGTCGAGTCCAGTGAAGCCTAAATCCTGCTTGCTGTTTGCGACATGGGCTGGATAAGTGACGCTCATGGACAGGGCCTCTGACGTGCCAGCAAGCCCGGACCGTCCTGCGCCAGAGATTTTAAGTACAGGGTTTCCAGTCTCTGGCTCGACGCTGAAAATATCAGACGTATTGAAGAGGCCGGCGTTCAGGGCATCCGCAAACTCTTTGCGAAGTCCGATCTGGTCAACGCCGTCGCTTGGCACATTCCCCGATCCTCCTTTGAACGTATATCCCTTTGACGAGGTTACCTCATTCGTGATGAGGGATGTGAGGCTCCCGTCCCCGCGAAACCCGACTATTGCGTGGAATTTCTTTGGTGTCGTGTTGAAATATGGGTCGTCCTGCTTCCAGCCCTGGCTGATCACATGATAAAATAATTCGTGCCCCACGCGACGTTCTGGCACGATAAGCGTGTAGCCATCGCTAATCATCCGTTGCATGACACCTTTCGTATATGCGTCATAGTCTGAGAGCGCCGAATGAGTCGTGGAAAAATTCAGGTCATCGAACAAGATGAACGCATCGCTGCTCGTTTGGTCCATGTGTGTTTCGAACAGATTGGACGTGGACAGCTGACCTTCGTAGTTCAGTCCGGAGAAATTCTCTACCATTGACAGCAATGCCCCGATTGACTGAGCAGCCGGGACTTCTTTGGCCGCATCGCCGCCAAGATCTGCGACGCTCATCGCTGACGCCATCGATACAACTCTGATATCACTGCCTGCTATCGTGTAATTCTGTGAATAGGGCGGGCTCCAGTCAGCATTGGTCCAGTCCAATGCGACATTGAAAGCCCCCATAATCGCGACGGTATGGTGATGCGTAATTGATTGTTGAAGCAGGTCTGCTGCAGCCAACCGCACAGTCTGCAATCGCGCGAAGAAATCGCTGATCGTCGAGACATTCTTGAGGCCAGTGTTCTGGAGCCTCGGTATTCCGAATGCACCATAGATTTCGAACCGTGAACCAGTGTCCGAGAACAACTTTCTCATCGCATCACCTGCCGACGTGCGGGACTGGCCGAGGTCCACTCTCAGGATGATATTGCGGTCCGGATTATCATACACGAACGCAAATCCGTGAATGGCATCGAGTCGATAGGTGAAATCGGCATAATCTCCGCCATTCGCAGCATACGGATGATCGACAGTTACACTCAAGTCTCCCCGTCGACTTGTGATATCAACATTTCCATCACCGCAGGACTGATAATCTACCGGGATTTCAGCCGTAGAGCCCCTTCGCGAAGCGCTAAGTGGATCTGGCCATTGGTAGGTAATCACACCCGGTGTCGGATTAAACTGATCTCTGATCTGCTCATCAACAAAATAGTCCGCCGTGGTGCACGACACCACGGTCACATGAACTTTAAAACTATCCGGAACGCCATTCACCCATGTCGCAATTGGGGAGCCCACCTGGTTAGGTAGTTGCTGGTTTCGCTCGCTTGTGAAAAATTCGCGATCAAGAACTTTCCCACCGAGCAAATCAACGGAACGTCTCGAAAGCAAGGCTGGCTGGGAAAGATCCGTTACCAAACCGCTGGCTTTGGTCGAAAGGTAAGTACGCAAGGCGCTCGCGTTCAACCCGCCCCAATACGTCACCCCAGAAGTCGGAACCTGGGTCGATGATGCTTTGAATCCTTGCACCAAGTCATTCGCGCCCCCGGTTCCAACTTGCATGCTAGTAAGTTGCGAGATCGCGCCCCCAGAATACTTGGTGTACTGTTTGAGAGATGGATCGAAAGCGTACCAGACGCCGCCGATCTGCGCCTCCACCCAGGCATGAACCATCTCCACGCTACCGACACTTGTTCCATTTGTCGTAACGCTTGCCGGAATACCACCGTCACCGAGCATCGACGCTACGGCGGAAGCATTGCTGGTTCCGAACTGGTTTAAAGACGCGGATGCATCCAATTGTATTCGGCCCAATACGATCCGGCTTGAAATAGCCGATGCCCCAAGCAGTTCGTCCATCAGCTCAGCTTGATCGAACGCAGTTCCTGAACTGTCTAGGTAGGCTCCAACTGCACCCTTCTGGACGCCAAAGGCGGGTGTATAGTCGATTGTATTCTTCACAAATTCATAGATCTGGTCGGGGTCGTTCGACAAACGCGTGGCCAGAGAAGCAATCATTTCGTCAGGAAGGTGGGCCGTCACGCGATCCGTAAGGTCGTACGAACCAGATGCGTTAAATGTTTGGGGACTTACCAGATTTGCAGAGACGACTCTAATCGCAGGGTCTACTGGAACCGTCTGAGCAAGTGCTTTGGAATACGGCCACCCAAATGCCAGCAGCAGAAGCAGGAATACGCAAGCCCCGACGCCGGTGCGCACGAGAAACCCAAAATATGGCAATCTCCAATTGCGGCCGCTAGAAGATACTGACACAACGAACTTTTTAAACGACGTGTTGACCTCAATCACTTTCCACTCCTACTCACCAAATGCATCGGCACGCACGTCATAAGCGTGATGACGACAAACCTCTGCCCGTCATCATGAGCGAATAATTCGTCCACTATTCCAGACTTACTCACTGCACACTTCCCTTCACCTCTATCATTGCCGTGATGAAAAGGTTCGCGGCGGCATAGCCTCCCTGGACATGAGTGGAGTTTCTGGCGCCTGTCGCGCCGGCCGTCGCAATCGTTTCATCCATCACATAATCGTTTCCGTCCCAGTCCGACCGAACCGTCATTCCCGGCGGCTCTGCTATCCCGGGAGCGTCATAGCCTACTGAGAACAGCACGATGTTCGAATTGTCCTGCGTCGTCGTGATCCCGGCATTCGTCCGCACCGTGTCGTTCCCATTCTCGATATTGATATTCGCTCCGACACCATCTGATCCGCGATAAGTCAGAATGCTCGCAACTGGATACTCTCCCGAAGATAGGGAGTAGTTGTAGTTTGATGGCTCCGACGAGGCGACACGGTAAGCGATCTGCGTGAAGCTTGTGTCGGCTCCAGACGCTCGTCCCACAGGTCCGATCCCTGTCCAGCCGGACGGAACGGTTATCGTCGCCGAAGCAGAGCCGTATCCCGCGAAGACCCCAACCATCAGATCGCCATCCGTCGTTCCGGATGGAACTGCTATCGTGGAAGTATTTGTCGCAAAAGAAGACGCTATAAACGTCGGCGCTGTGATCACTCCACCCGAAGAACCGGCCACAACCAAATCAAATGTGTCAGAGGCGAACAACCCGGCCGCATCCGTTGCCGTCACGCTCACTTGCAGCGTGCCCACATCTCCCGATGCCGGCGTGCCGCTGAACGTC
>TARA_R110002049_G_scaffold240896_1_pt1 | contig 10894 bp, 9 predicted proteins | sample TARA_R110002049 | Tara Oceans TARA_R110002049 (sample SAMEA4396941) | marine metagenome | biome: Polar Biome; feature: [SRF] surface water layer (ENVO:00010504); material: water (ENVO:00002006), including particulate matter (ENVO:01000060) such as... | depth 5 m
TGAAATTTACAACCCCTAATTTATGCACAAGTCGTTTTATTTTCTAATGTAGAGCGCTACATTCCGACTGTGCATTTTTAATTCTGCACAATACGGTCTGTGTAAACGGTCAGTTGTCCTTACCAGCAACATCAACATTATTCGATTTACCGAGTAGAGTGTCTTGATAAGAGATATTATATCTTATCAAGACATATAATACACTTAGCCCAATACTAAAACTCACCCTAAAGCCCGATCAACCAATGTATCGGTAAGCTGAGCTTGCGTCTCTTGAGACTGCTGTAACTTAACTTTTAACTGATCGCAAATAGCCATTAATTCATCGACTTTGGCAACGATGCGGTGTTGTTCAGTGAGAGGTGGCACTGGTAAAACCCAGTTTGAAATTACGCCCATACCGATATTAGCTTGGTTAGCAGAACCAGTTGATTGATTAAATATAGGGTTTTTAAGCTGAGGTTCTTTTAAAGCAATATTTAAAAAATTCACATTGATTAGTATGGGTCGCAATCTACATAAACGCTGGTTAAGATAAAGTTGTTGATCTAACAAATGGGTATCTAAGACTACTAACGAATATTAGTAATCTTCTTTCCCATTAGTACCTGTCATTGTTAATAATATATCGTCAGTATTTATTCGATAGTCTTGGGTACTTTCGGCTAAACCTTCTGGAATATAGACACTATTTTTATCTAATCTCAAATTATCAGGACGAATATTTCCCATTCTAATAACTTGGTAAGTTCCAACATCTAAAAACTCTTTGCTTTTGTATGCAAAGCCTCCTTTGAGATGAGCAATATCATTAACTCGGCCCCATACCCAACCTGTCCGTAATTTGAAAGGTTTCTCTTCATCTGTGATAGCAGGTAAAGGCTTTTCTTTCTTAATCTTTTTCTCTCTAATCAACTGCTCTTTTTCTTCACCTATCTTTTCTAACAACACCGAAGCAGATTCATCATCTAGATTCTGCGGAACTAATTTACCCATCACTGCCAATTGCAGCACAGTTTGCTTTAAAGCTTCGATGCTTTGCTCGGTGGTAAATAGGCTATCGAAATGCTCAGCAATTCTTGCCCAGTTTTTTGCCAATTCATCAGCATCAGCACTATCTGTCAACGTGGCTAATAGTACATCTACAAGCGTAGCGTGAGCCTCGATACTGGCTTCGGTTTGCTGCTCTAGCTGATCACACAACAGCATGAGTTCATCGACTTTAGCGACGATGCGTTTTTGTTCTAATAAGGGTGCAACAGGACAAATAAGTGTAAATAGTTTTTTCTGGTATATAGCAGAAACGTTTGTTGTACTTGATTTCAGCTCATTTAAAAGAAGCTTACCTGATGCAGATCTAAACCAATAATCAAGAAACTCGGGAAGAATCTTTGATATTCTAGCTCTCATTATATTATTATTATAAATAATTACCTCTTCCGGCATATCACGTATTACACAGGTTTTCCCAACAAGCTCTTGACTATTCCGAGTATTAAATAAAAAGTCACCTTCATAAAGCCTATACTTTTCTTTTTCAGTTTCACTCACATTTACTCGAGCTAAAGTATCCCAGTTCAACCCTCCGCTATTGTTGATATTATTCATTTTAAAGTACATATGTTCAAATTCATTTGACTGCTCTGCTTTACCTCGATCCAAACCTACCTGAGTACTTATAGTTAGATTAACGAATCTCTCCCATTCCCAATTTTTTGGTTTATTAAACGGTTTTTCAGACTCCATCATCTTCGGTAAAGGTTTATTTTTTTTAATACTATCGTCTTTAATTGGTACAGATAGCTCTTGAAATATTTTCTCTAACAAAACAGATGCAGGCTCATCATTAGCATCTTGTGGTACCAGCTTGCCACGCACCGCTAACTCCAAGATCAGCTCACGTAATTTTTTAATACCGTATAGCTCATACTTTTTGCTACTGCCACGCCCACTAGTCGATTTAGCCAATATAGCGCTAGTCCAGATATCGATATGTTCAGTGATCAACTGCTCTGGTTTGTTTGCGTCTTTACCCACCTCTAAGCTCGTTTTTACATTCATAGCTACTTGTCCTCTGTCGTGTTAGCAGACAGCGCAGCGCCCAGTACATCTTTTAATTGGCTGCGTAAAGTATCGATACTCTGTTGTTGTTTGGCATAGTCAGCGAGTAATTTATTAGGGTCATAATCAATGACTTGATCAACAAACGGATTTTTTATATCAAAATTAAATATAGCATTGAATATACTATCGCCAGCCTGTTGGCTATTGTTAGCATCACGGCGCAGATTATTGATTTTAGTTTCTAGCGCTTCAACTTTTTTTAGGTTATCAGGCTTTAACTCATCGCTGGCAGCTTTTAGTTCTGCACGTAACACTTTAAGATTAGGCTCTAAAGCACTGACTTCACCTAAGAGTACTTTTGCTTTGTCCCAGTGTGGCTTTGCATCTTTTTCAGCTGTTTTACGCTTACTGCTGAAGTCAACTTTCCAAGCGTGATCATTTTCAACACGACTGGCGAAGCCGTCAGATTCATTGCCCCACCAATCAATCTCGGTTTGAAACTCTTCAAACTTCATTGGTTTGGTTTTGCTGTAGTTTTTGACGCCTTCAGGATAAGGATGCTCATAAAACCAAATATCTTTGGTTGGCTGACCTTTGGTAAAGAAGAGAATATTGGTCTTAATACCCGTATAAGGGTTAAACACACCGTTTGGTAAGCGCACGATGGTATGCAGATTACACTCTTCTGTCAGCATTTTCTTTAGCTTGGTTTTTACTCCTTCACCAAACAAGGTGCCATCAGGTAATACGACGGCAGCGCGGCCTTTATCTTTCAAGACCTCAATGATTAATTGTAAAAACAAATCAGCCGTTTCGCGTGTTTGGAACTCAGCAGGGAAGTTCTTTTCGATACCGTGCTCTTCAGTGCCGCCAAAAGGCGGATTAGTTACGATGACATCAATATCACTGTCCCAGCTCGACAGCGGCTTATTTAGAGTGTTATCGTGGCGTATCTGTACGGGTACTTCGATACCATGCAGCATCATATTGGTTGTACAGAGCAAATGCGGCAGTTGTTTCTTTTCAAACCCCAAAATCTGCTGCTGTAGCGCTTGATGATCTTCGGCAGTTTCGACATAGTTGTTTTTGACATGATCAAATGAGCAGGCCAAAAATCCACCTGTACCACAAGCTGGATCCATAACGCGCTCACCGAGCTTTGGATCTACACGGTCAACGATGAAGCGTGTCACAGCACGAGGGGTATAAAACTCACCTGCATTGCCTGCACTCTGTAAATCACGCAACAGTTGCTCATAGATATCACCAAATAGATGGCGCTCATCTGAACGATTGAAGTCCACTTCGTTGAGTTTATTAATCACTTGGCGTAGCAGCGTACCGTTTTTCATATAGTTGTAGGCATCGCTCAAACCTTGACGCACCACAAATCCACGTGGGTTGGTATCTACTGGCGCTGTCAGGTTTTTTAGCTCAACGAATATTTCATCATTTACGAACTCTAGTAACTCATCACCAGTGATACCTTCGGGATCAGCTGCCCAATTACGCCAAAGGTATTGCTCAGGGATGGGGCTCTTATAGTTTTCTTGTTCGAACTCAAGCGCTTCTTCTTGTGCATCAAATATCTTGAGAAACAATAACCATGACAATTGGCTTAAACGTTGGGCATCACCATCGACACCAGCATCTTGACGCATGATATCTTGAATAGACTTAATAACTGAACTGATTGACATGTAGTTTCTCTTTTCAATAAACAGTATGAATAAAACAAGCCTCAATAAGAGGCTTAGATATATGGATTGTAGCTAATTTTTTCTAGTTGCTTAAGCTTGTTTGGGTGGCGGTGCCCAATAGATTTCACTTTCAAGATCACTAATGGCTTGCTGATAATCTTGTTTACTACCGAAGCCTTCTCTGACAATTTCCATCGGACTACCTAATTGATCAAGTGGTTTTACTTTAAGCACGTTTAGGCTTTCGATCTCTTCTACACCCGCATCAGCATACTTATCGAGCAAGGCATTTAGTACTTTTTGAGCAGTGTCTGAATACTTGGTAAAGTAATTGCGCTTCTTAACTTCATTCGCACGTTCACGACGCGTCAAGGGTGGCTGGTCATATACCACATGGCAAATTAGGTCGAAGGGGTCCATGTCTGAACCGACCTCTTCCTGTAGTGCTTCCCAAATAATACCAGCATTTGCCAGCTCATCAATGATGGTTTGTTTGCGCTCAGTATCGTTCCAACGCTTGGTAAACTCGTCCAAACTAGCGAACTGCTTAGTGAAAGTTTTGCGAGTATAGTCCTGAAAAGACTCGGTGACTAGCTTACCATCAGTATCATAATACTGGATACGCTGTGCCGTTACTTTTACAGCTACACCTTTCACATGGTATTTTTTCGCGGGTTCACTGACACCTATGTCATCACCCATACCAGCCCCTAAATCAAAGCCACTCTTATCATCTTGGGTTGTGTAGGCCAGATCAGTACCATTAGCAATATCTAACTCTGCGTCTGATTCTCCATCGACCACTTCGTCTAGCTCAGCACTTCCTTCATTAATTTGTGCTGGCGTCACGGTCATGATACGTTCAGGAATACCATCGAAGCGCTCATCTGCAAATAGCTCAGTCGCTTTTTTGAAGTCAAGAATCGTAAACCATAGCTTGCCGTATTTATCATTGATACGAGTGCCACGGCCAATAATTTGCTTAAACTTAGTCATCGATTTGATGTTTTGATCTAACACGATAAGCTTACAAGTTTGTGCATCAACGCCTGTTGTCATTAGCTCTGACGTCGTCGCTATTACTGGATAAGGTTTCTTTGGATTGATGAAGTTATCAAGCTGCGCTTTGCCTAACTCATCATCACCCGTGATTTTCATGACATACTTTTCGTTCTTTTTGACCTGCTCTGGATTGCAGTTAATCAAAGCACGGCGCATTCGCTCTGCATGATCAATGTCATTACAGAATACAATGGTCTTGGCCATTGGGTCAGTACGCTGAAGGTAGCTAGTGATGGTCTGAGCCACCAATTCAGTACGCTCATCAATCACTAAAGTGCGATCAAAATCTTTTTGGTTATAGATACGATCTTCAATCAACTCATTACGCTTATCTGTCTGTCCTTTGGTTGGACGCCAACCATGTAGATCGACATCGATATCAATTCGAACTACTTTATAGGGCGCTAAAAATCCATCTTCAATGCCTTGTTTTAAGGTATAAGTATAAAGAGGATCCCCAAAATAATAAGAGTTAGAGACTTCTTTAGTCTCTTTAGGGGTCGCTGTTAAGCCTACTTGTGTCGCGCTATGAAAGTATTCCAATATCTCACGCCAAGCACTGTCTTCCGCAGCACTGCCTCGGTGGCACTCATCAATGACAATCAGGTCAAAAAAGTCTGGCGCAACATGTTTAAAGGCTTTCTGATGCTCTTCTGGGCCTGTTAGCGCTTGATATAGACCAAGATGAATCTCGAAGGCTGGATCAACGGTACGGCCTTCTATTTTGGTCATCGCAGTGCCGAAAGGCTGAAAATCATTTACCCGAGTTTGATCGACCAAAATATTACGATCTGCTAAAAACAAAATGCGTTTCTTTTCTCTAGCCTTCCACAGACGCCAGATGATTTGAAAGGCGGTGTAGGTTTTACCTGTCCCTGTTGCCATTACGAGTAGGATGCGATCCTGTCCACGAGAGATGGCTTCTATGGTCTTATTAATGGCTTGTAGCTGATAGTAGCGCGGTGATTTACCACTGCCATCATCATGATAGTCTTGAGTGATAATAGGCATTTGAGCTTGCGTATAGCCTTTCCACTGGCAGTACTTATCCCATAGCTCAGCTGGTGTCGGAAAATCCTCTAGTGAAATCTCTGTTTCGAGGGTAGTGGTACTGGTTTTATCATGAAAAATAAAGCCATCACCATTGGATGAAAACACAAACGGCACTTCGAGCAGCCCAGCATAATCAAGCGCTTGCTGCATCCCTTTACCAATAAAGTGTTTGTTTGCTTTGGCTTCGATAACCGCAAGTGGCAGATTAGGCTTGTGATATAGAACAATATCAGCAGATTTGATCGTCTTACGCACTGCCATTTGACCACGGACAATAACCTTCCCATCACGAAGCTTCACCTCTTCGCGAATTTGGGTCATGTCATCCCAGCCTGAGCTTTTAATAGCAGGTAGAATAAACTTGCTGATAATATCTGTTTCAGATAACTCTAATTTGTTGATACCAGCCATGGCAGTATGCTTCCTATCTAGCTAGTGTTGGGGGTAACTTATACTTTAACATATGTTTAATATTTATAGCCTGATGGGCTCTCAACCATACAGCACTCCAGCGTATTTGATATAATTATGATCTACAGACCAAACTGCAAAAATCTTAGCTAAATAGAGTATGACCGATTGAGTAGACTTTCTTAAATAGCTCATACTTAGCATTAGCAATGATCACAAGGGAAGTTCCTATTTTTTGCCAGCCTGGTACTACTACTAATATAAACATCTGGAAACAGAATTTAAAACCTAAAACAGTTAGAATATAATTTATATCGAACTACTCGATAGCGCTTTACGGAGCTATGTAAAAAAGCATACGGATGCTTATCACTTTATAGTAAATACTTGCACTATAGGTCAGGTTTGGATACGTTAAAAAGAATGAATGCAACAAATGAGCAAGATATACGTCATGCTTTGCATAGCAAATTGCAAAAGCAATATTCTATTAAAGGTGATTACTTATTAATTGATGAGCTATCTTTAGAACATGGTAGAAATCGAGTAGATATAGCCTTGTTTTCTAGCTATATCCATGGATATGAAATCAAGAGTTCTAAAGATAATCTGCTAAGACTGCCAAATCAGTTATTACAGTATTCAAAAAGCCTTCAAAAGGTGACTTTTGTTGTAGCTGAAAATCATTACAAAGACGTAATGAAATCAATTCCTAAATGGTGTGGGCTTATTCTAGCAATCAAAGGTCCTAGAGGTGGAGTAAGTTTCCGTTCAATCAGGCGAGCTAAACTTAATCCACACGTAGATTTTTTCAGTTTAGCTCACATCTTATGGAAGGCAGAGGTCATTGAATTACTTTATCAACATGGCGTTACAGAAAAGCTTGAGCACAAATCTAGAAAAGATTTGTATAAGCAGTTGAGTATGTTCATGACTATCAAACAACTATCTTTGGAAATTAAAACTAAATTATTGAAGCGTGGTAACTGGAGAGTTGATGGACAACCTTTGTCATATGATGGTTAATTGCAACTTGCTTCCATGTTCCTAGGTTTCCACAATTTTCTATTCCTTTAGCAGTATCATAAATTCGTTTATCTCCATCGCAAAAAGCGATACCTTTATAATCTGGTAAGCTAATAATATTAGAACAAAGATTAATCATTTGAGCGGTATTTCCTCTAAATGCTTTAGCCTTCAATACATGCCAATGCTGAGGTAGTGTATAGATCAGTTTTGCTGATGGATTAATCTTTCTCATATCTATTTGAGGCAGAAACTCTATATTATCAGTTGTGTAATCGCCGAAAGTTGGAGGGGTTTCTTTGAATTTACTGGCAAGGTAGGGATATAGCATCCACTCATGACGAGTAAATACTCCCCCTGGTTGTTTAATTTGCATTAAATCTAATGAATTAGCGACTATGACGAAAGAGCGATAGTCTTTTATATTATTAATGCTATTAATTTTCGTGAAAATTATATGGGAAAATAAAGCATAGGGCTCAAAATTATCAGGGGTTCCTAAATCAATAATTAAATCAATATTACTTATACCCAAATCGAACATTTCTAGTAAATAATCAATTTCATTATTTATAGTCTGCCTGTCTAGATCTTCTAAAAAAACTCTCAAAGCAATACCACACTTTTGAGCGCTAGTAATTTTTTTAACCTCTACTAAATACCAGTTAGACTTTTCAAAAGAAACAACGGGAACTAACTCACACCCCAGAGCTAGAGCTTCGTTATGTACATACTCTACAACGCTTTCCCCATTATCCATAACTTTTCCTTCAAGACTGTCATGAAAGTCTAAAAGGGCAAGCCTAGAACCCCATTTATCATAAATCCGCTTTGCCATAGGCTCAATATGCTCTTCAATGGTTTTCTTTAACCTTCTCTCTGCAAAATCATATTCGATTGGTGGCAGTATTATATAAGGAATAATGAAATCTTTAATTTCATCTTCGAGTTTAAACAATGCTTGGAATTCACTTTGTCGCCACTTTAGGAATGGAACATAGCTGTTACTCAGAATCATATTCATTATCCCAAAATAGTTTACGCACTTGTTTTGATCCTATTTGTTCATTAAACACTCTATAATCATCGTTTTCTTTTCTTATTCTTCCGGCAATTATACTAGGATGAATCTTTAAATTTCTAGCATCTTCATTTAATTTTTCTTCATCTTGATAGAATCTAGATATACACATATTCCACTGTTCCAACGAGATTAAATTTTCTAGAGCAAATTTATCAGCTTCAATCTCTATTTGATCCGTAACTATATCCATTTCTTCATCAAATATAATGTTACGTTCTTCATTCAGATGAAGAAAAATGTGCCCTAATTCATGGAATAGAACAAACCAAAAATTATCTAAGCGATCATGTCTCAATGTAAGGCCTATAACGGGGATTGCGGTATTAGGTAAAAGCATCGCCGCACCATCGAGATATGTAAGTGGTAAATGAGGTACTACAATTAGTATTATTCCTTTGGATAAAAGAAACTCTTGTGCTTCTAGGGGACCTGTTGGGCTTGTAGAAATTCTGACCAGCTGATTCAGCCATGCTAAGTCATTGTCAAAACTAGGGACTTGGCTCTGCTTTGTTATTTCTTTTGCTTTACTAAGAACTTGAATTTGCCACGCTAGTAATGAGTAGATATTAGGAGAGTTACCGTTAAAATTGAATTTCCTATGTAATGCTAATTCATAGCCACTATTACCAAAGATTTCTTCAAACTGTACTTTAATAATACTTGCTAGATCAGTGACTTGCGATGGTAACCACTGGCGCTTCAACATCTCTTTAATTGGAAAATTTTCCCAATTAATACCTGAGGTGTTAGTATTTAAATTACTTGTGACTTTTTCTGTCACAAATTTATTTATTTTTGATAATAAAATAGGATCTAATTTTTTATACAGATACTCCTCTTGTCTTTTTATTTCCTCAATACTTACTTCTAAAAAATCAGCTATCTCTTCTTGAGACACTTGATTTGCTATTCTAATGTAAAGTAAATTCTCTGGATATAGTAGTAAGACATCATTTTCGAGAACTTCGCCTCTAAAGTCTTGGATTGTTTTTAAATAAAAATCCCTTTCCTTAACCAACTTGTTTAAAAACGCATTTAGAGAGTCTATCTCTATTTGTAGTAGAAAAGAATCCATTGAAGAACTCCTCTTCACTTCCAAGATTGTTTCTTCTATTTTTTCAATTTTTTGTTCTATTAGTTTAAATTCAAAAGAGTTTAAAATCATTTTCTATACTCCTGAGAGGAAAAACGACACTCAGCTTGAAGATCTATTACAATAATTCCTTTTTCTTGATTAGTATGCTTCTCATTTTTAAAGAAATCTTTAAATAGTTTGCCAGACAAACTTTCTGTAGAATTGGGATAGAGTTCTCCACCAAAACGTACTTTTTGTGCGCCTGTACCCTCACGCATATTCTTAAGAATAGGATCAAGTGAACTAAAATCAACTCCCTCCATGCCCCAACAAGCATCAAAATCACTAGGTATATCCTTCTCTGTCACATAACTTCCATCAAGATATAAATATTTGCATCCTGATTGAGCAAGTAAACTAGCGGCAGATACAAGACCATTAAACAAATCAAGCCTATGATTGTTAAACGCTAAAAGCTCTTTGACTTCTTGTAAGGTAGCAAGATGCTCACCTGGAGGCAAAATGCGCCATGGCGCTCCACTCAGTGTTTGAAAAGTAGGTAACATAATTTTTAGTATTTAATTATTGATAAATTGATTATAGCAAATATTAGAATATTGTTTCCTTTTATAGTAAGTCTAAAATAAATTTAGTACATTCCATATCATGGAGCAGTTTAGGTAGATTCTTCTCCATCTATCCTTGTTGTAGAAATTCAGCCTGTACCCAGACTATAAAAATCGTTTTTAATACAAATACAAGTGATATTTTCTGTCTGTATTCTATAGGGTATACCTTCTACAGCTAGGTCTTTAGCTGTAGAAGGTGAGCGCTTTTTTTAATTTGCCGTTAATGGCAAGGTAAGGCGAATGATCTAAAACAATAATAGGTATTTTAGACTAAGTTTTGTATCTCAATCTCCAACGCATCACATATCTCATATGCTTTCTTCAGAGTAATGTTTTTCTCTCCACGCTCAATGTTTCCCATATAGCTACGATCAATACCTGCCATCTCCGCCAATCTTTCTTGGGATATTCCTTTGATTTTTCGTATCTCACGGACACGCTTTCCAAAGGCAATCATACGCTCATCTGTTGTCATCTCATTAACCACTGCTAAAGATAGCAATACTCACAGTGGTAAGCTACAATATCCACGGGATATAGTCGGTATTGAGAGGTGGGCGTGAAAACTAAACTAGAGTATCAGCTAGATATTACAGAGACCAATAAGCTTATTTGTGAGAGATACTGGCTAAGAGAAGCCGACAAACGAAGTGGTTTTATATATACCTGCAAAGAGATAGGTCGAGAGTTTGATGTTAAGCATCAAGATATACCGAGTATCGTTAAAATAAATGCTCATCTTGTTGTACTAGACTGCCAATGCATAGACTGCGGTACAACTAAGATTTGC
>TARA_R110002049_G_scaffold21045_16_pt1 | contig 10890 bp, 13 predicted proteins | sample TARA_R110002049 | Tara Oceans TARA_R110002049 (sample SAMEA4396941) | marine metagenome | biome: Polar Biome; feature: [SRF] surface water layer (ENVO:00010504); material: water (ENVO:00002006), including particulate matter (ENVO:01000060) such as... | depth 5 m
CTCGCTCTGGCCATCATCCCTGTATCGCTGACGCTGTCGCTGGCGCCCGCCCCGTTGCCCAGAGTACGCCTCAACCTCCGGAAAGTGTGGCAGCAGTCGCACGTAGGCCTCGGTGGCGCCATCGTCGGCGGTCTGGTGACGGGCGCGTTCTGGGCACTGGGGCCGCTATACGCCCGCAGCCAGGGTTATGAAACGTTCCAGTTGACGATATTTATGACCGCCGTCGTGCTCGGTGGTGCAGTATTTCAGTTGCCTGTGGGGCGACTCTCCGACAGATATGACAGGCGAGTGGTGGTTTTTGTAATGGCGCTGGCGGGCGCAGCCATGTCCATTGTTGTCGCAGTAATGCCCTCTCTGGTTCAGAATAAAACCTTCTGGTTGCCGATACTGCTGGCCTTTTTGTGGGGCGGTGCGGTAATGCCCCAGTATGCGATTTGTCTGGCTCATGCCAACGACCGCGCCGCACAGGAAGATTTCGTGATGGTCGGTAGCGGCATGCTGCTAACGCTGGGAATCTGCTCCGCCATCGGTGCCCCCCTGGCTTCACTGACCATGCGATTTATTGGTCCCGAGGGGCTATTCATCTATTCCGCTGTCTGCCTGTTTATGTTCGCCGCAGCGATCGCTGTACGACGACGTACGCATGTGCTGCCGCTACACGAAGAGAATGAGCCGTTCCGCTCAACGACGGATATGGCCACCCCTGCTGCTTATGAGATGGACCCGCGAACGCCGGAGCCAGAACCGGAACCGGAACCGGACGCGGGTAGGGAGAATAGTGCAGATACAGGTGCCGTAGAACACAGCACCTGAGTAGGTCTGTACAGTTCGTGCTGTCCAGCAAGACACCCGCACCGTAATTCACAGAATATACGGCACAGGTGGGTGGTTCTACCCTATTGGTTCAGGTTCGCGTTTACAAAATCCCAGTTCACCAGCGCCCAGAAAGCAGCCAGGTAGTCCGGGCGCTTGTTGCGATAGTCGATGTAATAGGCATGCTCCCACACATCCACTGTCAGCAACGCTGTGACAGCAGAGTCTGTCAACGGCGTTTCTGCATTACCGGTATTCACAATCGCAAGGCTACCGTCCTGCTTTTTGACCAACCAGGTCCAGCCAGAGCCAAAATTACCGATAGCTGAATCAGTAAATTGCTCCTTGAATGCATCAAAAGAACCAAAGGAAGCCTCAATCGAACTGGCGATATCGCCGGAGGCTTCGCCACCGCCCTCGGGGCTGAGACAGTTCCAGTAGAATGTGTGGTTCCACACCTGTGCTGCGTTATTGAACAACCCGCCGCTGGCGCCTTTAACGATATCTTCAAGGGGCTTGCCCTCAAACTCGGTTCCGCCAATCGCGGCATTCACTTTATCCACGTAGGTCTTGTGGTGTTTGCCGTAATGATAATCCAGCGTTTCGCTGGAAATATGGGGTGCCAGTGCGTCTTTGGCGTAGGGTAAGTCTGGTAGTTCGATTGTCATGTTACCTCCTATGACATTGGATATGAATTTAGCAGCTATACTGATCGATACTATCGGCTGCAACGATATATCGTGAATGACCGATTTTACAGTTGCTACATTGCAGTCGCAATTTTCATGCCTGTTTAAGCTAAAAAAATGAGAGGCATGGTTATTGCATTCTCTGCTGGTGCTATACAGAGGCTTTTGCTGCACTCTGGCTTTGAATCCCGCAGCATAAACTACAAGGGAGATCATTATGGAATTTGGCGGAGTACTTGGTTTGATCGTTCTGATACTCGATATCTGGGCGATCGTGAGGGTAGTAGGTTCTGGCGCGGGGACAGGCGAGAAAATACTGTGGACTTTGTTGATTATACTGTTGCCTGTCATCGGTCTGATCGTCTGGTATGTGGCAGGCCCGAAATAGCGATTGCCAACACCTGTCATGCACTACCCAGGGTGCTAAAAAAAATGCGGGGCCATCACTGGCCCCGCATTTTTTATGCCTTGCTTGACTCCTCAAGCGATGGCTATACCGAGGGCGGACCCCGTCCAGTCACCAGGTGAATAATCAGCAGAATGATACCGATCACAAACAGTACCCAGGATATCTGCCCTGCGATAGCGGCAATCCCTGAGGCACCCAGCAGACCGGCAACCAGTCCCACTACCAGAAATACTAAAGCCCAATAAAGCATCGTCTTGCTCCTTAATGTTTTCGAGAGTCGGATGTCGGTCAGCGATTAACTCTCACCGACCATCAGGTTGTTGTTGACACCCGCGACACCCTCTACCTGCCTGGCGATTTCACCCGCCAGATCCTTCTCTGCGGATGACTCCACAGTACCGCTCAACGTGACCGCATTGCGGACCGTGTCGACGTTTATATCCAGACCATCGGTCTGCTCATTTGCGAGCAACTTTGTCTTCACCTCAGCGGTAAGCGTGGCGTCTTCAACCTTGGCAGACAATGCGCGATCATCCTCCGATTGCCCTGCCCTGGCCTCTTGGGGCGCCACGACCATGAGACGATTGGTCACTTCGGTCACACCATCGACACCGAGTGCCAGCCGTTCGGCAAGTTCTTTGTCGACTTCCGATTCCACCTTGCCAGTGAGTACGACAGTGGTACCCATCACCTCGGGATCAATGGTGAAGTTATTGAGGTGGCGATTGAACAGGTAGATGGTGTCGAGTTTGCCCTCGCGCCAGGCGTCGCTGGCTTGTCGTTCGAGGTTAGAGGACGTTGTGGGCTCGCTGGTCTTCGCCTCCTGACCAGCATAAGTCGGCATGGACAATACCGAGCTCAACGCCAGGGTCGTACATGCCAGTTTGATAGCATTCGTAGTGTTCATGTATCTCTCCTGTAGTTTCATCAGTGCCGGTGCGCATGGGATTACTATATTGCGGGCACCACGACCGGCTTCAGCCCAGTCGTTGCGAAAAGTGTGCCAGCACGAACAGATTGGCGAAAAAGAATAGGGAATAGCCATGAAGACAGCGGCTTGTAAGCGCCAGACTCAATACAAACAACATCCGCCACTCGTGGGAAAAAGACATCGCAGTGTTCAAGAGGCCCAGAGTAATCCAGTTTGTGGAAGAAGTGACAATGCGATCTGTATGATTTACAAACACGGGCGGTGAACCAGCGCAAAACAAGACAATCGGTTCATGTTCGAAAAAAATTGGCAGGCACGTTTGCCGTCAATGCGTTGCAAATCTGACAATGGCCAGAGAAACAATTACAAATTTTGGGGCTATACCATCCTGCGACAATCCAGCAGGAGCGGCGCCCCAGCCGACACTGCACAATCTGCGAACGCGATGCCGCGATGGATCATGCGCAACGCGGCACGATGCATACAGCCAATACGCGCTGGTACAGAAAATGCATGATTGATAGCAGACAAATTTCACCGGCCGGGAGCAGTTTTCGTGAACGATGTAATATCGCTGAACGATCTTATCGACAAACGGGTCTACACAGCCTCGGGTAGTCAGGAGGGGGCAATCGACAATGTGATGGTTGATCCCGCGTCGGGCATCGTCCGCTTTGTCAGCATCAGGATAAGCGCAGACGTGTCGATAATGATGCCCTGGGCTGCGATGATTTTTTCCAAATCAAAAAGTGGCTTTGTGCTCACCCACCGGGGGGAATCCATCATGCGGCGCCGAGTACTGAACTGATAACATCGAACTGGGCATTCAGGTGAGTCTACAACATCAGCCGATGCATTTTACGCAAGGGATATCAGGGAGCCTCGTACTCGTTGAGCCTGTTATAGAGTGTTTTCAGGGAGATGCCCAGACTGTCCGCGGCCGCCTTCTTGTCGCCATCAAATGATTCCAGGGTCGCCATGATTTGCTTTTTCTCAGTCTGTTCCAGCGATGCCCCCACCGACACGCGCAGGTAGTCTCCCGCCTCCACCAGGTCGATCTGGCCATCGGGGAAATGCTCTTTTTCCAACTGCTGATCAGCCATTATATAAGCCCGCTCTATCGCGCTCTTGAGCTCCCTGACATTACCCGGCCAGGGGTAGCTCTGAAGCGCGTCCAGTGATTCCTCCGAGAAAAACTTTGTCGTATCGTTAACGTCATTGAGTTCATTGAGCAGGTACTGCGCAAGCCCCCGAATATCGCTACCGCGATTCCTGAGCGGGGGCATTTTCAGCGCAAACTGCGCGATACGAAAATAGAGATCCTCGCGCAACAAGCCCTCGTGGATAGCCGTCTCTGGGTCGCGATTAGTCGCCGAAACAAACCTGACATTCATCGATATATCTTTTGTACCGCCAACGCGGCGAAATTTTCTGGTCTCCAGAACACGCAGCAGTTTTACCTGTAAATCCAGTGACATCTCACCAATTTCATCGAGGAGTAACGTACCGCCCTCTGCCCGCTCAAAATAGCCGGCATGTTGTCGGTCGGCGCCACTGAAGCTTCCCTTTTCATGCCCGAACAACTCACTTTCTGCGAGTTCTGCCGATATCGCACCGCAATTCATCGCGACAAACGGGCCCTCAAGACCGGACATCTGATGTATTGTTTGCGCTGCCAATTCCTTGCCGGTTCCGCTCTCGCCGACCAGTAACACCGTGGCGTCAGTGGCGGCAACTTTCCGTATCACGCGATAGAGCTTCCTCATCGGCGAGGAGTTGCCCCGCAACAATCCAAATTGATCGACAGCACAGTTGATAGCTTCACCGCTCGCTTCGGACTGTGCAGTCCAGTCCTGCTGGATATCTTCGAGCAACTCCCCGACAAATTTCTCATCCAGCGGTTTGCAGAAAAAATAGCTCGCCTGAAGAGCAATGCCTCGCCGGGCACGCACCGGGTCGTCCACATCGTGCATTAAAGCGATCTCTGTATCCTCATAAAATGGCGTGGACTCTCCAAGTAACGCCAGCCCCTCCCCATCCGCGAGATCGAGTGCGACGAAGGCTACGGCAAAAGTACGGGATTGCTTCTCGAGCAACGCCCTGGCTTCCGCCAGCGTATTGCAGACGACAGGGTTCAACCCGCTGTTCGCCAATAGTGTACGCAGCACCTCGGTGTGTGGTGAATCGACGTCGACAATAAGTGATTGCGCTTGCTTGCTGCTCGTCATTACTTACAAACTCCAGGGGTAATTTTAGCTGGATCCACAGCGCTATATCGGGCCGCTTGTATCGGGTATGAGGGATGCTCAACCAGCCCCCTGGGAATGGACCCACCAGAGGTAAAATATAACAGAAAGAGCCCGGCAGTATAGCATGCTCCAGAATCTGGAGATGGTGCCATGACTCTATTTTTCAATAGGCCGCCATTGCTCATGAGACATACAGGCGCTGAACCGTTGCCTGTCGAAAGCGGCGAGTACCGGCAGGTGATCACCACTGTTACCCGCTTACCGCTTACGGGGTCTCATCTGCTCTTACCGCAAACTGGCCTGATAATTGCACTGATAAATGCTATGACGTCAGGGCGACGGAGATACTTTCGTTTAATTCAGTGAACCGGGAGGCTACCGATGAAATAATACAGTGGATGAGGCCGCGAATAATGCCCAGCGCATGCCGTAAGATGCTACCGACTAGTAGCAAATCTTGCCTGCCATAATTGTTACTGTCATGTTTTTCACCGGGGCCGCTATACTTGGCGGCACCAGCACTTGATGTTAGGAGGAACCATGAACGAGACCAGCACAGTATCGAACCAGAATGACAGCACAGGCTCTACCGGCGACCTTAAAGCCGGCAAGGATGCCGTAACCGAAGCTTACGAAAAGTTGATGGAGGCGAAAGCCCATTTTCGACATGCGGCGGAGGCAGCCGGTCTGGACCTGAAAGATGAAGCCATGGAGAAAGTGAAAAAGGGGCGCGAGGACATCGAAGCCCTGGGCTCACAGGTCGCCTCATCAACGAGGGAGAACCCGCTGGCCGCGATCGGAATCGCCTTTCTGGTCGGCTTCATTTTCTCCAAACTGCTGTCGCGCAACTGATGCTGTCCGACACGGGTATAACCGCAGCGGATGAACAGCAGTGAATGACCAAACGAATGCACAGGCGACCGGGCAGGCAGGTCAGTCGACGGGCGATGCTGCGCAAACGATGGACAGCAGCCGCGCTGCAGATGAGAGAGAGAGCGCGGCAGCCGTCACGGATCTTCTCCGGCAACTGGCCGAGACTGGCGCAGACATCTCAACCCTGCTGGGACAGGAGTTATTACTCGCACTCGGCGACTCGGTTCGAATAGCCGTTCTCGGGCGCACCCTGGTTCATTTGGCCGCGCTCGCCTGGTTGGGCTTTGCGATACTTCTTTCGTGGATCGTTTTTGATGCCGCCGGATCGGGACCGTTGGCAGCACTGACATTTCTTTCCCTGCAGGTCGCTGCCGCACTGCTCGTGCTGTGGATGATTCGACGTTACAGCGCCAGCCTTGCGCTACCGCGCACGCGCGACCATATCGCAGCGCTACTGGGAAAGGAGCGGCAATCGTGAGTCGCAAGGACCGGGTACGCAATATCGCAGAGCTGGATCAACGCCTCACAACGCACAACCAGCGGTTGATGAAGTCACAGGCCAGCGCGCAGGCGCAGTTGCAAACGCTCAGCCCGATGTTGCTGATCGGCGCCGGCCTGGCGGCGGGCGCGCTGGTGCACCGCATCGGTTGGCGCTCGGCCTACAGCTTACTGCCGCTGGTTTCCAGCCTCCTAAGCGACAGTGTCGAACAGGGGCCACCTTACAGCGATTGAAGTAAAGCGCTTGGCCATCGGCGCACGAAGTAGCCTGCCGGTAAGTTTCAGGAAACCTTGGAATGTGCTGGGAAGGTTTTGTGTATCTCGGCGATCAGTTTTGGCAGTGCGATCAGATGGGTGCCCAGAATCGGCTTGCCTGTTGTGAGCAGAGCGACCACCAGGTCGCGATCCGGGTCTGCCCAGGTAAACGTGTTCGACATCCCGACATGCCCAAAAGCACGGGGATGATTCCACCCGTACAGGCTGAATGAGTTCGTCCCCATCATAAAGCCATTGCCATAACGCATCGGCATCCCGAGCATTCTGTCTACTTCAAGGTTGGTATTAGGCACATTAACAAGCTTATCCACGGTCGACGGTGACAGAATGCGCTTACCCTTGTATGTCCCACCATCCAACATACACTGATATAGCGTAGCGACCCCGCGTGCGGTAGTAATCAGGTTGCCAGAGGGAATGATACCGGCGAGGAATCTCGGATCATTCGACAGTTTGACGACCTCGCCCCAGGGTATGCCCAAGATACGTTGAAACATTCTCGACATCATCGGGCCCATACGAAAACCGGTCATGGCATTGTGGGCAACGCGTGCCGTTTGCTCCGGCTTCACCCCGTAATCAAACCACTTCAGGCCCATCGGCCGCTTGAAATCTCGAATGAGGACGTCTCGCACACTCTTGCCCGTGACCTCGCGCACAACGAGATCCATGATGAAACCCCCACTGATGGTATGGTACGCGGGTGCGCCCCCTACTTCCCCCGTCGGCCTCAGATCCAGCACAAACTCGCGGATGGCATCGATATCCTCCAGCACATCGAGATCAAGCGCCTCGGGTTGCAGAACTGGAATGCCTGCGCGATGGTTCAGTATCTGTGCCAGCGTGATTCCGCCCTTACCATGGCGTTCAAAACCGGGCAGGTAGGTGGCTACCGGAACCCCCAGATCAACGACACCCTCCTCCTCGAGATTGTGCATCAGAATCGAGGTAACAGCCTTTGCGGCAGAGAACAGGTTCACCGGTGTATCGACACGCATGGGTAAGGCATTCGGCCCGGGCTCCTGTCCCACCAACACACCGCGTGCATGGCCCACGGCACGTTCGATGACGACGTTCCCCCGATGGTAAATACACAACTGCAGGCCTGGATGAACGCCGCTTCGATAAACGTCAACAGCCCGATCCCATATAGCATCGGTGCCTGGCGCAGTAGATTCGACACCAATATCTGTGAGCCCTGCTATATCTTCGGGTACCCGGAATTTGCCGGCGGCAACATCAAGAACGCGGTTTCTCACTAACGCAACCTCACTTTATCTGTGCGCCACTGGCGCAATCAACAACTCAATTTTTCTGGCGGCTATCGACCCGCCCGCACGAGCCTTCCGCTCATTGGCTATCGCGCCAGCTACAATGTCCGCATCAGATCGCGCTCGACTGTGCGGCTCGACAGCAACAGCAACGCGCCACCTATCGCGCCCAAACCCAATGCGCACAGCAGCGCGTAGCGTATGGACTGTACTCCGAAACTCGGGGCAAAGAGATCACTCAGGAAACCCACCACCAATGGACCCAGGCCTGCTCCGACGATGTTGGTGATAAATAACATAATCGCCGCGGCGGTTGCGCGCATGCGAAGCCTGACCATATTCTGATTATAGGCATATATCGCGGGGACATAGACATTAAGCAGCACATAAAAAGGGACAAAGCAGCACAGGGATACGAACTTTTCATCTGCTAACAGAAACACCGCACCTAACGGAAATCCGGCCAACGTGACCACGACCGGCACCCACAGCCCGCGTGCTGGATTCTTTTGTACCATCCGGTCAACCAGGCGCCCACCCGCGATGGTACCCACCGTGCCTCCGATACCAACAACAAGCCCCATCCAGTTACCGATGCTGATCGGTGCCATACCATGAATCCGGCCAAAAAATTCAAACCCCCACATCAGCACGGCATAACCGGTGAGCGACAGCAGGGAAAATCCGGCCATCATGACGACCCAGGAATGGCTGGAGGTCAGAAACCGCAGGGTCTGTGCAAACGTCGATGACTCAGCGGCCACCGTCCGCTGTTCGGAGTATCCGCGCGGTGCTTCCCTGACCGTGAATCGCACCAGCAGCGCCACCAGCAGACCGGGTGCACCGAGCACAATGAACGCCATGCGCCAGTCAAAATACTCGCGCAAATAACCGCCGCCCAAATACGCGAGGCCGGAGCCCACAAACGCACCAGCGCTGTATATGGCAAGCGCCGTTGCTCGGCGATTCAGGGGAAAATAATCAGACAATAAGGAATGCGCCGGAGGCGTTCCGGCTGCCTCGCCAATGCCGACTAATACCCGGGCCAGCGCGAGTTGCGCAAAACTTCTTGCCATACCGGAGGCCACGGTCATCGCACTCCAGAGAGTCAACCCGATAGCGATGATATTGCGACGGTTTCCACTGTCCGCCCATCGGGCGATCGGGATGCCGGCAATGGTATAAAGAAGTGCGAAGGCAAACCCGACGAGCAACCCCATCTCTGTGTCAGAGGCGCCGAATTCGGCCTTGATAGGCCCGATAAAAACAGACATAGCCTGACGATCAATAAAATTAAAAACGTAGACAATGAACAGTACACCCAGCACATAGTTCGCATAGGTCGGCGATAGCCTTTCAGCCTGGCTGTGTTCTGTTGCAGGTTCTAAAGCGTTGTTCACAGTATTGTTGTTATTCATGATTATATCTTCGGCAACGGGCATGGCACCGTTGGATCGCCACTACCAATAGCGTATGCCGGAAGCACTCTGATGATCAATTGGGCTGCTAATCCGGAGGGAGATACCTAAAGCTGACCCCGTTATTGCTGGCATCAGGCCGGGATCACACGGCCAAGAGGCCAGCGCGGCATAGGGGACGCAGACCGACGATGGAGTCTCTGCGCAGACAGAACACTGCCGGGTTAACGAGCTGGAGCCCCTCAGGGAATCAGGTGTCAGCTCGCGGGCAGTTGGCTTTCGAGACTCGCCCTATTCTACCGTGGCAGCTCGCGTCGTAATTTCCACGTCCACCACTTCACGCCAAGGCTTATCGTTTGGCCCGATTTCATCAATGTTGATACCGGTCTCACCGACATCGGGTTGGAAGAACGCCAATACCAGAACGCCTGTTTTATACGTAGACTTGGCGTCGGGGTCCGGTGCAATCTGCATCAACATGACCAGAGCGTCGTTCAGGTTGGACTTGGTATCGGGAAGCAATGAAATATCATACACCGTCTCTCCGTCCATGCCTGTCTCGCTTAGCAGCGTCATATACGCCTGCACATTCTTTACCGCAGCCTCTATCTGCGCGCGCTGCTCTTGCTCCACTGCCGACTCAGTCGTATCTGCCTGCGCGAGTTGTAAGGGTGCGCCGCTCTCTTCTGCTGCAGCAGCTGAATTTGCGGCGAGGGTAACGACGCTGGCGATTGCAAAAATCAATGATTTAATCATAGGGATAGCATTCCATAATACAAAGTTTAAATGAGGGAGTGCCTGCAAATAACAGTACTCTCAATCATGAAGCTGGAATTATACTAGCACAACAAAGTCCAAAAATTATCTGAAATTTCGATCTGTTTACACCGCCGAAGTGTAAAGAATCCTGACACCCGACACGCCTCCTGTTCAAACAGGGGGTTTCGTAAAATTAGCCTCTGCCGATCAGTACCCGGTGCTTATACCCGCATACACCAGCGCATGGCCTTGTTCAGTAATCCACGATACTCCGGCAACGCGTAGGTCGCGCCTTGATGGCCTATTGCGGAGTAGAACACCCTGCCGCCCTCCACGCAGTGACGCCAGACCTGGGGGTGCTCACTGGGCATATTGTCGATCCAGCCGGGAGAGAGCTCTCCGCGAGTGACATAGGAGTTTTTATCGAGTGTCAGAAGAATTTCGCTGCCCCTGTCGCGCGGGTTGGAGGCAAAGGCATACCACTCCTCGGCAGGTATAAGCCAGCTGCCGTCGAGGTGCTCAGTGATTGGCTCACACGCATCCGCTACCAGCAGTCGGGCATCCTGAAACTGTGGCTCCAGTGTATGCCCGTGAAACTGTGACCCTATCACTGTATTGACGTACCAATCCCAGTCGTAGGACAAATCTCCACCGGAAGCATGCACACCGAGCCAGGCACCGCCGCCTTCGAGCCACTGCCTGAA
>TARA_R110002049_G_scaffold114382_3_pt1 | contig 10877 bp, 17 predicted proteins | sample TARA_R110002049 | Tara Oceans TARA_R110002049 (sample SAMEA4396941) | marine metagenome | biome: Polar Biome; feature: [SRF] surface water layer (ENVO:00010504); material: water (ENVO:00002006), including particulate matter (ENVO:01000060) such as... | depth 5 m
TGGTAAAATTGTTTTTAATTTTCCTTTTACTTCCATGATTTTTTATTTATTTTGATTATTACTATTTTTGATTTCTTTTGGTATTTCTATTGCGTTTAATTCATCTATCACATCAAAAACGCAATTAGATTTTTCATCTTTTTTATCTGACAAAAGTTCATCTAATTTTGCTTGTTGCTTTTTAGTTAATTTGTAGTTTTTCATTCTATCCTTAACTGTATCACCTTTACCCTCTCCAATAGCAACTATCATAGCTGAGAATTTATCATCAGTTAGCTTTTCTGTTTTAGGTTTTGTTTCTTGTGCCTTAGCGTATTGTATTTCATCAGCACTTGCAATTGAGGTTTCTATCATGATTCCTAAATTAGCTAAAGCCCTACCATTAGATGAGGTTTCACAATTTTCAACAAAAGATGTTTTATTGATATGAGAACTTCCAAGTATCTCATAAGCTATTCCTGTTGCTATTACCCTGTCCTTGTCATTTAATACAGTAGACTTAATTACACACCTAGTGTCAGTTAGTTCTAAAATTTCCGAAGTCAAAGCCCAATCTTTAAAATGTTCCCTAAAGTATTTGACCCTCTCTTTTACTTCTACATATTGTTTTCCGTGAATGTTAATTGTTTTCATATTAGTTGCCTATATTAGTGGCTAGGACTTTTACCTGTTAATAATTGTATTCAAAAATATAAAATTATTTTAACTTTATATGTTTATTCAAATTCCATTCTGTCTTATCTACCATTTCTTTACAACCACCACAAGTGATAGCTGACCAAGTAAAGTGATATACTCTATTAGATTCATCACACTTAGGACAATATATTGCCTTGCCATCATATTTATTTGCTCTTGTGTATCTAGTTACTTTTGCCATTATCTTATATTTATTATTAATGCTTTATTTTTGTATTGTTTTTTATATTCTTTCAGTCTTTCTTTGTCCTTAAAGTCATACCCCTCATCAACATTAAGTCCTGAAACTTCACAGTAGTGATTAAAAGCCTTATCTATTTGCTTTCTAGTTCCAAAGATTCTAATTGCCTGACTGTAGTCTTGTATGTCATTATCATAACAACCAAATTGTCTATTCCATTTTGAGTTAGACACAAAATCCCCATTAGGATAGAAGTAGTATGAGTCGCATTCTAGTATCATAATTAATAGTTTAAGTGTAAGTGTAATAAAAAAGAAGATATAACTAAAGCGACAAGCCCTAAACAACATAAGACAAATTTTGCTTGACTTATTTCATTAGTACTATCATCAATAGAATAATCTTCTTCTAAGTTAATATATTCTCCATTAGCATTTTTAGAGTAAAAGAAATCTGCAGCTCCTTTACCACTTAGGTTAAAGCTATGACCTGTTTTTTTGTTAGTGATTTTCACTTTGTTTGTGCGAGTTTTGGCTCGGCTTTTTTAGTTATTAAATTTTATACTGTTAATTTTAAAACACTCTTTCCACCAAGACTCAATAGTTGAATTGTGGCTCTCCTTAGTTTGTGTCATAGTTATAGTCATACTTGGTAGACTTTCAGATAATTCTTTTCCATTTAGTTCAGTTAAAAAAACATCTTGCAATATAGCTTCTAATACACCACGACCCAATCTAGTTTCTGGTGTGGTAAAGTTAAATAGTATGTTGTTGAATTTTTGTGTTTTCATTTTGTTTGTGCGAGTTTTGGCTCGGCTTTTTTAAAGGGGGTTTTTACACCCCTGTTATTACTATATTCCTCTCATCAAATCTTCCCATCCATCTACTTGCCCTCTGGGAATCTTTTTTATTACATCTTTCTGAGGTGTCGGTTCTGATTGTGGGTGTATTTCGTAAAATTCATCTTCAAATACTGCTAAGTCCTCTATCAATTCCTCTGCTTGTTCTATTGTTAAATCTGTTGTGTGTTCTTCGTAACCTTCCGTTGTTCTTATTACTTGGTATAAACTCATTTTGTTTGTTTTTAGTTTATTTCGTTTTAATTATGAAGCAAAGATATGTTATTCACACTATTTCTCATAACTTTATTTACAAAGTTGTTAACAATTATAGTGTTAATAGTGTTTTAACTAGATAAGCAACTTTAACTGCTGTCTAGTATATAGGTATCAAAAAGGTGTGAAAGTGCCTGAAAAGGCTAAAGGGTACTATAAACCAAGCAATATAACAACTACTATAATAAGTAGATATATTCCAAAGACTTGCCATGTGATGTCTTTTTTCATTAGAAATAATGTACAAGTCTTGCTATTTGCCCTGATTCTTTTGAGTGTATGAATCCCTCTACGGCTTTTTGTACTCCTGCAAATCCTTTTCTATTATGCCATGAATCAGTACCACTAGGAGAGCGCATATATTCTACTGTTACTCCTATAAAATCCTTAGCATCTAACCATTTGTATTTAACCTTATGATGTATATGATGTAAGTACCAATACCTGTATTTTGTTTCTGCCCATTCTTTAGGCTTTTCATTAGCCATTAACATAGGTAGCTTATCCATCTTAGCACCATCTCCATGCTCAAGCCCTATAAGATTAGACCCATACTTATAATATTTTCTATGCGCTACTGATATATCAAATGTAATATCTTTAGCTTTCCTAAACCAAGACCTTAAAGAGTGTGCTAAATGAAATCCACTCTGATAGTCATGATTAGACATAGAATGAACAATATCAACAGGAGCGACTTGTCTAAGAATCTCTACACACTTCACATAAAGCTTTAAAGCTACTTCAAAGTGTTGCCACCATTTTCCATCTGCATCTTGTGGTGTTCCTGCCGTAGTTGTATTGTAAACATTATCTATATGCAGAATGTCATTGCCTACGCAAAATAAAACCCTATCTATACTAAAGCCTTTAGATTTACTTATAAGCCCTGTAACCCCCTCTAAAACTCTATTGTAAGCTATTTGAGTATTATATTCATCACCTGTTTCTAGTGCTACTGCAAGTTTTCCTATATGAATATCAGCAGGGTTTATTACTAAAAGGTGTTCACCCTTAGTTCTTCCAATTTTTGGATATTCAGGAGAATGTTTTTCTATCAGACTTTTAATGTCTTTAAGCAACTCGCTTTGGCTAGTTCCGTATTGTTGCTTGGTAACTATTGAGAATCTTAATTCTCCAGACATATTTTGCCAATGCTTAACACTAACAATATCACTTTTATCAATTCCTCTTTCTTTAAGGTGTATATCTAAAGCAGTATTACCATTAATATTGGATAAAGACTGCCCTCTGAACTCATTGATTATTTCAACTTCTTCAGAGGATAGCCTTAGTCTTTTTCCCTCTTGTGATAAATTATTTTGACTTTCCAAAATCTGCTAAAGATTGTCCACCAAGCATTGCTATTAAACTCCACCAAACCTTAGAAACTGCATCTTCATCAGCGCCTAATGCTGTTGCAATCATAGGAACTAAAATAGAACTGATTCCTAGCCATACCTTCTTAGAGGTTAAAAGCTGTGTAATAATGTAATTTTTCATGTTATTTATTTTTGATTATTAAATTAATATTTGTGCCTCCCAAATTTATGATTTCTTTTATAAGTAAATCCATTGCTAAAGTTGAATTATGAACAATATTGTGTTGGCTTCCCTGACCTACTAGGATGCAACCCCTTGTATCTTTAGCTGAATTTCCCCTGTGGAATAATATAAATGAGCGGTCTTTTACTTCTTGAACTAATAAGTGTAAATATTCTCTTGTTGCTGATTCTCTTGGGTATCTTAATCTTACTTTATAACTGCCTGTTGGAATACAAGATATACTTCTTTGATTATCTCTATATGGTAATTCTAAAGTATCACAAAATCTTTCTCCGTTAATAAACAATTCACCAATAGTAGATTCATCAGTAAATGTATCTCTAAGAATTAAGAGATTAACGCCCTTGTCCACGATAGGTGTTTTTATCTTGCTTTGAGTGTCTACCCTTACGCTTTTTTCTAGTGCGTTTATACACGCTCTTAACCACCTTAGAAGCCATTTATTTATTCTTTTCAAACTTAATGAATTTGTAAATAGTAAAAACTATTGCAAGTGTCAGCGAAACAAGTGTTAAAACCTCGTTACAGTCTGTTATGCTAAAGCCAATAGCTGAGCCGTTAGCTAACCCTACTTGTAATGTGTCTTTTAGATTTGTCATTCTTATTTAATTTAGGCTTATTTTCCAAGTAGGATTTAAGCTTAGTTATATTTATTGATTTTGGTTTGTAGTGTTTCTTCATTAATTACCTGATGCCGTTAAAAAGTTTCTTAAAGTAAGTTTATTTCCTTGTGGTGGTGTTTCAAGATTCATGCCATTGTAGTAGTTTTCACTTGAAGGGCTGACATCTGCACCTGTATTAGTTGAGTAGGCAGGAAAGCTAGATGAATTATTACATATATAGTCTATGAGGCGTTCACGATAATAACTGGCTGTATTAAGCACCTCTTCACGCAAATGTTGGCTCTCTTCCGTTGATAAGGAATTACCTGTTTCTGAGGTTTTGGAATAAATATTCCCATTCTCAAATTTAAACCTAAGATAAGGAATAGCCATATAGACACTATATCCTGGCAAACAGTCCGAAATATAATCATCTACTAAGGTCTTATCAGCTCCTGCTAAAGTACCTGCTGTAATTTGAGCTTTAAGGTGGTCTGAAAGGTCTGTGCCTAGAGCTGTCTCAATATGAAGCTTCTGCGCTTCACGCACAAAAGGGAGCAAAATAGCGCTGTCGATATTAAGGTTCAATGCTGTTGAATCCTTTAGTTTCTGTTCTGAAATAAATAGTACGTAACTCATGATTTATACATTTTTATATTTAGCAATTAATTCAGGGTTTACAAATCCATGATTCGGCATATCATGAGGGGCTACTGAAACTTCTTTAGCATTTCTAGGTAATTTTATTCCTCTGCTTTTAGCCTGTGTTGCAGAAATTATTTCATCTGAATTTTTCGGCTTATTGCCCTCTTGTACTAGGATAATTCTGTTCCATTTATGTTCACAGAGTGCGCCTCCTTTCCATTTCCAAATTGAATAGGTGTTAGCACCACCCTTTCCCCAACCAGGATTAACTGCCTTAGTACCCATAGCAATAATATCTTCTTTACGATATATTTTATTAGCATTAGTCATTTTTCTGCAAAAATCTCTTTCACCTGTTAAACTTCCTACATACCTATATCTTACCCTGTATATATCATCTTTATAATCAGTCTGCTTACTCTTTTGGTCTTGTCCTGACTTTCTATTTGGATATGCTGAACCTGTACTAGCAAACTCATAATAATCAGAATTTAATTCTGTTTCAAAGTCAAACCCTTCTAACTCTTCTTCTGCTTCTTCTTCACTAACTAACTCCCAATCTTTTGGCATATCCTCACCAAACTCTTCTATAAATTTTGATAGCTCTGTTGCCTCTTCATGCCCCTCACAAGCCATATAGCCTGTTGTACCATCTAAATCATGCTCATGATACCCTACACACCCTAAAGTCTTAGAATGCGCCTCAGCCTCTTCTATGGTGCTAAAAACAGGCTTTCCATCTACCATGCCAACTTTACTAAAGTCCTCTCTTACTTCTACATCTACATCTAAAGGCTCATATCCCATTTCTTCACGAATCTCATCAGGCGTAAGCACCGCAGCTAAATCTTGATTAGTGAACTTAGTTGTTATTGGTTTAAGCTGAACAAACTGAACAGGCATATCCATATCATTTACCTTAAAGATTTTACTTAATACTTTAAGGATTCTATTTTGGAAATTTACAATTACAGTGTTATGATAAAAATTAGCCGCTGAATTTAGCTCATCAGCATTTGAAGAAAAGCCATTGCCTGAATCTAAGCCCATTAATGTTTTGCTCGTAATTCTGTGTCCTGATGTTATGTTAGAAACCAGAAGTTCTTGGAGTGCTAAAAATTGCTTATCCAAATCACTAGGACTTATTGGTGTTATTTCAGGAACTCTTGTTTTATCATCTGAAAAAGTCAAGATGAATTTTCCTGCATTATTTTCTCCTGTAAATTTAGAAGCTAAACTTCTCTCTATCTCATTTCTCTCTTCAGCCGTTGGAATTCCATTTGCAAAAGAAATCATATAGCTGCCTGAAAATCCATTGCTCACATTCTGGAGGTGAAATTCCGAGATTTTCCCATCTAAAAGGCTCCAATTATTGCAAGAGATGTAATCAGGAATGTAGTAGCTATTCATGTTAGGACTATAAAGCCCTGCATAAAGTATTTGATTTGCTGAAGTCCTGTCATTAGGATTAAAGGCAGGAACATAATAAGGTTTATTTTGTCTTGTATTTGTCCAGTCTGAGCTTATATAATACCCTGTTGTCTTTCCAAACTCATCAGGCTTTGAACATCTTAATTTAGAAACATCTAAATGGTAGACTTCAGCGATTTGCGTCCTGTCTTGAGAATATACTATGTTAAGAGCAAAGCCCCCTTGTAACTTAAAGTCAAAAGAAGCCTTTACCAAAACCTCATGTAGTGTTTCATTACTATTTGCACTATCTAAAAAGTGTTGTAATTTTACTCTAGCTTCTAAATCCCTCTCATCCTCATCCTCTATGATAATGTCTTTCCCACTTATCATCTCGCTAGTTGCGTTGATAATGGCTGCTGAAATACTACTTGAATAGTAAAGGTCTATAAGGAATTGAGGGTATAAATTCCTCCAATCCCCATTTGCATCACCATACTCTATCCAATCCCTACCACGAGCTTCAGCAACAACAGGAGCTGTTGAAGTTTCTAAATTTACACTAATAATTTTATCTTTCATATTTTTTGTTTTATAAACTAGCCAACCATGTATTGACATTAGTAGTCAAATCTGCACTTGTGCCACTATATATTTGAATTTCTCTCATAGTACCATCATAAGGTGATGCATCTGTTCTTCTAATACCTATTGCATCAATATCTGCCGTTCCTGTTTTAGTTCCTGAGCTTGTTTGTTCAACTCCATCAATCCACATATTAATTGTGCCACTTGTTCTTGTTAAAATCAAATATTGTTCACCCCCAAAATTACCACTATTTAAAGTTAAATCCAAAGGTGCTGTACCATCAATTTTTACTCTTATTTTATTACTAGCTTGAAATCTTAAAAACTCTCCTATATCTGTTTGGTAGCCTAAAAGTGTACCTGTTGTATTTGTTACATTAAAACGAATGCCAATAGTAAAATCTCCTGCTAATTCTATTTGTGCTCCGCTTAATTCTAAACATTGATTATTAGCAGGGTCAAATGTTAATACCCCTGCTGAATATGCAGGTTGTTGGGCTGCATCTGCTTGTGCCATATTATATCCATTTCCTGATTCATCTCTCCACTCACTAACATCAGAGCCATTTAAGACAATTCCCTCTGCTTTTTTATACCAAGCAACAAGATTAGAATCTAAGTTAGGATTCCAATCCCCACCAAGACTTTTACAAGATACTAAACTTAATGCTTGTTTAAGTGCTAACATTATATAGGTTGTTCATAATAACAAAGACCAACACCACTTGTTAAAGTGATAGCTGTGATATTTAAAAAGATGGTTGTTCCTGCTGCCATAGTCGTGTGAAGATTTGCTATTACACTTCCTGCTGCTGTGGTTGCATTAGCTGCTGTAATTGAAGCTATAACACTTTCCACAGGAAAATGAACACAATAATAGTCCTTACCTGTCATTGCAGTTGTGCTTATTACATCACATCTGTTTTTTCCCATTTGCTCCGTTAAGAGTTGTTGTACATTTTCTATTGCCATAATTTTTTTATTTTTTTATCCTGTATAAATATAATTGTTTTCTTGAATACTAGCCACAATACTAGCTGTTTGTGTTTCGCCTACACTTGAAAGAGTAACAGAAGGGGCTTCTGTATATCCATTACCTGCATTTGTTATTGTAACTGTATCTACTACTCCTGCTAATATAGTGCAGGTTGCTGTTGCTTGTGTTATATTATTACCTACTATTGTGATTGTAGGAGCTACACCATAACCTGAACCACCATAAGCTATATCCAAAGTAATAACATGACCACCATTTTGAGTATATTGTACCTCTTCCGTTCCTGTTTGCTCTGAAACTAAAAGTTTACCTTTTGTAACTAGCCCCTCTACAATTCCCTTTCTTGGGTTTACAGGCAACATAACAGCTAACTCTGTTGCTGGTGCTAAATCTTCTGTAAGTGCTACAAATGTTAAAAAACTAACTTCATAAGCCTCATACTTCCAATAACCAGAAGGCTTTAAATCTACTCTTCCTAAATATACATCAGGAACTGCGTTATAACTAAACTCTAATCTTGTATATCTATTAAAGATATTCTCTGTTGAAGCATAAGCATACTGAATCTCACCGCTCATATCATTAGTAAACTTTACCAAGTGCTTTATATCATCAGAAGTCAAGGCTGTATTAATACGAGTGTCCTCTGTTTGTATGTAAGCTATAAAATTTGTATTGGTTGTTACTTGTATCATAATTAGTGTACCTATTATATAATAGAAAAAGTCTGAATTTATTTGCTTATAGAGGTTTATAGAAAAGAAAAAGAGGGTATAAAACCCTCTTAATCAAAAATATATGAAAACTAAATAATATTATAAATTTGTAGAAATAATAGGAATTGCTCCACCTGAATCTAAGTTATCAAAAGGCGTTGCAGTATAGTCTTTTACCATTGCAAAAGGCTCTGCTTCCATTCCATCCCAATTAAGGGTATATCCGTTTTTTGAACCCCAGTCACTTCCAGTGTCCATAGTACCTGCATTAAGTTCCATTCCATTTACCATACCCATAGCAATAATCACATTATGCCCTGATGCTCCAAAGGTTTGATTTAGCTCTGCAAATATAACAGTTTTAGTCGCTCCTAATAATTTAATCTCTGCTTGGTCTGCACGACTTAATTTATTATATAAAATATTTATCGTTGGAGTGTAATAAATTGTGCCATTTTCTCTCGAGCCAACGATAGTATCGGTGGCATTTGAAACTCCAATTGGTAAAGTGTATTTATATAGACTATAAGGTCCTCCTGTAGTCATATCTATATCATCTATTTCTCTCACCTGATTCGGTGCTACTGTTGTATCATAAGTAATAGAGGTAATTTCATCTAAAACAGCATAATACACCGCTTTAATTCCACCACTTATTCTATTACAGTCTAAAGACCTTCCCCTTGTAAGTACTCCACACGCCATTTTATTTAATTTTTAAAGGTTAAAATTAGGGGGTTTTTACGCCCCCTTATTTATATTATTACGATTGTCTTACGATATCAGCACCAATTCCTGTCTGAACACCTGCTGAGTAACGAGCTACACACCTAATTACATCACTCCCATTAACAGGATTCATATCTAGTAAACTTATACGAGTACTATCCGATAGAAGGTCAGTTCCAAAGAACATATTTGACTTCTGAGCTACTACAAGTTGATTTTCTTCCATGCCGCTACATACTGCGATTTTATACCCTTCAAACATTGGAGTATAATCACCATTCATATTGTAAGCATTTACATATCCTAAAGTAGATACTGCCCCAATATAATATTGATAACTTCTTTGGCTCATATAGATATGTAAATCTTCTTTACCTAAAGTAGTTGTAGGAATTGCTGCTACTGCACCTTGTAAGTTAGATATAATATTACCTGCTGTATAAGGTGCTGCTACTGCTGCATCTTGAACAACTGTCGGGTCAGGTCCTGGTAAAAGTAATCCAGTTACTAATCCTAAGAATCCGTTAAATTGTCCTGCAACTGCCGTTCCTGACCAAATAGAATCTTCTGTTGCGTTAGCTATGATTTCTCCTAAGTAAGAAATTACATAATCTTCAAAGGTTACTGATGGATTTCCATCAACTCCTGCTCTCATCTGGAGCGCTTCCCATGAAGTTGCTAATTCCTCCTTACAAATGTCAAGATTCAACATCAATCGTTTTGGTTCAAGAGTTTTTTCCTCCAAAGCGAGATTTCCTGCTGATACATAATTACATGCATTATCTACAACAAGATTTGACCCTGCCATGGTTTGTACATTACTTTTATATTTAATATTTTCTATCATTGTTAAGTACTCCAATGATGTTGCTTCTTTTAAAGCGGCGGATATGAAAAATCCTGCTGCCTTGCCGTTGAAATTCGGTTGCGTTACTGAAAATGCCATGATTTATTTTTTTATGGTTAATATTTATTTAAGTTATACAAGAACTTTTCCTGTTTAGATAACTTACTGTATTCTTTTTTATTTAGCGCTGGTCTTTCAGAACTAAATTTATTTGTATTTATTGGAGCTTCAGCAGGTGTTTTTGCTAAGTCCATTTTAAGTTTTTCGTTTTCAGCTTTTAAGTTTTCTAACTCATCTTCTGCTGAAAATTCTACTACTTCTTTTGTAGTTATTGTTTTTGGATTTGTAGATGGTTCTACTGTTTCTTCTGCCATTTCTTCAACCTCATCATCACCACCATCCTTATCTCTCTTAAGGTCGGCTACTGCATCTTCAAGGTTCTGAATACGCTTTTCCATTCCTGACCAATCCTCGACATCTGCTTCTTTTCCATCATCTTCTGCCATTTCTTCTTCAACAGTATCTTCTTCCTCTGTTTCTGATTCTAAAACTTCAGAAACTACACCTTCTTCTTCTACTCTAAATGATACGCCTGTGTCAGTCTTATATGTTCCGATTGGAACTAAAATTGTCGTGCCATCTTCCAAAAGGACTGACACGTCCACGCCTGAAATTAATTCTTCAGCAGTAGAAACAAAAATAGTTCCACCATCTTCTGATTTAGATTGCCATCCTAATTTAATTTCTTCTTCAACTTTATTCAAGCCAAGTGCTACTAATATT
>TARA_R110002049_G_scaffold24515_1_pt1 | contig 10876 bp, 3 predicted proteins | sample TARA_R110002049 | Tara Oceans TARA_R110002049 (sample SAMEA4396941) | marine metagenome | biome: Polar Biome; feature: [SRF] surface water layer (ENVO:00010504); material: water (ENVO:00002006), including particulate matter (ENVO:01000060) such as... | depth 5 m
CACTAGTCATACCTAATCCAGAATAATTTAGCCAGTTTGTTAATTCATTTAACTAACAAGAATGTTAAAGAGCGAATATTAAGAGGCTTCATTTATTCATTAAATAGATCGGCTACTTTTTGATAAATGACAAAACCCATAACAGCAAACGCTACTATGGGTTTAAGAGATAAACTTAGATACAGAAAAGCTACTGCCAAGCAGCCGCTATTGCAGTGTTTACTTGTTGTTGATCTTCATTTGATAAATTAATACTTCCGCCTGAAGGTGCTCCAAAACTCGCCATTGCATTCACTAATTGTTCGATACTATGAGTATCAATGCTTGAACTACCTAAATCTATTCGATCCAACTCAAACTTTTCAGCTTTATACCAGTTATTAACTCTTAAGTGATCGTTAGTGCCAAGAAGATATACATCTAAATGATTATTGGTTTTCTTAAACCATACATCCTCTTCTGTGACTCCTGACAAACTAACTTTATCTGTTTCTGAAGCGAAATTATTGGAAGCATTGTTAATGCGATCATAACCATCGCCAAGACCAAAGTAATAGGTATCATTACCTTTTCCACCAACAAGCAGGTCATTACCTTCACCACCAAACATGTGATCATGGCCAGAGCCACCCTTCAGCGTGTCGTTGCCCTCATCGCCATAAATGTAATCAGATCCACCTGCTCCGAGCAGAGTATCGTTACCGGCATAGCCTCTTATATTGTCATTACGACCTTTGCCATTAATATAATCATCAGCATTGCCTCCTACTAAAACGTCTGCTGAGCCAGTGCCTATTAGACTTAGTGGCTGGTCAGCAGAAGCCGAAATATCTAAAATAAATATATCTTCAGCAGTCGCCCCAAAAGAATCAGTAGCAATTACTTTAATATTTAAATTTCCAACATCACTTGAGGACCCCGTTCCTGTAATACTTAAAGTGTCAGAATCGAAAGTCAACCAAGAAGGTAGGCTTGATCCATCTTCAAGGCTTGCTGAGTAAGTCAATGTGTCGCCAAGATCTATATCGCTAAAACTTTCACTTGGAATATTATAAGTAAACAAATCCCCTTCTATTGCTGTTTGATCTTGTAGTGGTATAGAAAGTTCAGGGTCATCGTTTACTGAATTCACCGTAACAGTAACTGCAGAAGATGCAGCTCCTCCATTACCATCAGTTACGCCATAACTAATAGTATCCACACCATTAAAGTTTGAGTTAGGCATATAGTTTAACGTGCTATCTGGATTGATAGTGATCGAACCATTTAATGCATAAGCTGAATTAAGCGTTAAGATATCTCCATCAATATCATTATCGTTTGATAAGACGTCAATCATAACTGACGTGTCTTCAATGGTAACTGCAGAATCTGCAATCGCGACAGGTGTGTCGTTTTCAGGATTTACCGTGACTGTAACGGCTGAAGTCGCTATGCCACCATTGCCATCACTCACCTCATAGTTGATGGTATCGCTACCATTGAAGTTTGTATTGGGTATGTAGTTCAAGGTGCCATATGGATTGATAGTTACTGAGCCATTAGAAGCCGAAGCTGAACTGACAATTAACGTATCGCCATCCAAATCGCTATCATTTGATAAGACATCGATCGTAATACTCATGTCTTCAGTAGTTGTCGAAGAATCTGCAATAGCGATAGGAATATCATTCACATTATTGATAATGACATCAAACAGATCACTCATTGAAGCACCAGCAAGATCGGTCACTGTGACTTTAAGGCTCAAGCTCCCAAGATCTTCCAAGCCGGGAAAACCATTAAATGTTTGAGTATTCGCATCAAAACTTAACCAGGCAGGCAAATCAGAGCCGTCCGATAAGCTAGCGGTATAGGTGAGGCTGTCACCTTCATCAACATCAGTGAAACTGCCAGTAGGTATACTAAAGCTAATCGTTTCTTCTTCATTGCCACTTTGGTCTTCAAGTGCTAGCGATAATTCAGGGGCATCATTCACATTCGTCACACTTAAATTGAACGTAGTAGCCACTGAAGATTGACCATCACTTGCGGTGACTTCTAGAGACAAAATACCCACCTCATCGTTTGTTGGCATACCTGAGAAAGTATTACCATCAAAACTTAGCCAACTTGGCAACTCCGAGCTATCCGCTAAGGTTGCCGTATAAGAAAGTGTATCGCCGTCTAAATCTGCAAAGGCATCTATCGGGACAGCAACACTGAATACTACATCTTCAACAATGTTAGCATCCTCTATACCTTGATTTATGGTGGGAGCATTATTTGTAGGAGTATGTGCAAGCTCCGTAAGCTTAGCAACATCCCAAATAGTACCGTTATCAAACTCAACTGTATTGAGCTCGTAACGGCTACCTCTAAAGAAGTTTTTTAGCGTAATCACTTCTCCACTACTTTGTATTGTCAGTAGCAAATCAGGCCCGTAAATAACAGGAAAAAGACTAACGGCCACGTCACTTGGGTCAATCATTTCTAAATGCAGTACGTCGTGGCGACCTGTACCAGCATCGAAATTGCTGATTATTGTATTGCCATCCCCAATCTCAAACAAATATGTATCGTCTCCGGCATCCCCAGATAGCTCATCATTGAAGCCTCTTCCGCCACTTAGGGTATCGTCACCATCACCACCAGAAAGAAAGTCAGAACCATCCCCCCCGAGCAGTATATCACTGCCACCGTCGCCATAAAGAGAGTCGTCACCGTTATTACCAAACAAAGTGTCGTTACCATCCCCACCCTCAATAGTATCGTTACCGCCTAGTGCATCGATAGAGTCATTTCCTGGAGTCCCTGTTAGGTAATCATTTCCTTCCGACGGGTTAAGCGCGAAGCTCTTAATCTGATCAGTATCCCAAACAGTACCGTCAGAAAACTCCACCGAACTTAACTCATAACGACTACCATAAAAGAAAGATTGTATGTTGATTACATCACCAGAGCTTTTTAATGTGAGAAATAAATCTCCATCGGAACGTGAGGCCTCGACATCACTAGGGTCAATTCCGGCAAGAAAATGAAGTACATCATTCCCTTCTGATGAGTCATAATTATTGATAATGGTGTTACCATCACCCAGACTAAATAAATAGGTATCGTTCCCTTCCCCCCCTTTGAGATTATCATTGATACCTGTGCCTCCAGACAGTATATCGTCACCCGCCGCACCTACAATAATGTCCGTTCCATCACCACCAGATAGAACATTATTACCTTCGGATGCGTAGATCGTATCATTACCACCTAAACCATCGACCACAATACCGCCACCACCAAACCTTCCAGAAATAAAGTCATCACCTTCCGTTGGGATAAGCACTAAGCTGTGTAAGGTATCAGTATCCCAAATAGTGCCATCATCAGCGAACTCAAGTGCTAACGTTAAATTTGGATAGGTAAAAAAGCCGTGGATTGTAATCTCTTCGCTACTACTATTGAGAGTGAATAATAAATCGCTGTAACTACGGCGCACACTGATATCGCTAGCCGAAATACCTTCAAGAAAACGTAAAGTATCTGTTTTACCATCAGCATTTGAGTGAATGTTAATATTCGTTTCACCATCACCAATACCAAAAAGATAAGTATCACTACCTTTATTACCAAAAAGCCAATCACCTGTGAATTCACTAGTGCCACTAGCGCCTCCACGTAAGATATCATCGCCATCACCACCGGAGAGATAGTCACGACCACCACCGCCGCTCAAAGTATCATTGCCACCTAGTCCATATAAGGTGTCGTTACCACCTAGCCCATTTATCACATCATCGGCCACATCAGACCCTCTGATCGTACTACCATTTGCTGATGGCGTAATTACTAAGTGGCTGAAGCTATCAATATCCCACACTGTACCATCTTCAAACACCACTGAATTCAATGCATAACGACTACTACTAAAGAAGTTTGGTACTGTAATCACAGATCCAGAGCTTTCTACTATCAACCGAAGGTCTGTACTATCTGAAGGACGCGAAGAGCTTACACCCGCTGGATCAATTCCAGCTAAAAAACGCAGCACATCATTTCTATTCGCATCATCGTCATCGTTACTAATAGTGGTATTACCATCACCTGCACTAAACATGTAGGTGTCGTTACCGGCATCACCTGATAAATAATCGTCTGAACCACCGCCTCCCATTAAGACATCATCACCATCACCGGCAAAAATAATGTCACGACCATCCCTGCCCTTAAGTACGTTACTACCAGCAGTCCCCATAACAATATCAGATCCGGATTCGCGATAGAGGTAATCGAAAATTTCAATAGCTTGACCATTTGCCACTATATTGCTTATTCCGATGAAAGAGTTGTTTACAAAGGTAATCTCATCGTAGCGGCCAGTTATATCATCAACATCCCCGAAATGAATCGTTGAAGTACTACCAGACTGGAACAGTTGTCGAACCGTCCCATTTATAATTACTTCACCAATATCTGCATCGACAACCGTATCGCTGCCATCACCTTTAGAGAACTGATAAATATCTTGACCTGCTCCACCTATCAAAAGATCATCACCTTCTCCGCCTATCAACCTATCGTCTCCGTTACCTCCAACCAGGTCATCGCCTCCAGATCCTCCATCCAAATAATCATCTCCACCATCGCCTTCCAAATAGTCAGCCCCAGCCCCTCCATAAAGAAAATCGCTCAGTTGGTGTTCAACATCTACGGTATAAAAAATCTCATGATCATTAATTGTAATTTTAGGCGGGCCATAAATAGTCGTGTTACCAACTTTAGAGCTAGATTTAGCGCCATTATCACCATATAAAAAATCATTGCCATCTCCACCATACAAGGTATCCGAACTGCCTCCCCCTATGAGTACATCACTTCCATAATTACCTTCCAGACGGTCCTGTCCATGATCTTGGGAAGCAAGAGCATAATCATCACCAAATAAAATATCGTCACCCTGACCACCAGACACAAAATCATTACCACCATTCCCATAGATATAATCATCACCTACGCCGCCTGACAAAGTATCGTCGCCATGGTCGCTAGGTGCTAAATCTTGGTAACGCACATCGAGATCGTCTTCTGATTCAAGCTGCTCATTAATCGTTAATAGATGCGCCCATTTATTGTTAATCCGGTCTCCATAAATGGTGTCACTACCTGTTCCACCATAAATAATGTCATTACCAACTTCACCATGAATAATATCTACACCAGCCCCACCAGTAATTACATCATTAAATGACTGCTGATCTAGAAACTGCGTTGTATCAGGTAGTAACAATGGGGACAAATAGAATCCTGCCGAACCATCGTCAGCAGGCGTTGATACATTAGGAGACGCGTAACTATCACCCAAAATATAATCTCTACCTCCACCCCCCTGAATGACATCGCCGCCGACATTACCATATAAAAAATCATCTCCTGAACCTCCAATCAAGGTATCGTTGCCGTAACCTGCAACTAAAAAATCATCACCTTGACCTCCATCCAAATAATCGACGTCACCTATGTTTTCACGATCAAGGTCATCTATCGGACCAGGTAAATAAGCAACGGTCGTGAAGGGTACTATCTGGTCATTCCAACCAATCAATTTATCATTACCCATCCCGCCATAAAGGCGGTCATTACCTTTCCCACCAATAAGCACATCGTCATCACCGATTTCTGGCGTTATTGGGTTATCACCATAAATGAGGTCATCACCCTCGTATCCATTCAAAAAGTCTGTACCAACAAAACCGATAACTTCTGGATGTACTCCGCCGGTTAAGACATCGTTAACACTTCCACCATCGAATTGATACGGTACAATATCATCAGGATCGGTACTCTCATCAGGTCCATTTAAGGCATACAATTCAGCATCATAGATATATGATCGGTTTTGATCTCGGTTGTCGCCACCAAAATTACGATCAATTCCATTACCACTTGCCACTATTATTTCATCATCCAAAAGTGGTGCATCCGGCGTGATATCTTTGATTACAGTCAGACCAAAGTTATTTGTATCTTGGTGGAACCAATCGATATTGATCGTACCATTTTCATTGCCATCAGAAATGGTAATGAGCATTTCCCCCGATGCGTCAAGTATGTAAGTATTTTTATAATCATCTTCGTAGACATCTGTACCGGGGAATATTTGGGTAATTTGAGCGATAGCATGACCATTAATAACTAATCGATCACTTCCTTGCTGATCTGAAATGTAATCATGACCATCACCATTATTGTAGTAATAAGTATCGTTACCTTCTCCACCATAAAGAAAATCAACTCCTTGATCACCATGAATATGGTCGTTACCTTTTCCGCCGTAGAGGTAGTCTGAGTCATCGCCGCCATGAAGTGTATCGTTGTCGGCATTACCTTCTATGTGGTCTCGACCTGCATTTCCATTTATTGTGTCGCTTCCATCTCGTCCATAAAGGTGATCATCTTTATCATACCCACGAATATTAAGGTCATCTGAGTTACTTCCAAATTTTATGTTCGAAACACTCTTTTCATACAAGATACTCGTACCTTGATCTGATATATTCCCCCCCACCAATAACTGACCAAGCTCAGCATCCCAAAAGTACTTGTGATCACTTTCGTCTAGCCAGCTTTGTTCACCATCTGCATTTTGATACATTCTCTGTTGAAAGAATTCAATTCTGTCATACCAGTACTGATCAGACTCTTCAACTAAATCATATTTTTCGTCATTCAAAATTACAGGATCAATAAACTCACTGCTAACTCCCTCTAAAATGAAAGGCAAATGGTTTATAACAGCGTATCTGACAAGTCTCGCATCAAGTGGATCAGGTACTATTACTCCCCCTAAAATCGTCTTCTCATTTACGATATTTATAAGTCGTTCTTTCGTATACGAATCAGCGGGCACTAGAAAGTCGGCAAGATGAATGCCATTTTCTACAATGTAATTAGCAAGCCCGATTGCATCCTCATAGTTTTGAGGATAATTCTGTCCAAGCAATACGCTCATATGACCAAGTAGTGCTGGAAACGATGAGCTATCATTTATATTTGAGAAGCTATATATTTTGCTGGCCACTTCTTCGCTGACCTTTTCATCAAAATCACCATTTTCATCAACACTTAGGGTGGCGCCAACCATGTAATTTAAAATTGAATAGGATAGAGCTTTATCGGCAGGGTCAATTTCTGCTCCATCCGTCAACCAGTCATAAGTTTCTGCAAAAAAAGCTGTGAGTGTAGCCCCCGCTTGTATCGTGGCTTGAACCCTTTTATCTGCGATAGCTAGCCCTAAGCCTTGAATTGATAAATCCAAGGCGACTTTCAGGCTCAACATCCCTTCTTCAGAAGTAATTCCAAACTTAGGTGCAAGAGTTGTAACTACCAAATTATCAATCAAAAAGCCTTTAAATTGGTCCCATTGGTGATACGCGCTCGGATTTATAAGTAACTTGGGAATAATGGCGATCATGGATATCAGTCTGGCAACAGCTTCTACTTCATTAACTTCAGCGTCCGAACCAGTAACAAACCCATTTGTTGCCTCACCTATAATTTGAAGGGCGGGCACAATATGATCAATGTCGAAATAGGATTGATCGGCTTGCAGACCCCTCACCAAACCATTACCAATATAAGACTGAATAGTCTCCATCTTGTGAGCATCAAAAGTTAAGATCGGGTCTGAGTTTGCTCTTACCTGATAGGTTGTTTCCTGCCCTCCCACATGAGGAGATAATTTGGAAAAAATATCGGATGGGTCGTAGTAGTGGTGGATATTTGCAGTTGCTAAAAGGTTCGAATTATAGCTTGATGGGTATTTATTCTGAAGCGCCACATCTCCACCTAATGCATTGAATGTGGTTAGAATAACACTATCAGATAAGACCACTCCTTCATTTACAAATTCATAGGCAGCGTACTGAGCTAGTGCGCCGCCTAAACTATGCCCAGTAAACTGGATAGAGTTTATTGAAATGCCCCTTTCTTTTAGCTCATTGAAAAAACTAATAATTACTGGCCTATTTTCATCCCATTGCCCCATTCCAAAACTGGCCAAATCCTGGTAAGTATCTTGCAAATCCTCTGTGCCCGCAAAAGCTATTATATAGTTCCCTAAACCATCAACATATGCTCGCGACTTAAACCCAGTAGCCCCATCTTGCCATGTTTCTATATGAGAATAACCCCAAGGAGTTAGCGAGCCGCCACCTGTTTCTGCTTTATACGCACCAGAGGCCGAATTAAATGCGATTAGAAATTCCGTTTCAGTAATCATAAGTTATGTCCTTGTTGGTATTCGCAATAATTAAATAGCTTAAGCTTTTGTCGTATGCCAGGTTTACCACTCATAGCGCCTTCCCCATAAGCAACCATACAGCCATTTGGTGACACCACTGCACCACGACCATGCTTGGTCTCAACTATCAATTCTTTATTATCACTAAGAATATAGGTTCTGCCTTTGCCTCCACCGTAGTGTTCAAGATACAAAGCCCCCCTTAAAACATGAATAAGCCTTGAACCACCCTTAGCCCATTCACCTAAACAGAGATTCTTGTTTTTTAGTAACCAGTCATCACGATATAACCACCATAATTCAGTACAGTCTCGATGATCCCAGGACGAGTATCCAAAATATGCATTTATATGTTTTATATAATATTTAACTGTAAACATACCAACAGGGCTGCCTCTTCGTACAACCTTCTGGTCAACAAGCTTTTTAAGGTTGTTACCGTCTTCATCAGATAAATAAACGTGTACTTCATCAGCTCCCTCCCACTGGTGCTTTATAAAACCATCATCAATCCGAAGCGACCCATAACCCGAGTCTTCACTCGGTTTTTCAACAAATTTGCACCTTAATGGGCTGTAAGGGTTTGTTCGTGTAAATTCATCTGATTCTAGAATTTCAACTTTGTAACCTTTCGGTGTGTTTACAGCCTTAAAATGGCCGCGTGTTATCATCACAAGTAACAATTTTCCATCAAAACAATATTTATAAGTGAGCGGACTTTGATCAGGAACATCTACCACTTTCAGATAAGAACCATCACGCACATCTACTTGATATAGACCTCTGTCAAGTAAGCCTTGCTGGTTTTTCACATGTGCCTCAAGTACGACCTGCTCATTTGACACCCAATAAATACCGCCACTTCCGTATAACCATATATACTGATCTGTCAGTATGTTATCGAAGGTTTTTGAATAATCTGACAGATCACTCTGGGAGGAACAACCGAACAATGCGACAAGAAATCCAAGCAAAAGCAATTGTAAGTGTTGCTTAATAACTCTCATTTTTGAGACCCCATAATGATTTCATGAAAAGAAAATTGAATAGCTATAAACGCCACGAAAATAAAGGACAGTACAAAAAGTACCGCATACGCTAAGGATGCTTTTAGAGCAGGAACTAACTCAACTTTGAATATAGCCATACATAATCCAATATGAATAGTTAAGGTCAGTAAAAAGCTGGCATTCAGCAAGTCATTTAGTTCAGGTAAATGACCACTTATACCTGATTGAATAAAGGTAATAATTGCATTAACTAAAAACCACGCCCCCCAAAATAGTGCGTGTTTTTTTAATGTGTTATTTTCGAACTTGCCAAACTTATTAGTTGCAAACCAAAATAATATTGGCCCCGCAAAGAACATAATAAACGCGACAACAACGTAACTAATCAAGACCAGCCCCAAACCCATCACCTCTCCCCCAAACTCTCATGTTTATATCGCAACAAAGGCGATAAGAAATACTCAATCAATCTTCGTTTACCTGTTTTTACTTCAGCCGTCACCGACATCCCAGGCGATAACCTGACCATTCTATCTTCCACTTGTAGCTCTTCTTTGTTTAATTTGAAACGCGCGCTATACACCAAACCCAAGTTTTCATCTTGAATGGCATCATTTGAAATGCTATTTATTTCAGCATCAATCAGACCGTATTTGGTGAAGTTAAAGGTGTCGATTTTGACTTCAGCTTTTTGACCTTCGTGAACAAAGCCGATGTCTTTATTGAGGATCATCGCTTCGACCTCCATTTGGCTTTCTTGGGGCACTATCACCATTAAGGCTTGTGCAGGTGTCACTACCCCACCGACTGTATGTACGGCGAGTTGCTGCACTTGCCCACTAATAGGGGATTTAAGTAGCTGTTGTTGGTTACGCTCGTTGGATTTGATGTGTTCTTGTTGAAGACCGGCTAATTGCAACTGACTTTCTTGGAGTTGGTTTAAGTTATTTAATCGGGTTTCTGAAATTAGGGTTTCGACTTGATCTTGAATGGCTTCGATTGAGGCATCTAACTGTTCGGTGCGGGATTGCTGAATGAGTAAATCTTGCTCTTCTTCAATGAGTTCTTGTTTTAGTTCCAGGTATTGAAGCTTGGAGCCGTAGTCTTTTTTCAGAAGGGTTTCGAGGGCATCGACTCGTTCTTTTAGTACCGGCAGTATGCGTTGTTTTTTGGTGACTTCGCCTTGCGTCATGGCCTTTTCGGCGAGCTGTCTGCGCTTTTCGTTTTTAAAGCTGCTGAGCCGAGACTTGAATTCGGCTATTTGTTGGTTGAGTAGGTTTTGTTGTGCGAGTTGACCTGAGATTTCGGTTATGGGGTCAGACCCCACGGGTCTGACCCCATAACCGCTAAGGCTACCAGCCTGATTTTGAAGCCAGTTTTCAAATGCGATAAAGCGCTGACTATTGGCTTGGCGTTCTTTGACCTCATGACTAAAACGCTCAACATCGGCTTGGGTTTGGGTGCTATCCAGTGTGATGAGCGGATCACCTTGTTGAACGTATTGGCCTTCTTTGATATGAATGGTTTTTATCTTACCTGCTTCTAAAGGCTGTATATGTTTGATATGTTCGCTGGGTATGACTTTACCTTGAGC
>TARA_R110002049_G_scaffold218443_1_pt1 | contig 10871 bp, 10 predicted proteins | sample TARA_R110002049 | Tara Oceans TARA_R110002049 (sample SAMEA4396941) | marine metagenome | biome: Polar Biome; feature: [SRF] surface water layer (ENVO:00010504); material: water (ENVO:00002006), including particulate matter (ENVO:01000060) such as... | depth 5 m
CTTCTTTGCCCCTGTGGTGCAATTGGGTTCCGTTGGCTTTATCGTTTTCTTGAAATTCAAGCTTTACCGCCGTGCCACTTCGTTTACCTTAAGACTTTTCACTAACTAATAAAAACTCCTATGCAAACACCCTATAAAAACATCTATGCCATTCTAAAATTAAATAGGTTCATTGTCTTGGCAGTGGTTATATGCGCCACGCTCTCGGGGATATTTTCGGTTTATATGGCCTTCAACATCCACAGAAAAGCTTTGAACAGTGCCTTTGTTATCAACACCGATGGGAATATTATTCCTTTAAAACTTGTTACCCAAAAGGAAAATTTCAAGGTGGAGGCTTTGGCACACTTAGAACTCTTCCATACCTATTTCTATAATATAGATGCGAGCAATTATGAAAAGAACCTAAAAAAAGCCCTATGGTTGGGCAACAGTTCCGTGGATAACCTTTATCGCCAAAAGAAAGCGGATGGGGTTTATAATCGTCTTCTGCAATATTCCTTGGTACAAAAGGTATTGCGCATCGATTCCCAAATTGAAGAAAACAATGGGGCGTATAGTTTCAGAACAGTTACGGTATTTGAAATAAATCGAGGGTCGATAATCGACACCTATGAATTGGTTTCCACTGGGAATCTGATTACGGTTGACCGGAACTTCCCCAACAATCCACACGGCTTGTTGGTTACAAATTACTTCGAGAACACGCTAAAAAAAATATCTGATGAAAGTAGAAAAGAATAAAATAGTATTTGCGACCGTACTTGCCGTACTGTTCATTTTTCTGATATCCTATTCCATTTTGATAATGGGCGATGATGAAAGTGAAAACGAGAACCTTGAACAGACCCTAATACCTGAATTGGAACAAAACCAAAAGGAATATGATTCAAAACTGGATGCCATCAATGATCTGAAAGAAGTACGGGAGACCAACGCACCGAGTATCTATGATGAAAAGATGATCGATTCGCTTGGCTTTTATAATCCAGATTTGCCCGAAATGGAAAAAGAGCGCATCGTTGATAGCATTTACGCTGCCGGAAAGATTCGATATTCAGATACGTCCTATGAACATATAGGAGAAAAAAGAACCGCTCCAAAGAAAGTCCGGGAAATTGATTCCACGGAACTTAAAATGGAACAAAAGATTGCCGCCAAGGAGCTGGGTCTGGAGCATCAATTGTTCTTTGCAGCTGATCCCAAGAAAAATGAAATGTCGATTTTGGGCAGCACGGATAAAATGATGTATGCAGTTGTTGATGGAAACCAAATCGTCAAGGCCAATTCCCGCTTGCAGATGCGCCTGGTCCAGGATGCACTCATTAACAATAAAATCGTTCCAAAAAATACGCCCGTTTATGGGTTTATCAGTTTTCAGCCCAATCGTGCCTTGATTACCATTGAGAATATCCAAAACCATCCCACCAGTTTAAAAGCTTTTGACCTTCAGGATGGCAGTGAAGGAATATATGTGGAAAACAATTTTCGTGCAGAAGCCACCAATGAGGTAATGGATGATATCATCGGCGATATCAATATTCCAAGTGTAACCCAAATAGGTGGAATCACCAAGGTACTTAAACGTAATAATCGCAAGGTAAAAGTGACCGTACTCAATAATTATCAGTTGATATTAAAACCAAAGCTATAAGCCCATAATGGGCATTTTAAAACATACTCTTATGAAAAATCATCTATTTATTTCCGCCTTTGTCCTGATGTCCACTTTCACTAACGCTCAGAATAATTTAGTACTGGATACCATTTATGCCAATGACCAAAAGAATGTGGCGTTGTTTTTTCCTGAACCCATACGCCAAGGAATCACCGGATCGGATAATTTTGTGTTCACCTATAATCGGGAAAACGAACAATATTTAGGACTTTTGCAGGCCAAGCCCGGAAAGGAAAGCAATCTGCTGGTGGTCAATAAGGATGGCTCGGTTTTCTCGTATATTATAAAATACAGGGAGCGGCTCTCGAGGCTCAATTATTTTATTCCAACGTCAAGTAGCATTGGGAATGAAAGGCCGACAGCGAATGATTCAATAGGAGTTGCCAATTCTGAACCCAATATTGAAAACAGAGAGCAATATTATAAAAGATTCTGCTCCTACCTTCTTGATGGAAAGCAGCGAATTAGTCGACTTAAAAAGAGAATGGAAGGGATTGCTTTGAGTGTTGAGAATATTGTTTTTGATAAAGACGAACTCTATTTTGTAATCCAAATAAAGAACAATTCTAGCTTGGATTATGATTTGAATTTCTTGAATCTCTCCATAGAAACGAGACAGAAAGGCAAAAAGAAGTCATTACAGAAATTGTATCAAGAACCGCTGTACCGATATAATGTGCCTTCCCGAATTGGTAAAAACGAAACCGTCAGATTGCTGTATGTTTTGCCGAAGTTTTCATTATCTAATGAACGTAGGGCTGTTTTGGAGCTGAACGAGAAGGGTGGCGAACGAAATATAATACTGAGCATATCCCATAGATATATCAATAATCCAAATTAATAATATTATGAAAAAAATTGTCATTTGTTCATTCGTACTTTTTTCATTTCCTGTTCAGAAAACAAGAAGATGGCCAATGAAAGGCTACACCTAATGGGCTTAAGCATAAGGGGACTTTATAAAAAAATCATCTTATAGTAGATAAAAGATTTTTAAAATTATCATTTACAATTTTATTGGCTTCAGAATAAGAACAGTTCCACAATTGCGATAAATAAATAATTATTTCCTTCACATCGCTAGATTTAACAGGTTTGCCTTTAATTTCCACAAAAGGGCCATCAGTTTCGGTTAAAATTTTATTTCGAGGAATTTTAGAAATTCTAGCTTGACCGGCTTTACTTTTAATCATAGCATTATTTATAGAAAAAAAATAGCCAGAATTTGCAATTTCTAGTATAAGTTTAATTGGACCCGAATACCAATGGAATATAGCTCCTTTTGCCTTAAATTCGATTAAATGGGATAGTACTTCTCGTTCGGCCTTTCTTGAATGAATGCTAAGTATTTTTTTTTTATCCTGAATCAATTTTAATATTTTACGAAAACTGCTAACCTGTATATCTTTTGTTGAAAGACCCTCTCTAGAAAAGTCCAAACCCACTTCGCCAATATAACTAGTGACATCAACCAATCTTGTAAACGACGGAAATTCCTTGAAGTGATTTTCCGCATATAGTGGATGCATTCCTAGCGCCAATCTAATTCTCTTTAAAGATTTGAAATATGGTATTCCCATCTCGAAATGACTTGGAAGATTAGTCACTGATATTACGGTAATTCCCTGTTTATCTAATTCTCTGAGAAGTTTTTCAGGATTGGGGTATAAATCAATATGACAATGAGTGTCAATCATCGGATTTTAAGTATTTCTTTCAGTTGGTCATTACCTTTATCACGAATCCAATTTAAAATCTCAACCCTTGAAGTATGTACTAATTTAGCATATGCATCAAGATCCGACATTTCAATACTACCATTTACTAGCAGATTCCGTTTAATATCTTTTAAACTGATAGATGTTCCAAGGTAATCAAATAAAGCTCTTATATCAGGTTTAGCATCTTTTATGCTTCTTATGGATAATAAGTCATTTCCATAAGTATCAGTATCCCAACCTCTTTTGTGCAATGCCGCCCTTCTATAAATACAGGGCATACAAATTCCGCATTGCTTTGCGTTACGATTTTCCCAATGGGTTTTGTGACCTCTTTTACCGCAAGAAACGGAAAGTGGATATGTTTTTTGAAGTATGACTGTGTTATCACATTCAACGACCATTTTCCCTTTAGTATCCAAATTGAAGGGATTAATTAAAGAAACATTCAAATTGGCTATTGCTAATGATTCTTGCAGCTTTCTAAAAAAGTACGGGTGAGTCGTTCTGGTACTTAATGAACTTGTCCTTGATTTGGTCAAAGGATGGTTCAAAGAAATAGTACCATTCTCTGGAATTAAAATTGTGTTTGAGGACGGCACTTTGTTCAAAAGGTAAGTCGCTATTCCTATAAATAGAATTGATCTACTCCTCTGATTCGTATCCCTGGTTATTTCATCTCCATTAGTATATGTTTGGGAAATACCAATCGTGGCTCTGATATGCTTATATCTATTAACAAAATTTTTGTAGAATTCATCTAGAATAAGATTTTGGTCTTTTTTAGGACCATTATAAGCAGGGTCAAAATGGGACACAAGTAGTCCTATATTGTCATTATCTAATTTATTCAACATATTAATCACTCCTATTAATGAGTCAAGACCACCAGAAAATAAGCTTACAAACTCAATATGGGAATAATTATATTCTGGTATTTTACTTTTCCAGCGTTTCTTCTTTGGTAAATAAAGCACTTTTACTTCTAATTGTCTGAAAGCAATAGACCAAGTGTCCCCAGTTAGAAAATTAAGAGTTTCTTCAAGTTGAGGAATGGCAGGTTCCCAATAATCGATATTATTTACGGGAAACTCGATTTCAATCTCCCTAGTCCAACCATTATACGAGTAGAGTTTTCGTGCAAGTAAATCATCTGTTCCATATACGATTGCAGCAATTAGAAAAAAGTCAAAACCTGTTGATGATGTTTCTTTAGTAAAATCATATAAACTGTGAAAATGAGCTATATTTAATTGTACCTTTTTCTGCGCCCCGTTAATCTCCTGACATAAGAATGTCTCCGAAAATTGGCCATTTTTTGCGGGATTTATTTCTACATTAATTTTCATCTTCAAATACTTTTAACACATCTTCTTGAATATTCTTAATAAGCCTATCTCCATCATCACCACCCCAATCTATTTTGTCTAAAGAATTCGTCTTGTTCATTTCAGCTAGGCTAGAATTTATAAAGTCTTTAATCTGCTTAAAAAGACTTGAGCATTCCGTTTTTCCTTTACTTTCCACTAACTTTTCATAAAACATTATTGACAAATGTTCTAAAATATAATGACTGAAGTACTTAATTATTACTTCTTCCAGAGACTCACTATCAAGGGTCGTTTTTAAGGATATTTCTAAATCCTCTGCGGTTTCAGCCCCAGCGGCTAATTCTTCCAGTAATTTTCGGGTGGCTTCCTTGGCAGCGCTATCGTCAATGGTAGAGGCAGGACCGCTACAATATTCTATGAGATGGTTAATAATATCTTCAGCGGATTTACTTTTTAAATCCGTTAGACCAATTGAGTTTAGGGCTTCTGAAAGATTACCTCCATTAGATGAAAAACTACCTAAAAACCTTCCGATATTCTTGGCATTTCTAATGCCGCTTCGACCTGCGATGCGAGAATTACCTCTTCCCGCTCTTTTTGAACCGCCAACCACTCTAACAAATTTCCCTGATATATTTCTAAGGTTGTCAGTAGGTATCTTCGCCGTTGTACAATTTCGTGTAACCTCACTACTAAGTTCTCCCCACTGAGGTTGACCTTTAACAGAAGCTGAATATGATTTTGATGTTCCCATACTTATTTTTTAAATGCCTTTGCTACCTTGGAGTTAGAAGTTAATAATAATTCTGAAAGAAAGTCTCCCAGAACTGGATTATTCTTGAGACTTCTCAAATCAACGCCAATAGCAGGCGGTATTTTTTCCAAATCTATTAGGTTAAGCAAATATTTATATGACTCCTCAGAACCTCTTACACCTTCTTCTATCATAAATTGAAAAAGTTTATATGAAAGGGTACTTTCTTGATTTCTTTGTGCCATAGCTACGGCGAACTCAAGGAACTGATTTAATTCCGATTCGTTTAGTAACATAACATCTTTTTTGATTATCGCCTTTGTTGCTTTAACCGGCAACCCTTCTTGGTTCAACTTATTATAGGTGGATTTTATAATTGGCGGAATTAGACTTGCTCCAGAAATAGTAGATGAGATATTATCTCTTGAAATCCAATAATAATCACGAAGGTCGATTTCGCACAAAGCTGGTTCTACCTTTAACCACTGTATTACTTTATCCTTATTCCAATTACTATAATCTCCTTTGGTCAAAAACTCTTTGAAATCAGTTTCAGAATATTCCGAACACTTATTTTCTAGCTCCAAAATTTGATCTGGTCTGCCCTCTTTGGTAGATTGCCATTCATATAGTTTAAGGAATAATGGTAACTCTGTATATTCAAGAATCATAAGTTTAGCTAGAACAGATTCATCAAACCCAGAGATGTTAGCGACTTTAGCCAATCTATTTCTTAATATAAAAGTGTTTAGAAAACGCTTTATCTGTCGTGGATTTCCGTAAAGGCTTTGTGTTATTATAGATGATAATGCAGGAAGAGAACCCAAACTTTTTGAAAGTTTTTCATAATCATCAGGACCTATTACTTCTTTAATATTGGTCAGACCAAAAACGCTATATCGATTTTTTTCGCGATATTCATTAAATGTATCTAAAACTTTTTGAAATATCTTCAGATCTAATTCTCTTTTGCATATTAATAAGGAGATATAAGTTTCAACTTCAGAATCTGATAGCTTTGGCAAATAATAAGGTATTTGAATAAGTTTTTCTAAATAGTCATCAACAACTCTATTTGTGGTACCAGGCTCTACATCTCTTACCTTAAATCTATGTGAAATAGCGTGTCTAACAATTCGTGGATCTGCACCTATAATAAATGCTGTATTCTCTACATTAAGAAAAAGTTTAATCGCTTCAAGGTTTTCAATAATTCTATCCGGCTGACAACGATCCAAATCATCAATGATTATTACCAGCTTACTTATTTTCGATTCCTTAATTAACTCTTTAAAATTTTCTCGAAATTCCCTGACTAGCATTGAAGGATCATCTTTCGGTAAATCCTCCACCAAAGATTTAAGAAAATTTTCTGCTCCATCTCCTTGAAGGTTTTCAATAATATGAGAACCATCTATTTTTGATAGTTTTCCCGCCAAAAAAGGCAAGATCGAAACTCCTCCTGTAAAATAGGCGTCTGCAACTGGAAGTGCTATATTTTTGAAACCAAGCCCCAAAATGCGCATCCAATTAACCGATTTAATCAATTTTTTGGCTTTTTGTTTTATTTCAGGGGTAAATCTTTTATTCTCCTCAAATTCTTTTATAATTGATTCCAAAAGAGCTGCCTTTGCATCGTCATATCCCTCGAAAAGCCAACCATTAAAATAGAGCACAAACGTTCCGTCCTCTTCTTGCTTTAAATGATTACTTAATATTTTTAGAATACTAGACTTACCACTTCCCCAATCCCCAAAGATGCCCATTGTAATTGGCAATAAATCTGGATCGTTAATGACCTCTGCAATTAAATCTGCGTGTACTTTAAAACCTAGAAGGTCTTCGGTTGTTTCATTATCTGACCACATATATTGCCATTAAAATTTATATCACAATATAACGATATTGTTAAATTTTTAACAATAAATGTAACGATAAATTTTAAATGAGCTTTTATTAGGTTGGGAAGTCACACCGTCTTCTTCTTAAGCTGTCCTTACACCATCTATAGTAATTATATTACCAGCAAAAATCATTCTTAAAAAGTTATCGAAGAAATTGAAACTTTATTTTCCATAATACTGTAGTATAGAGGGGTACAAAACCCAAATGCTCTACTAATTCCAAATCTTTATGAAGCGTTTAGCTTTTATATGTTGCCATTTGGCTTTTATCCGATATTAAATGGATTGCTCTTCAAAACGTGGTTAATTAAATTGTCCATATTGTCAGCAAACCATTTCAACGGTTTTGTTCTGTACTTTTTTATCCGGGTGATTTTTGCAAAAGGAATTTCTAAAATTTTATCATCCTGTCTGTTCAATTTCATAATCTTGAAAAACTCTTTTCTTGGATAATAATCGTCATCTCTAACTGAAGTAATGAGAATATTGCACCTAACATTTGCGTCAAAAAAGTCTTTAAATGCTTTAATAATATCTTCCGTATCTGTGGCCGAATTGATTATTACCGTAACTCTTTTTCCATTATTATCTATTCCGTCCAAAACAACCATAAAATCTTTAAAAGACAATGGAATTGAACCTTTGATAACTTTAAATCCTTTTGTTTGTAAAGTGTGCGCTATTTTGTAAATCGCTTGACTTTTACCAGTATTTTGAGCTCCACCGATTAGAAGAATATTCATTATTTTCTTTTTTTAATTGAATTTATTACCTTTTCTTGAAACTTACCAATTAAGTAGCTTTCAACTTCTAATCTCCCAAAATTAATAGGCAAAAATGAAACGTAAATATTATTAGCAAAATATTCATCCAATAGCATTTCGATATCGTCAGTAAATTTTTTTCTTGATTTAATTCCCCGGTATCTTAAATATCCGAATTGCTTTCTAAAAGAATGATTTACGGTTCTATTTATTTCATTCATTCTATCCTTTAAATTTCCGCTTTCTCCAATGTAAATCAAATTATCATCATTCTCAAAAATCGCATAAATTCCGGGCTCGTTCGGTACATTATTTTTTCTCCAATCTTTACACTTTTTAAATTTAATACGCTTGGAGTTAAATAATTCTTTTTCTATTCTTTCTAAAATTTCGATGAGTTCAGATTGGTTCAATTTGTATTTCATTTAGATGTTTTTTAACTTGATAGCAACGTGCTTTTTATATTCCCATTTGAAGTTCGTAGCTTTTATTTTCTCACATACTTTCTAAATGCTGAAATAAACTGAAAAATAAAAAAACCTACAATTAATTTATTTCCAAAATCGAGAAACAATGTCCAAAATGTATATTCCGATTTAGATATTAAAAAATCCTTTCTGTGAGTTAAATCCAAGAACGAAAAATAATGTCCGACCAAATTCCAGTCAAATTCTGTGGACTTAAAAATTCTACCAATACTTGAAAGATAAAAAATGTAAAAGAGTATAGAGAAGAATAAAAGTCCCACAATTGGTCGTTTAATTGATAAGCCGTGATTATTTGAAATACTGTTTAAACAGAGAATAAATTTGTCAGATGTCGGTAAACTCGAAATCTTTCTCAAAGAATCTTTTGAAATAGCATCAAGTTTTTGCGCCTCAAAATAATTTCCAGAGGCCTCTAATGATTTTCTCAATTGAAGAAACGTTTCATACTGGTCTTTATAATAGTTTTGTGGTTTTTGTTCGGGGTAATGTATGTTTTCTAACGTCTTAAATTTTTCAAAGCTCAAACTATCTTTTGGAAAATTACAACTTGTAAAAGTTGCTTTAGCAAAACGTGTTCTATAAAAGGATAATGTCTTATAACCATTAAAATCAATATTATCAAACCAACTGTTATCCATATTTGATTTATGAACTTCAACTTTGGAATCAGTTAAGTAAGGCGAAATGTTATAAAGTAGCATTTCTGATTGAGAGCTAAAATCTCTAATAAAAAGGTTGTTTATTTCTGTATTTTCAATAGATATTTTGCCATTGGCTGAACCTCTAAATGAGAGAGAATTTAAGATGCAATTTTCAATTTTTAGTTGTTCGTCGTTTTCTTTGGAAAGATCTAAACTTAAATTGATATTAAGTTTCTTTTTATCCTCCTTGGTTAAATAATAACGAATTTTATATTCTTTGATTTGTTCGTGTCGTGAAAGATAAACACCAGATTGTTCTTTCTTATTATGGCTGAAACGAACATTTACGTTTTTTGAATGATTAACATAAACGGATTGCTTAAGCCCTATTAATCCATTCGCTGATTTCACGTCCGAGCCTGTAAGTAAAGTTTTCCACTTGCTTATAAAAATGTTTTCCTCCGTATAAGATATATCTATTCGCTTTTGATACTGTAGGAATAGGGAAGGCGTAATACAATTATTAATTGAGATACTTTTAATCTTACTGTTATTAATATTGCCACTAATAATGCAACCGTGAAAATGAAATGAAATTTGTTCTGTTGTAATTGATTCAATTTGAATACTTTGAATTTGACAGAAAGAAAAGTTTAATGAAATGCTTTCAAATTCAATTTCAGATTCATTGATTAAAACTAACTTTTTAAATCGGCAATTCTCAAAGTTCAAAACTGTTTGATTATTCACAAACGCAATGTCCTTGAAAACCTCCTGCGTTATTTTTATTTCCGCAGTTCCGTAATCTTGATCCTTAATTGTTTTGTATGGTTCTAATTTTATTTCCAAGGTTTTTCAGCTTGTGGATAATTTAACAAATAGGTTACAAAGATAGAAGTATTGATTAATTTAACAGAGTTAAACCTACATTCTATTGAAAATCAAAGCAATATCTAATTAAAAATAGAATGTGCCTCCTCATAAATCCGCTCAAAATTGTCCTCTAAATCAGACATTGAAAATTGCTTTGAATCCTCTGGTAACCCCTTTTGAATATTGGCTAATTTAAACTGCACTTTTTTGTCAGTTCCATCTGCATACGTAATAAACTCGCCCTGCTTCAACCGAAAGAAAACATCTGCCCTAATTTTTGGAATTTCCTTTTCCCCTGTGGTAATCCGTGTATCAAAATCCAGATTATGCCCACGACTAATACTTTTTGTCGGGTCTTTAATAATCTCAAAAAAGCGTTCATAATATTTTGCGGTGTCAGGGTCATTGACCTTCCCAAAAAACTGATAGGAAAGATTGCTCAATATCGCCTTGCTCGCCTTATCGCCGTACATCATATCGTTTTGGATCTTGTCCTGCATCACATAGACCGTAGAAATATTATAGCTCCGCAATGTTGCCGGAATACGGTGCATATTCAATAAGCGTATGGTAGGCGCTTCTTCCATTAATAAGAAAGAAGGTTTGGAATTCCGCACACTCATTTGTTTGGTGATGGTATGGACAATGGTAGCAATTACTGGCGAATAGGATGTTTCAAATTTTGGATTGTTCACGATTGAAATTACCGCAGGATTTTCT
>TARA_R110002049_G_scaffold159800_3_pt1 | contig 10850 bp, 10 predicted proteins | sample TARA_R110002049 | Tara Oceans TARA_R110002049 (sample SAMEA4396941) | marine metagenome | biome: Polar Biome; feature: [SRF] surface water layer (ENVO:00010504); material: water (ENVO:00002006), including particulate matter (ENVO:01000060) such as... | depth 5 m
TAAAAAAAGAACATTCCGTGCATTATGGATTATGCGTATTAACGCTGGAGCCAGAGAACATGGTTTATCTTATTCCCAATTTATGGGGGCATTAAAAGCTAATGATATTGAATTAAACCGTAAGGTTTTAGCAGATTTAGCCATGAATAACCCTGAGGCTTTTAAAGCTGTAGTAGAGAAAGTAAAATAAGGCGTTTCGCCTATTGTAAAATCATAGTATTCGCTTAATAAAAAATCCGATTCTTAATTGAATCGGATTTTTTTTATCCTTTAAATTATTGTTAAAAAATGTTAATTTATTACTTTGTTATACATAGTACTGTAACATTTTTTATTTGTTGTCGTCTATCTAGTATAACAAGCAAAAAAACAAATAATTATGAGAACTTTAAACAGCAACCAAGTATCAGGTACTTTATCAGAAACAAAAAGTAACCAATGGAACACAAAAAGACGTTATAGATAATTAACATCTTTTAAAACAAATTATTTCATCAATCAATTCAATTAATCAAAAAAACAGAAATCATGAGAACTTTAAACAGCAACCAAGTATCAGGTACTTTATCAGAAACAAAAAGTAACCAATGGAACACAAAAAGGCGTTATAGATAGTAGCGTCTTTTTGCCCCAAAATCTTTCATCAATCAATTTCAATATTAAACAATGAAACATCCATGACAAAAAATTTAGTCACACATTAAGAGTAATTGTATGGATGTTACATAGCCTACCCCGAGATTTCGGGGTGACAATTGAAAAACAATAAATATAGACACATGAAAACAATCAATAAAATAACTAGACGCTTAGATAATATAACACAAGAAAACTTACATATCTGTAGACGAGTTTTATGCATTAACCCATCTGATACTTCAATTTGGACAGGTTCTAAGCGATATGCGCATTAAGTGAACCGTCTTTTATGGTATTGTTTTTGTGAATTATTTTCACATTAACATATAAAACTATAATCATGAGACGTTCAAAATTAATACCCGAAGTAAATGCAGGGTCTATGGCAGACATTGCATTTTTATTACTCATTTTCTTTTTAATTACAGCTGCAATCCCCAAAGATAAGGGTATTACTAGAAAACTTCCTTCAGAATGTCCGCCGGGAACCATTTGTGATAGTAGAATAAAAGAGCATAATTTTTTGCAAATTGTTATTAATGGCAACAATGACATTATGGTGGAGCAGGAAATTGTTCAAATTTCTGATTTAAAAGATATTACCAAGAAATTTATCGATAATAATGGTGATGGAAGCTGTAATTATTGCAACGGAATAAAATCTCCCGATGCATCAGATAACCCAAAAAGGGCAGTAATATCATTGCAAAATGATAGAGGCACAAGCTATAATCAATTTATCAAGGTGCAAGATGAATTAACTAAAGCGATGTACGAATTGCGATTAGCTTATAGTAAAAAGACATTTAACAAACTGCCAGAAGATTTATCAAAAGAAGAACTAAAGGCAGTAAAAGAAGCATATCCCTTTATTTTATCGGAAGCAGAAACTAAATAAAATTTTATTCGCTTTTTGTGATAGGAATACCATAATCGATGCAAACCTTTTTTCTGCCCCATTGTTTTGCAGCTTTTACATCTACACCCATGTAAATATCTATTCGGTTTTTCCAACGGGAATGCATTTTATCTTTCACCAAATAGATCCCTTCAAGACCATCAATCTTGACAGGGATATTGTGTTTTAAGCCTAATCTCAATAAATCCCTTGAAACAGCGATGTATTTGAGGCCAGGTTTTAAGCTATCTCCAAATGCTGTAATATCGGGGTTGGAACCTGTTTGATAAGCTAAAGAATTATATGCCGTTGCAGTAACATGCTTAGAATCCCAAATGTATTGCGATTCAAAATTGTCTTCCGTTTTTTTACAGCCAGCAAAAATTAAAAGTACGCAAAATATAAGTCCGATTTTCTCTAACATGACTTTCTCAGTTTTTATAAAGGTATGATTTGATAAGCATTTTAAAAAGTTTACAAAGTATTTTGTATTTTCACAATCAATTTTAAAAAATTAAAATGAAACTAACGTTATTGACACTCTGTGTCCTATTTGCTGTTGTTGCTTGTAAAAACAATTCAAAACCTACTGAAGATTCCAATGATTTAATAAATCGAGCAAAAGCCATTCATGAACGTGTTATTACGCTGGATACCCACTGCGATATTAATGTTTCAAATTTCACGGATTCTATAAATTACACACAAAACCTAGATACGCAAATAACATTGCCAAAAATGAGATCTGGCGGTTTAGATGTCGCTTGGTTTATTGTTTACACTGGTCAAGACTCCCTAACGGACAATGGTTATAAAAACGCCTATGATAATGCCATATCTAAGTTTGATGCCATTCATAAACTGGTGGATGAAATTGCTCCAAATGATATTGAATTGGCAACCACTTCTGATGATGTACGTCGGATTAGTAAATCCGGCAAAAAGGTTGCTATGATTGGTATAGAAAACGGTTACCCTGTTGGTTTGGATATTAGAAATGTTGAAAAATTTTATAATCTTGGTGCTCGTTATATGTCCTTAGCTCATAATGGTCACAGTCAATTGGCCGATAGTAATACAGGAGAAGCAGATGCTATTTGGTTGCATAACGGACTGAGTGATTTGGGAAAAGAAGTCATCAAAGAAATGAATAGATTAGGTATGATGATTGATGTGTCGCACCCTTCAAAGGAAGCCATGAAACAAATGATTGCATTAAGTAAAGCGCCTATTATTGCCTCGCATTCTTCAGCTAGAGCATTATGTAATCATAGTAGAAATTTAGATGATGAACAGTTACAACTAATGAAAGAAAACGGTGGTGTTGTACAAACTGTGGCGTTTCAAGCTTATTTAAATACTGAAAAATATGACGCTAGAAGTGCAGCACTTAGATCTATTAAAATAAAAATTGCGGATTCTTTAGGTGCAAAATGGTACGACTTTAATGAAATAAAAGAATTAGATAAAGATGAAAAAGAAAAATTTTATGATGTTCGAGGAAAAATAAAGGCTCTAGCAGATATGAAAGCGAGTGAATTAGAAAACATTCCTCCAATGGTTAATGTTTCAGATTTTGTAAATCACATTGATTATTTAGTTGAAAAAATAGGCATTGAACATGTTGGGATAAGTAGCGATTTTGACGGTGGCGGTGGTGTTGAAGGTTGGAGTGATGCTTCCGAAACTTTTAATGTAACTCTGGAATTGGTAAAACGTGGTTATACCGAAGATGACATTGCAATGCTTTGGAGCGGTAATTTATTACGTGTTTTAGATGACGTTGAGGCCGCAGCCAAAACATTAAACTAGCGATGTGAGTTCGACGTATAATATTCTGTTAAGTTTAAAAGTCGATAGTATAATTGTTTGTCTCCTTGAACATTACTGAAATGAAAATATATTTTCGTTGAAAGTAGCAAGTAAAACTTGTCGAAAGGTATAAAGAATTGATAAATTTAATAGGTTTCGACTGCGCTCAACCTGACATTAGAACTGAAGATACTGACTTCCATATAATTAAACTCAGTTTTATATCGAACCACATTAACTTAATACGCTAACAATTCTTTTAAAGCCCCTTCAAACCTGTTTTTCGGTAAATATTGCTGTTCTAACTGACTAGCAAACGGAATTGGCGTTTCTAAACTAGCAACACGTTTTACTGGTGCGTCTAAAAACTCGAAACAATGTTCCATAATCAACGATGAAATATCGCTTGCAATACCTCCAAACAACGAATCTTCTTGTAAAACAATAGCTTTACCCGTCTTTTTTACCGAAACATAAATAGATTCCACATCCAATGGCTGAAGTGTTCTTAAATCAATAAGATCAGCAGATATGTCTAAATTATTATCAAGCGTTTCTATAGCCCAATGTATCGCAGCGCCGTAACTTATAATAGTAACAGATGCTCCTGTTCTTAACAGTGAAGCTACGCCGAATGGTAGTGTATAATAATCTGTTGGAACCTCCTGGCGAATACTTCTGTATAAACCTTTATGTTCAAAAAACAATATGGGGTTTGGGTCGTTAATAGCAGTAGCCATTAAACCTTTGGCGTCATAAGGAAATGCAGGATAAACTACTTTTAATCCTGGCGTTTTAGTAAACCAAGCTTCGTTAGTCTGCGAATGAAACGGACCTGCAGCAACCCCTCCTCCACAAGGCATCCGTATTACAACGTCGGCATTTTGGTTCCATCGGTAATAAGATTTTGCCAAGTAATTAACCACCGGATTAAAACCCGATGTTACAAAATCTGCGAATTGCATCTCAACAATACTTTTTATTCCAGCAATTGAAAGCCCCATGGCAGTTTCAACAATGGCCGATTCGCAAATGGGTGTATTGCGCACACGGGCTTTTCCAAATTGCTCCACAAAACCTTCTGTAATTTTAAAGGCACCTCCGTATTCTGCAATATCTTGCCCCATAATGATTAAATCATCATGGCGCTCCATACTTTGCTTTAAGCTTTCAGAAATAGCATCAATAAATCTAGTTTCTTTTGTTTCTGAATTAGCATTAACATCTTGATATGTGGTTTTTTGATATACATCATCTAATTCATTGGTTAAATTAGGAATAATGTTTTCTTCATTAAAGGCGACGTCCAAATGTTCACTTATTTCGGCGATAATATCTTGTTTAATTGAAACCTCTTGAACTTCATTTAGAAGTCCTTTGTCCTTTAAAAACTCTTGAAAATTAATCACGGGATCTTTCATTGCCCAAGTATCCATAAGTTCTTGCGGAACATATTTTGTACCACTCGCCTCTTCATGCCCGCGCATTCTAAATGTTTTAAACTCCAATAAAATTGGACGAGGATTGGCACGAACACTTTCTGCAATCTCACTAACTTTCGTATAAACTTCTAAAATATTATTGCCGTCAATAATATGGGATTCCATACCGTACCCCAAACCTCTATCAGTAATATCTTTACAATTATATTGCTCGTTTGTGGGAGTTGATAATCCATAACCGTTATTTTCTACGCAAAATAAAACGGGCAATTGCCATACGGAAGCTACATTTAAAGCCTCATGAAAATCGCCTTCACTGGTACCGCCTTCACCAGTAAATACAGCGGTAACTTGGTTTTTATTCTTTATGTTTGAGGCAAGCGCAATACCATCTGCAACGCCCAATTGCGGCCCTAAATGCGAAATCATACCAACAATTTTATATTGCTGCGTTCCAAAATGAAACGACCGATCTCTACCTTTTGTAAACCCAGAAGCTTTGCCTTGCCATTGTGCAAATAATCTATAAAGCGGAATATGTCTAGTAGTAAAAACACCTAAATTTCTGTGCATGGGTAAAATATACTCTTCGCTATTTAAAGCCATGGTAACACCTACAGCAATAGCTTCTTGCCCAATACCAGAAAACCACTTACTTATTTTGCCTTGACGCAATAAAATAAGCATCTTTTCTTCTATTAGTCTAGGTTTTAGCATGTTTTTATACAATTCTACTAAAACATTATCCTCCAATTCTTTTGGATTATAGTGAATTTGAATTGAAGCAGATTCATTACTCATAAGTTAGTCTTCTTATATATTCAAATATACCATAAAAAGCATATAATTTATTAAAGTATTAGAAAATAGAACCAAATAAAAAAATTCTTGAAGCCGACTATCCCCCGGGGCAAACGATAGGGGTACCAGCTTGCCGGCTGGCAGGTTTCGCCGGCTTCATTTTAGCCTTATGGCCAAAAATCGAAATTCTATATTTTCCCCCACCCGGAATTGTAAAAAGGCAATTCCGGCCTCCCCAAAGGGGAGGTAAATTCGGAAAAGGAGGCAGAGCCATCGGGGAATTATTTATATTAAATCAAGTACAGGTATGATTCTTTGCTTTCCATTCTTTAAATCTTTCATTCAGATAGTAATTCCTCTCCTTTAAGCTACTGGTCCCGCACTTTCCTATTCCAGTAATTAAAGCAGCCTAATCATAATAAAACGATATTTATAACATCTACTACTAAAGCAAGACTATAAAATTTTCGATCACTTATATCTATAAACTTATTGGTGTATTGTTAAAACTGTATTGCTCCGTAACTGTTTTAAAGTAAGAATTATATTAGATCTAAAAAGTCCTATTTTTCTAAACAAATCTGGTTTTTTATCTATAATGCACATAATACCGTCGAGATTTGATGCTGCATAATCTTTAAGATGATATGAAGGGCGTATATATTCTAAACCTATTCGTTTATTTAAAAGTTGTTTCAAATAGATTAGTAATGATTCTAAATTACTTGCTGCTTCAGTTGTTAACGTGTTCTGTTTCTCTAAAACTAAAATTCCAATCTCAATGTTGGTGTTTTCTAATGCCTTGATTAACTTATCAATTTCAAGCGTGTTGATTTTTTGTTTAAAATCTGAAGCAATTGTGAGGTAAATTTCTTTACTAATAGATGCATGTGGTGGCACAATTAGAATAGGACAGGACCTTATTTTTTCTAAAATATTTTTAGTGGTCTTTCCTACAGTTTTTTCTGCGTTACCTGTTACAATAACTAAATCTATACCTATTTTTTCTATGTTTTCCTTGATACCATCTATTAGGTTTTTACATTCAGATATAGCATTAAATGTATGTTTTGGATTGTTAGAATTAAAGGTATAACGCTCTACTAATTTTCCTAGCTGTTTTAAAGATTCTTCTTTGGGTTTATCAAACCACTCATCATCAGCCTGAAGCAATTCTATGGCATTTAAACCTGCAACACCATAAGTGTATGTGTTTAAAAAATAAAATTCGCAATGTTCATTTATAAAAAGCCTAATCACATAATCTATAGTCTGATAACTATTAAGTGAAAAATCTGTCGGAATTAAAATTTTTTTCATCTTGTTTATTATTAAAGTGATTCGTTTGCTCGCTTTTCTTGTTTTTAAGGGCATCCATAAAAAAAGAGATCAATCACGGATAATAAAAAATTTCTTGAAGCCGACTATCCCCGAGACAAGCCATAGGAGTATTTCGCCGGTTTCATTTTGGCCTTGGGGCCAAAAACCGAAATTTTATATTTTGCCCCACCCGGAATTGCGAAAAGGCAATTCCGACCTCCCCCAAGGGGAGGTAAATTCGGAAACCCCGTGGTAGAACCATCGGGGAATTATTTAGATTAATATAAATAATCAATAGGTAATCTACTTGAGCTAGCATTCAATTTTTAAATTGGTGTTCCCTTAATAAAATTTATAATACGATTAAAATTTTTTTCTCTTTTTATCATTTACGTTGGTACTTTCTAACCAACATATAGAACTGGTTTTTAAAAGTGTTACATTCCTCAACGAGTTTCAAATAGTGCTCACGTCTCTGTTCGTGTACTTTCAGCCTATTTAAATCGTATTCAACTTTTCCATATTCATATTCAGTTTTAAGCTCTTGCTCATATTTACATAAGGTTGCCATGTTTAGGACATTCTTTCTTCGCAATGCTAGAATTGTACTCGAAACTGATGCGTTTTTTATAAGCTGCTTTTCAATTATGGATAGGTGATCCAATTCACTGTTGAAAAATTCCAACGTACTAATCCAAGCATTTAATTCGTTCAGGTCTTTTTGTATGCACAGTCTTCTCTGTACGTCTATTTTATATGTTGAAATTGAATTCAAATGTTTAATAATGTGAAAAAATTAGTCAATACTTAAAAGTGTAAACTTGCCCCGTACCTTTTTAAAAAACTCCTCTTTTAGCCTTCTATATTTATCCAAATGATATAGATAGCTTCTTCTGTAACTTTCGTGCTCTGTTATGTAAACCATATCACATTGTATATCATCACATTCTCTTAAGTTGGATCGAACAATAACATATTTATTCAATGCATTTAGCAAAGTTTCATTTTCAGCCTGCTTTTTTAAAAGCCGATTTAATACATTGTGGTCTTCTAACTTTGCACTTAACTTTTTACTATATATCCCTGTTAGGTTAACCAATTCTTTGTTTATATACTTCAAATGGTTGATCCAATTATCAAGTTCCATAGTGTTGATTTCATGTGTAAGATCAACATCTGTATCGTGATCGAAATTTTCTGTCTTTTGAGCATTCATCTTTATATTTTTATGTTACCAAATCTATATTGGTTATTTTTCTTTCCTGAATTACTTTGGCTATTGTGAGCTGTGTTTTTCCTTCTGGGAAATCCCAAATAATGGTATCTCCTTCAGAATACCCCATCAATGCAGATCCTATTGGTGTGAGAACAGAAATTTTGCTTTTATTCACATCCTTATCTATTGGGATAACTAACTGAATTATTTTTTCCATCCCATTTTCAAAAACCACTGTGACCTTACTGTTAAATCTTATAATATCATGAGGCAATTCGGCTTCATCAACTATGTGTGCCGTTTTTAACTCTTCATATAATTTCATTAAAGATTTTTGAGTTTCGTGGTCTTCGGCATAGCCAGATATATTAAGTATGCGCTTTAGATATACATACTCCTTTTTTTCTAATATTAAACTTCCGTATTTCATCTCTACATTTTTTAAATTATATTTATGGAAATATCCCTCTTTGAACATACGCTTTTTCTATACGCTCAATAGCAATACAATAGGCAGCAGTGCGTAAATCCATGGATTTTTTCTCTGCATACTCATATACTTTATCAAAAGATTCTTTTAATTTCTTGTGTAGCTTCGCCATGACTTCATCTAATTGCCAAAGCTCTCCATTACGATTTTGCAACCATTCAAAATAACTACCAACAACGCCTCCTGAGTTGCATAAAATATCTGGTATAATAGTAATACCTCTCTCTAACAGGATTTTCTCTCCTTCAACGTTAGTGGGCCCATTGGCTCCTTCTGCGATGAGACTTGCTTTTATTTTTGACGCGTTGTCTTTGGTTATTTGATTACCTAATGCAGCTGGAATACAGATATCACAATCCAAAGCGAAGAATTTATTCTTATCTACAGGCTTCGCGTTTGGAAAATCTACAATGCTACCATCATTGATTTGACTGTATTTAAACAAGTTTTCTACCTTTATTCCTTTTTGATTTTGAACAGTACCATAAGCATCCTGAACTGCCACTAATTTAGCACCCTCTTTTTCTAAAAAATGAGCTGCCCAATAGCCAACATTACCAAAACCCTGAACGATAAACTTCTTGCCTTCTAAGGTTTTATTATTCTTTTCAGCCCAAAACTTAATCGATAAATACACACCATAACCAGTTGATCTATCACGACCTTCAAGACCACCACTTCCATCTGGTTTTCCAGTTACAACATGTTGGTTTGCTGTACGTTCTGCTGGTGGACGCGTACTCATATAGGTATCTGCAATCCAAGCCATGGTTTGGCTATTGGTGTTTACATCTGGAGCTGGAATATCGTGCTCTGGACCTATATTATCTGCCAAAGCAAACGTAAAGCGCCTTGTTATACGCTCTAACTCACCTTGAGAGTATTTTGAAGGATCTAACTTGATGCCTCCTTTACCGCCACCATAAGGCAATCCTGCCAAAGAGGTTTTCCAGGTCATCCACATAGCCAAAGCTCTTGCTGCATCAATATCAACTGTTGGATGATAACGCAAACCACCTTTATAAGGACCCAATGCATTGTTATGCTGCACTCTGTAGCCTGTAAATATCTCTACATCACCATTATCCATTTTTACTGGAAAATTCACAATGATTTCATTGTTTGTAATGCTTAATATTTTTCTAATGTTTGGATGTAGGTCAATTTGGTCTGCAGCACTATTAAATTGCTCCATAACGTTATCCATCATACCTCTTAAGGGTTGTTTTTGGATCTTCTTGTTTATTTTTTCTACTGCAATCATTATTTTAAATTTTTTAGTGGAACTATAATTCCAATTACACGTAATTAAATAATTTTATATTTTGGAGTTTTTAATACTCATAGTTTAATTTCGTTAGCTTCTAAAGCCTCTTCGAAATTAATGGTTACAGTGCTTACAGTGTTAAAAAACCTTCTACCGTCTTTACGCTTTACGTCAACCTTAGTACTTCCACCTTTTGTGGTTTTTACGTTTGTTACAACAACTTCTTCTCCTAAAGCAGCCTTATAGTTAGCAATGCCTCCCCTTTTGATGATAAAATTGGCTCTCGGAAACTTAATGTGCTTATATTTACTAGTTGAAGGATGTCCTATTTCTATAATATCTCCTTTTTCTACAGTTATAGATTTGTTCATAACATCTTGAGCATTCATAGTTAGAACTCCTAAGGCAATAAAACCTGCTAATACATACTTTCTCATAATTGATTGTTTTAAAATTAAACTCTATTTAAATTTCTATTTGAACGAAAATCAGCTTTCGTTTTCTTTTTTGATTTTCTTTTTTTAAAATCTGTTGTTATTGGTGTCTTTTATAGTATATTTTTAATTATGGTTTAATGGTTTCTACAATACCTACTCTTGTTTGAAAATCTGTAAGGACTTGTTCTGATGGTTTCAAATCTTACTTTACCAATAGTTGTCCTTCGGTTTGTCAATACGCTTAAAAATGTTTTAAAATTCATAATCTTATTTTTTATTTTTATAATTATACCAATGCTATAAGAGACTGGTTTTTTTTAATCTGTTGTTTTGTTATTTGTGTACGTTTTTAAAGTTCCTATCTAAAATATCGGTTGGCAATAGACCTTTCATGGTATTTCTCGATAATGTATTTATGTCTGGCTGTTCTGCCTTTAGGTTTTTTATCTATTAAATTTCGACCTGTTACTGCTGATATTATTGTAATAAAAAATTTCTTGAAACCGACTATCCCCGAGGCAAGCCATA
>TARA_R110002049_G_scaffold202760_2_pt1 | contig 10841 bp, 9 predicted proteins | sample TARA_R110002049 | Tara Oceans TARA_R110002049 (sample SAMEA4396941) | marine metagenome | biome: Polar Biome; feature: [SRF] surface water layer (ENVO:00010504); material: water (ENVO:00002006), including particulate matter (ENVO:01000060) such as... | depth 5 m
GCAGCTTTGCGGACGTTCTTGTCTATGAGGTATTCTAGGATGAAGTCTGAAGCTAAATTCAAAACTGCATATTCGGGTTCGAGCCGATATATTAATAATATCCGTCGTTATCATAAAGCGCTCTAAAATGATCTTCCCACTCTATATCAGCTTTTAACTCGTTAAGAAAGCTGTCTTGATCTTCGTCTAAAATACCTACCTCGAACCAGAGATCGAGAGGCCAGCAATGATTCGGTGCTTCTCTTTGAAGCATACGAATAAGGTCTGCCTGATTAGGAGAGAACCCTTTTTCAAGCGCCAAAGCCTTTGTCTTGTCCCAAGGGTATTGGCCATAAGTGAAGTTACCCGATCCAAAAAACCATGAACCAAGATCAAACATCTCCATAACAGGTTTATGTTTTTTAGTGAGGGGTACTATATTCCCGTTTTCATCGATAGTCATTGATTGTATGCGACCTGGATAATTACATGAATCCAATAGTTGTGATAAAGCTGCCATTCCATCCGAGTTCCCGGTAATCAGAACAGAAAGCATGTCCATAATGGCCATAGATAATTCGCCTCGATCACCGGGCTTAGCAATGTGGTTTTGCAATTGAGCTAGTCTTCGTTGTCCTCTTCCAATTGATGCGAAAAAGCTTGTGAGACTTTTTGGAATGGTTATAGGGCCGTTCGTTACAGAAAAATGATTCCACGACTCTTCTTTTGTTAAAGTGGATACGACTAGTTCAATAATTTGGCCGTGTGACAGGGCTAAGTTTGGTAGTGCTTCTTTGATTTCTTTCGCATGTGCCTTTAGCACACTTTTGGAATCAGTCATCTTGCGTTCTCCAAGGTCGGCCCACTATTTCCTTCAACCTCAGCGAAAATGCTGTTTAAGTAGTTTAATCATAACCTTCACGCGATGGGCTCACGCAGGCGTTACAGCCAGAATTGAATGTTACATAATAACGTCTGTACAAACAATGTCTGACTGTTTAACAGACTGGTTTAATTGAATTTATAGTTTGTAGTAATTGAAATGAAGTTTTCATTTCTTTTATTAAATAGCTTTTCCATTGGTGCCCTTAAGAAGAACCTCTGTCTACAGAAGGGCACTCTATATCTGATTAATTATTATAGTTTTTCAAGAATAACGTTATCAATCCAAGCTTTTTTCGTTCCGCAATTCTCGCTCGAAATTTTCAATGTACTTGATCCATTAAGGTTGTATTGTCCCAAGGGTAAATCAAGGTTGCCTTGACCACGGTTCATTGCGTGTGATTGCGGTAATGTGATTGTTTGTGATGGGCCAGATCCGTCTTCATCTATTGAATACATAACATCCGTGCAATAACTGAATCGCATCAACCCTTCAACCGAGACATTAAATAGACCCGATTGATTTTCCAGCATTGGCACAACCAAGTCCAAGTTGCTCCTTTCAAAATCGTATATTATCGAAAAAAATTAGTGGCAACTAAGTCGATATTTCAGACTGTCATATAGAAATAGCTTAATCTGCAATGGAACTTTGTCTACTAAGCTAAATTTGGGCAATTGTGTGTTCTATTCGAAATCTCTATTTCAATAAGTCAGGTTGAGTACAGATTTTTAAATTAACAACTATTGGAAAGCATATTTGAAAAGTTAATGCCTTTCTTAACCTCGAAAATTTGTTGCAAGTTCTTGTATCTCATTCAATTTCAGATTCAACTTTTCAACTGTTGAGTTATTAAGTTGCTTCCTAGACAAAGTGTTTAAATCTCCCTTTAGCTCGTTGGTTATGTAGAAAACATTCTTTAATCTATCCTGAAGTTCTTTTACTTCGTAGGTGTAGGAGAAAGCATCAAGCTCTTCCCATGCTAAATCAATATAGTGCATAAGTGATTCAGGGCTTTTATGCCCAGTAAATGTTGATACCTTTTTAAGTATAGTTCTGTAGTCACTGTCAGTGACAATGTGACGCGTTTTAAGAGGATTTTTATCCATAAAGCCAATAAGATGTAGTTTTACCATATTTGTTATAAAGCGATGCCTAAACATCTTCTGGCAGTTCTTTTGCTTTATGCCTGCTTTAACCGTTAGTCTACGAAAATCTTGATAAGCGGCGTCAGGTAAAACTTCCTTGCCGTTTTCAGCGTTTAGATATAAAACATCGTCAATCTCGTTGGCTGATTGAACTGCTCCTGAATCAATCAATCTTTGTGCTAATTTTTTTCTGTGAGAGTTAATAAATATCTCTATCTTCATAGCTATATTTCTTGGTATCGGGATAGTCCTGATCTTGCCGTCACGCCGTTTTAGTGTAGGTATAGCCAATTGACATTTTTTCAGTAAATCAATATTGCTTTTGCAAGGGATCGTTACTAGTTCTTGAGGTCTAAGGCCTGTCGCTTCTAAAAGTATTAGCTGAAGCTCACGCCTCTTATGCATATATTCAAGATGATCAGATTGTTGTTTTTTATTGAATAATGCATGAAGTTTATTACTGACATTATAAGTGCCTTTTGTACTTTCTAATGTATCCCAGAGACGCGTGATGTTAGTCGTTGAAATGGGGGTAACTGGAGAAGTGGTGGATCTGGGTACTTTCATTGGGAAAACATTATGTATTGTTTGATGCCCTTTAGGGGTCGTGTATGTCTCTGTCTTTAATTTAATTTGATGCCGGCTGTTCACATCATCCACACCTGCGATTAGCCTGTCTGTAGCAATGTTATTCTGTATCCATACAAGGAAGTTAATAGAGGTTGCTATGATGGATTTAACAGTATTATTATTTCTGCTTCTATCATTATAAACGTCAGTTTCTATACATAGTTCATGAATTAGTTCATCAATATTACTATGCTTTAGGTCTCGAAAATCGACCTTTTTACTAAAACAATATCTAACAAGGTGAGTGATATTTCTTGCATAATTCCCAAGAGTTCCACCGTCTTTGTCGCTAAAAGAGACCGTCTGACTTTTATCAAACAGATACAACTCTGCTAGAATGCATGGAGTCCCGTTAGGCCAAGTAAAGGAGTAATAGCCCTTTAATAAGCATTTATTATCAAATATCTGGCCAGTCTGCGTATCGAATCGCTCGATCGTCGGCAGGCTTACATTTTTTAATTGTCGGTAGAGTTGGTTACTCATCGTTTGATACCAGTGTTAATGAGAAGTAACGGCCGTATAATTCATTATGTCTTTCTAGCTCATATTGATATTCAGGTGTTTTTTTAACTGCATCCAAGCATATTTTATTTAGGTCATTGTAGGCTCTAATTAGTATTGCTCTAAGTCTTTCAGCTTCATCAAGTTTTTCTTTATACGTTTTGGAGCTTTCTTTAAACTTTTGTGTCTGCGTTGGCTTCTTATTTTTATATTTTTGGTTAATTGCCTTTCGCAAGTTATTAAACGTATCAAACCCACCATCAATATATTCATCAGCGTTTGTCTTGAACGTATTGAGCGACATTGACTGGATTCCAATAGATTTTCTTTCTATTGATGCTAGGGATGATTGACGACCACATTTATTAATAATCCAAGCAAAACTATCACCGTCATCTAATGCGTTACACATGGCCTTGTATAGATTTTTCAAAGATTCTTGTTTTATTTCAGACATGTAGATACCTAAATGATTTTGATGGCTATTTCTGCTTTTGAAAATGATTTAGCGTGGTCAATGCCATAGACATATATCTCATAATTTCCACTTTCAATTTGCATCTCAAGCCATTCTTTTAATTCATCAGCTTTAATTTCTGAAATTGACTTAACATTGAAGTGTCTACAAACATCATTATTCAAATCTTCAATATTGCTAATATCAGAGAATTTGTTTCCTTCTTTGAAGAGCCTAAGTTGCTGATAAGCATATTCAGACTCGACTTCTGCCATTTCTTCACCTTCAAAATTTGATGTTATATAGTTATAGAGGTGATCGGAGTTCGTATGGCCTGCCATCCACCTTGCACTGTCTAGTGATGAAAATTTGAACGTCCAAAAGAAATTTAGTAGAAATGACTTTCTAAGTTCATGGACATTTACGTACCACCTTCTACCATATTGGTCTAAGGGCAACTCAATATAATCACAAAAAGAAGCGAGTCGGCTGCGGATAGTGTTGTCATCAACAATAGAAGCTTCTCTCCATGAACTACCGTATTTGATTAAATAGTTAAGGTATTGGCTTTCTTTATTTGACGGAACGTGCTTTTTTGCATGATCGTTAAGTTTCTGCAAGATCGTTATAGCTTTTGCAGCTACTTTTGGGATTGGTCTTGCATCTTCAGGCAAAATTCCTCTAATACCTCCTTTTTCGATATTTTGCATTAACCAAAAACCATCACCTTCTTTGAAATACAAGCAGTCGTGTTTAAGTGAATTTAATTCATTAACTCTGATAGGTTTCATGGCGGCTATTATTAGATAACAGGCACCTATTAGAACTTCGAGCAAATATACTAACGGGGGATCTTTTCTTATTTCATCATAATCTCTAACTAGATAACTTAACGTTTTCGAAGGGATTTTATCTTGATACTTGTTAAGAATTTGAGAAATTATTTTATTGCGAGCAGTAGTCTGTTTTTTATTTCCTGTTCTGTTAGTATTCTTGGAAAAGTTTAAAAGATCATTCTCAATTAGTGTGTCATAAGTATCTATCATCGCTTCTACGATATGATCACCCTGATTTAGTACAATATCGATAGCTGAATTTATCATAAATAGACATTGGGGCAGAGGAATCCAAAGAGTAAGGTTATTTTGTTTTGCTTTGGTGTTTATATATTCGTCTATAACATTGAACCTGAATCTTTCGATAGCAGGAAGGTGATCAGGAAAGAAAGATTTTAAAGAAAACAGGCCTTTAAAAGTACCAAGCACTCCACCCATTGTTTCATTTGATTTAATAACATCATCTATTAATGGTGTGGTATGCCCAGGGAATTCGAATTCAGATGCCAATGGCAGAAGAATTTTATCATTGAGATTTAAATAATCAGGTTCAAACTGTCTCAAGAAAGCAGTTGTTTTATGTAGATAGGATAGCTGCTCTGGCAAGTAAAAAATTTCAAATAACTTTTGACGATCAACAATCTTAAGGTCTCTAGGTCCAACTGTATAGAGATTATTATCCTTTAAATATGATATGACTTTATTTCTATCTTCTGTATTTAGTCGGTAAATATTTTTACTTGTAATTTTATAATTTGACAATTCATAGAACCTTTTCCTAAATATTGTTTCGGTTCCATATGTTGAGAATGAGCCGCCGGCGACAGCTTCTTTAACGTATGAAAAAAAACTTTCATGAGTAAGTCTATTTAGCAGATATTTACGTGGCTCTAGCTTGAATTCTTTTCTGAAACACCATTGAATAAATGGCATCAAAGTATTAAAGAAACCGCTTAAGGATGAATGACTGGCGTTTGGCATGACAACCTGCGATTCACAAAAAATGAAAATAGCTTTCTGAAAGAAATGTAACACAAGTAAGTTTTCTTTCGAGTCAAGATATGAATTATCCGGCAATCTTCTATGCCAATTGAACGAATGGACATATTTATACTGGCCTGTTTTTTCAATTTTAATCGTTTTTTTTGTTTTTGTTAGCCATTTACTCGCATGAATATCTGTTAATAACCAGTCCGCAGTAAAATCACCGCCATAAATTCTTATCGATCTTTCATATCCAGAAAGATATTTTTTAATCCTGACTACATCAGTGGTTCTTGCATCGATATTTGCTGAAATAGGCCTCATGATAATTTCTCCTTCTTAAGAAGAAGTTCGTCCCAGCTTACTTTGTTTGATAATGCTAAAGCTTTATTATGAGCGGCATCATTTATAGCTCTAACACTACTTTCAGTATGATTAGAAAGGATATTCTTTAAATACTTGGAAAGAGAAATAAATGATATTGGAGACAATCCAGTTTTAATATCTTTTTGAGAGAGAGTTTCTGCTCTCATATTGCATTGGTCAGCAACCATATTGTAAGCATACAAATAGGATAAAGACGTCTCCGATATGTTTGCAATTAGATCTCCTTTTCTTAGATTTTGCTCATCGCCCATATTTTCTCTTAAGCAATTCAACAATGGATTAGTACCATTGCTATCAAGTTCTAGCATGTCATAAATAAAATTATGAAGCTCGGACAAGTTATTAAAGTCCACTGCATCTAAGAGATAATCCTTATTTGTACACGCGGCGACGATTATTAGATTTTGGAAACGTCTTACTTGCCTCGTGTTATAGGCTGCTATAAGTGCCTTAGGAAGATAATGGTGAAGTGAAACTTTCTCGGAATTTCCAATCTTTCTTGAAACAGCTTTAACTGATCCTGTCCTAAAGAATTCTAAAACCCCTTCGGAATCTCTGAGTTTCTTATGATTGAGCGTGTGGCGTCTTATTCCCGCTTTTTCAAGTGAAGGAAAGTAGTTGCCCAGCCATTCTTGAGCTTGTTTATTATGATAAGCTCCAGATAAATATCTCGTAGCCCTCTGTGGAGATGGGGCAAGAAAAGCAGAGTCACTCCGGGAGCCTCGGATAACGAATAATCTTTTTGATATATTTTTTGGAATTCTATGCAGATTGTCTTTACGCATTTCCATCAGTGTGGATATTATCTCTAGGCTCAATTCTGAAAGATTTTCTGTTTTTATATCTTTTGCTCGCTGCTTGTTTACACTAAAGCTTAAGTTGTGTTCACTAATTGCTAGGATTTGTTTGCCGGATTTATCCTCAACTCTGCTGTTGTATAAAGCGTGAACTGTAAACTTTGGATTTTCCATCATCAGCAACGCAGTTATGAAAGAAATATCTCTGCTATCAATGCAGCCAAGCATCCAGTTAAGTTTTCTTAACAAAGAATCCTCTTCGACTTCAAGGTATTCTTTAGGCATAACGCTTCTGTAAAAGTCACCATTTCTATAAAGTGTTGATCTCGATGGTACACAGCTATTACCTGGTTCTGTCTTAGCGCAACCGTGCTTATATCTGAAGCTGTAAAGTAAACCTCCAAAAGACTTTTTATTGGCATAGCCTAAAAAGTGCTTTCCGTTCAAGGGCGAATTTTTTGGGGCGCGAGGATCAATATTATAATAATCTTTATTATTAATTCGTCTATTAATGTATTCAATATCAATCTCCCTCATCAGCTCTCGACCTAATAAAAAATGATCCTTTAGGTTTTTCCAGTAAGACGTTAAGCAATCATGAAGCTTGTTTCTTTTTCTTTCCAGGTCGTAATAAATTTCATCGAGATATTCGGCATCAGTCCTACTTAAACTGATCGGAATAATAAGACGGTCTAGGCTATCTTTATGAGTAACTTTATAAGGTTCTTCTTCACCGATAATAGTGACATTAAAGCTAGAGTTTTTTCCAACCTGATCGACCTCTTTCATCTTAGGAAAAATTACATCAACAGGTATCAGGTCACGATCCTGTAAAAAAATCAAAAAAGGGTATATATTTTTATTCCAAATGGAGACTCGAGTTTCAATACTAGATTTTATTTTGGTTGTACATAACGTAGTTAGGTACATGTTCTTTATTAGTAAATCCCATTCTTTCGATGTTGTAGGAAATGACTTAAGAGAAGAATCTGTTATTGTTGGTTTTAGAATGCTATTGAAACGACTTAGCCAACTAGTAATTGATGCAAATAGTTTACCGCTATTATAGTTAATAATTTGATCAACAATTTTCTTCCAGTCGTTGACAGTTGTTATGTAATTAATTTCGCGGTATGCAAAATCGCCAGCATCTTCATTTGGAATTCTTAATTCATAAATATCTTCTGTTTTAACCAAATCCACAATTGTTTATCCTATTTCGATATTTTAACTCAGCCAATCATCTGATTTAATAAGATTAGAATGTTGTCAAAAATATATTGTCAGTAAACTATCTTGAATATACTGTATAAACCCTGCAATAATAGTGCATAGATAGTATTAATAGTATCAAATTGACAATAATATGTGTTCGGAATATTGACGTTCGGTAGCCTTCTGTACCAGCGGGTTTAAGCGTCCAGTTAGAAAGGTTTTCTGCTATTTCTCTTAATTTTTGGTCTGAAAAATCAGCAAGAGGCTTTTCGCTTTCTGCTGGCCACCAGAGTTTTTGGAGTTCTAAGCAAAGGCTTTTTGAGAATTTATCCGACAGTGCATTTCTGAGTAAGGATTTGGGATGGCTTTGTTTGAGTGATAACAGCAGTTCTTCGGCATTATCATCAGGCAGTAGGTTGATGCTAATGCGATCGCCTTGTTGCCAGTAGTTGGATATTTGTAAGGCTGTCGGGCCGCTAATGCCTCTATGGGTGAAGAGCATGTTTTCGCGGAAGCTTATATTGTTAACGCTCATACTGACGTCGACAGCTAAACCGGACAAGCTTTCGGTCATCACTTTGATTTGATCGGTGAAAATGAAGGGCACAAGCCCTGCGGTTCTAGGTAATAAAGGCAAGTTGAATTGCTCGGCGATGTCGTAGCCAAAACCACTAGAACCTAAAGTGGGGATGGATAAACCACCACTGGCAATAACTAAAGATTTACACGAAAAAGAGCCTAAGTTTGTTTTCAGCTGATAGCCTATTTTATCTTCTTCGTTGATTGCTTTTATGTGCTCAACGGTGCATTTTGTTTTAACTTCAACTCGTGCGTCTGCACATTCATCCAAAAGCATTCTTAAAATATCTTTGGCTGACTCGTTGCAAAAGAGTTCGCCATGCTTGCGCTCGTGATAAGGAATGCCGTGTTTTTCGACGAGGGCAATAAAATCCCATTGGGTATAGCGACTTAATGCAGACTTACAGAAGTGTGGGTTTTTGGAAATATAGCAGTGTGGTTCGATAAAGTAGTTGGTGAAGTTGCAACGACCACCGCCGGACATAAGAATTTTTTTGCCTACTTTGTTGCTGCTATCGAGTACCAGTACTTTTAAGCCGCGATGACCCGCAACTTGTGCGCACATTAGGCCAGAAGCGCCACCACCTATAATGATGGCATCGTAATGAGGGGGGGGAGAAGACATGTAATCGCTTAGATTTGTGGTGTTTGAGAAAGAGGGTAGTGATTGAGTTCTCGTTCACCTTGTTCGTTCACTTTCAAATACCAAACATCTTTATCCCAGTCGCCAAGCACGATACGTACTTTGTTATTTGCTCGTTGCTCTACTTGAGGGCGATGCGTGTGACCATGAATTAACGTGGCTACTTTATGCTTATCTAAAGCTAGGGTCACTTCTTCTTGGGTGACATCCATGATCTCCATGCTCTTGCCTTGGTTATTGGCTTGACTCATCACGCGAAGTTGTTGTGCTGTAATCTTACGTTCTTCAATTGAACGCTTTAGGAAGGGTTCGAGAAAGGCTGGGTTGCGGATAGTGGCACGGAATTTCATATAGCCAGTATCTGCGGTGCATAGGCTGTCGCCATGCATCAGTAAAACTGATTCTCCTGCTAAATCAACTAAGCAGGGGTCGTCTAGAATTGTGCAGCCGGTTTCTTGAGCAAATAAATCACCGATTAAAAAATCGCGATTTCCATGCATAAAAAATAATGCGGCACCTTGGTCAGTAAAAGCTTTTAATCGTTGCTTTATAGTGACTTGCAGCGCCGTATTTTCATCGTCACCTATCCAGCTTTCAAAAAAATCACCTAAAATATAAAGCGTTTTTGCCTGCCCTTGAATGGCATCCATAAACGTTAAGAATGCTTCCGTAATATCGGGGCGAGATTCTTCCAAGTGTAAATCTGAAATAAAATAGGTGCTCATTAAATGATTATTCCGCGGCTGCAATCTTGGTAGCAGATTCGATGATCACATCTTCTGCAGGTACATCTTGATGGCCAGACTTCATGGTTGTTTTAACGGCTTTTATTTTTTCAACAACGTCCATGCCATCAATAACTTCACCAAATACAGCGTATCCCCAGCCTTCCATTGTTTCAGCTGTGTGGTTTAGGAAACCATTGTCATTTACGTTGATAAAAAATTGACCAGAGGCAGAATGAGGGTCCATAGTACGAGCCATCGCAACGGTTCCATTTTTATTGCTAAGGCCATTGTTTGCTTCATTCTTGATAGTCGCGCGAGTAGGGCGTTGAGACATGCCAGGTTCAAATCCACCACCTTGAACCATGAAGTTGCTTATGACACGGTGAAATATTAGGCCGTTATAGAAACCTTCTTCAACATATTGCTCGAAGTTTTTAGCAGTTTCTGGTGCTTTTTCGTGATCTAGTTTTAGTGTGATATCACCGAAATTAGTTTTTAATAAAATCATGGTAAGGAATATTCCTGTCGTGTGGTTAAAATCTAGAATGTAGTTAAAAAACTAGTGGTACAATTAAAGGCGGGTATTGTAACGAAAAAGGAAACCGAAAACGACACTTCTAAAGAAGGATTATTTTGAAGAGAAATAGTGGCTGTTTTAGGCTGAGGCACTTATTTAGACTGAAGTTCTTTAATTAGGTTGAAGCTTATTTAAGGGGTGTGAGTGATAACTATTGTAAATTTTGGCCGAAAATAGGCACGGATTTGAATTTGATGTTTGTCGAAATTAAATTATAGGCCTATTGTATGACCAACAGTTCTGTGAATTTTAAGTCCCAATGTTATGTCAATAAATAAAGCGTGGTGGAAGATGAGTGTAAGTTCAAATGCAAATAAGTGGTTCAGATCGCATTCATTAGGAGATAATTTTTTGAGGCAAGGATTGCGTAAGAATGTTAGTCATTTGGTTGATTTACCGAGCTCATTTTCGTCTGTTTCAACATTGGAATGTAGTCATGAGGTCGATTCAAGAACCGTTGGCATGACGAAAGATGGTGTTGAGGCTATTTGGAAGTC
>TARA_R110002049_G_scaffold140727_2_pt1 | contig 10836 bp, 8 predicted proteins | sample TARA_R110002049 | Tara Oceans TARA_R110002049 (sample SAMEA4396941) | marine metagenome | biome: Polar Biome; feature: [SRF] surface water layer (ENVO:00010504); material: water (ENVO:00002006), including particulate matter (ENVO:01000060) such as... | depth 5 m
CGGAAGGCTTTCCCGGGGCCTGGTCAATACCATCCGACGCAGACGCCGCTGCGCTTCGGAAACGACTGGAAGTCACGACGAATCTGGAGCTCAGAGCTGCATATCAAGCAACTCGCGATGCCATGCTCCTGACCGAAGAAGACGTCGCGCTTCGCGCGGGATACGTCAGAGGTGTGAAGGTGATCGAGATGAATGCTGCGGAACGCGGGTTTGATCTCGAGACCGGTCGACAAGACGTGGAGAACGCCACGGACCCGAAAGTGGCGGCCCTTCACACTGATCAATTTCAGGAGCCGATCAAGGTCCTTCGGGTGTCTCCGGAACACGTCCGCACGAGGACCTGAGCGCCGGAAAGAAGAAGAGCCGAGGCGGGGGCGCCTCGGCTCTGCCTACTCATGCTGCCTCGTCGTCGAGATCACCGTCGTCCTCATTGTCTCGTCCCAGGTCTTCGTGCATCGCATCACCGCCATCGTCCGCGGGAGGCAGGCCCCCCTCGCCCGCAGGATCGTCGAAGAGCGGCATCTGGCAGGCATCTTCGAGGTTGGTCTCCGCGTGCTTGTTTGCCTTAGCCGCCGCACGTGCGGCTTCCTGCCGACCGAGGAGCCGACCCTCCAGTCCCGCGATGACCACCCGAAGATCTGCGACTTGCTCCTCGAGCTCCGCCGTAGCCGCTTCGGCCCCCTGGGCCCGAGCCGTCATCGCCTCCAATTCGTCCTCGACGGTGCCGACATCGGTCTCCCATTCGTCCAAATTCTTGCGGAGTTCTGCCACCTCCTCCGCATGTGCACGTCGGCTCACCGCGGCCGCTTCGTCGGCGGCGCGAAACGCGGCCTCCCAGAGCGCGGTCGTAAGTTCCGCGACCTCTTCAGGCATGTCCGGAACCGCGCTCTCCGCCTTGGCGCGCGCCTCCCGCTCAGCTTTGATCGCCTTGACGATCGGAGTGAGATCGCGGAACGAACAAGGCCCGATCTGTTCGCGAACATTCGCGTTGGTGATGGGTTTGCCGAGCTTTTCAAGCTCGGTCACTGCCGCCTTGGCCTTCTTTTCCAGTGCAGCGATCGTCTTTTGGGTCTTGGTTGCCATCTTTGGCTCCTACCTTTGGTAATGGTAAGCGCCGGTAATACCGTTACCTGCGCCACCACCCCGGCGGGGTGGCAGGAAGTAATTGGGTGCAAGAACGATGGACGCAAAACATCTCCACCGTTCCCAAGAGATTTCTTCGTTTGGAATTGACCGAACTGGCCAGCCGCCGTTGATTAGCACTGGTTCGACCGGCTCGGTTTCTTACTTAAAGCCCGTTTTCTTTGCGCAACTTGCGCATTCGGTCGCCGTCGATGAGGTTGATTGCGACTGGTTCGTCCCTGGTAACCTCTTCGGTGGCGGCAGACGTGAAAAGCGCCGCTCAGTAGGCGCAGAGGCCCTCCGGTGTCATCTCAGCCACACTGGAGTTTGCAGGTGTTTTGAGTTGCGATGCAACAGTGCGAATCCCCCAGAAGTCGTAGGTGCAGGAAGGCACATCAACGTCAGTTTTGGCGATACACTCGAACCTGGCCCGAACGAAACGGACGCCAAGGATGGGGACCGCAGCTTTCAGAACGTCTCCTGTCGTCGCATGAGCTTACCCAGTTCGGGGCGATACTCATAACAGTGAAGCGACTTCTCCTGTAGACGCTCAACGGCTTCATGGACGACTTCCAAAGGCACAATGAACCACTCTCGAGGGTGAACAGGTGTGCCAAAGCGATCCTGAATCGTAATGTCGAGACGACCGGGTGCGAAGAATCGGTGTAGGAGATTTTCGAGCGCGACACGATTGATGTCGATGAGCTCGAACTTGGCAACGAGCTCGACCTCGGCCATGAGGAATGTCGGCTCCTTCGCAGCGTTGGCGAACCGCCGTGCAATCTGCCCACCTGTTACACCGATCTTATGGATGACCTCCCGGTTTGCCGCTACCGTGGGATGATCTGATTGGCTTCGCAGAACATAGATGGTGCCAGTCTCGGTGCCGCCTCCCTCCACTGAGTTGTTGAATAGCGGCCCGGCATCCGGGTCCGTGATACGTCTTCCGGCCGGGTCCTGTGTCAGCGCCTTCTGAAGAGACCGAGCCAGCAGGTTGCTTTCGGTGCCGTTATCGAAGATCACGCGAAGTCGGCTGTCCCGGTTGCCTGACTCGTTGGTAAAAGGGTCACCGGCATGGGCGACATAGGCTGTAAGACCGTCGACGATGAAGAATCGACCCGCTTCGATTTCCGACTTCCGCTCGAACCTCAGGGTCTGCCGCGCGCCGCTCTTAATGTCCCCTCGGACAGCGTCGAACAGCGGCGCAAACCGGGCGAAATCTTCGCACGGTTGGCGGCTCGCGATGTCCTCCGGCGTTGCACGACGTTCCGCGTAGGGGCGCACGTGCTTCAGGTCGGTAAGGTTTGACGCATCGGGACTCACGCCCAATGAAGCAAGAAGCGCATCGTCGTCGAGCTGCGCAGGCTCTGTCGTCGTTTCCAAGGCATCGGGGACGCTGGATAGCAGGCCATATGTGTCAAAGTCGGACAGCAAGCCTTTGCACTCAGTCTGATCGCGAAGTCGGTCGAGGCGGACCGCGTAGAGGCGCTCGAAAATGTCTCGCTCGGCACCATGTTGGGGAACGCGCCCATGTTCTTGCACAAACTTCTGGATATCCTCGAAGCCGGCGATGATCCGGGCCTCCCGGGGACTGGTCGCGGTTTTCTTCTTTTCGACGGGATCGAGGCCAAGGTCGGCAAGGATATCAAGATCTGATCGGTCAGGCATTTGCCGCCGCCTTTCGCTGGAGGAAGGCAATGCCCTCGGCCATCTGGCGTTCCCAAGCGTCCGTTGAGGTGATCGACGGGAGCCGTCCTGTCTCCTGCCTGAAACGCACGGCGCGCTCGGCAAGCATCCGCGCTTCCTCGTGCGATAGGTTGATACGCTTCTTGGCAATGATGGCAGCAACCTCCTTCAGCGTTCCCTCGTCCATTGACTTCGCCAGGATCGCCCTGGCGGTCTGGAACGGATTTATGCGGTCAATGAGGTCGATCTCGAGCTCCTTAACGTCCGTCACGTATTGCCGAACACCATCGATGAACGCGGTATTCGTTTTTGGCTCGTCGGCCGGTGCGTGAGTCGGCGCGTTCTTCTTTCCTTGCTGCGTCATCGCAATTGCGGCAACCGCATGCTGGCGGACAGCCTCGCGATCATCATCCGACAGCTCCGGATACTTGTCCGCTACTATGCGGCCCATCTTCACTTGCGTGAGTTCTTCTGCCGGGGTCTCATCATCAAACACCCCTTTCTCGACGGTCTGACGATCCTGGACAAACGCCGCCAGCACCTCGTTGATGTCTTGTTCGCAGATGCGCTTCGCCTCCGTGCTCTTCGGCGGCACCAGACCCGCGATCTCCATGTGGAACTGCCCGGTCGCTTCGTTGAAGCCAACGTTCGTTTTGCCGCTCTGGTATCCCGCTTCGCCGTAGTCGAAACCCTCTTTCCTCCCTGCCGCCTTCGGAGTGAAAGTGAACTTGGGGGCGAGGACCTGCTCCATCAGGAGGCTCGCTGCGATCGCCTTCAGGGTGTCGTTTACGGCCTCATTAACCGTTTCCTCTGACGCGTCGGGTTCGGCGATCAGGTTCGTGAACTGCGCGCTGGTCTTTCCTGGCGCATCCCGGGTTGCCCGGCCGATGATCTGGACGATCTCAGTCAGAGACGAGCGGTAACCCACCGTCAGCGCGTGCTCGCACCAAATCCAATCGAAACCCTCTTTCGCCATGCCGAGCGCAATGATGATGTCCACGTGGTCGCGGTCGTCTGAATGGGTCGGGTCCTTCAGCGAGCCGATCACGCGGTCCCGGCGTGCACCATCGTCGTCAACGAGATCTGCCACCTTGAGAATTGTCCCGTCGGGCCGTTCAACGAGCTGAAAGCCTGTCTTCGGATCGACACCCTTCCATGTCCCCAGTGCCTGCATGATATCCTCGGCCTCGCGGATTTTGTCGCCGAGGCTCTCTCGGGCGTTCACGTTCGGGATGTGGACGATCGTTTTGCGCGATGGGTCGAGCACCTCCGAAATCGCGTCGAGATAGCGACCAGAATAGAAGTAGTAACCAATATCGAGCGACTTCAGGTAATCGTAGCCATTCAGCTGCTCGTAATAGGTGTAGGTCACTGTCTCGAACCTGGACTCGTCGTCGGGCATCAGAACGGCCTCGGCGTCGCCACGGAAGTAGCTACCCGTCATGGCCACGATATTCGCCTTGTCGCGAGCCATGAAGTCCCTCAGGTGGGCGCCGAGCTTGTTGTCCGGGTTTGCGCTGACGTGGTGAAATTCATCGACGGCGATCAGGCGGTCGTCGAAGGCTTCCACCCCCATCTCATCCACGGCGAAGCGGAAGGTCGCATGGGTGCAGACCAGCACACGGTCGTCCGACGCCAGGAACGCCTTGACCGACGCCACCTTGCCTTTGGCAACCTTGGGATCATCGGCACCAGGCGCGTTGCAGAGGTTCCATTGAGGTGCAACGGTCCAGTCGGCCCAGAAGCCGTAGTCGGACAGCGGCGTATCCTTGAACGACGCACCGATGGAGCGTTCGGGCACCACGATGATCGCCTGACGCAGACCCTGGTTTTCAAGCTTGTCGAGGGCGATGAACATGAGCGCACGGGACTTACCCGAGGCTGGAGGCGACTTTATCAGCAGGTATTGCTCACCGCGCTTCTGAAAGGCGCGTTCCTGCATGGCCCGCATCCCAAGCTCGTTCGAAGACTTCGATGCGCCAGTCGCGGCGTATTGGACCGAGACGGAGGGTGCTGAAGCGACTTTACTCATTTTCGGTCGCTCCATAATCAACGAACTGCTTCAGAATTGGACTGACCCCGACGATAACCGGTTCGAATTTCTGAAGGAGCAAGCGAATTCCTCGCTCAATTTCTTCACTGTTCTGAATATCCGCAACGTGGACGTCAGCTTTTTTCAGAAATTTGGAGTATTTTTTCCCAAGCTCCGCTGCGCCTCTTTGGAACTTCACATTTTTTAGGCCGGCGTCTGATATCGCTTCGATAAGGTCCCTCCGAAATTCATGATCTGCAATGGGCCCAACTTCGGCGAAGAGCCGCAAGCGACCAGCCGACCCTTCGGCTTCAGGGAAAATTTGGCACCAACAGATTAGCGGATAGCCGGCCCACCAGTTCTCACAGCCCTCCCATTCGGTTTCATCCCCCCCAAGATCCTTGATCCATGTCGAGGGCAAGAAGCTGAACTGGACATTGTTGTGGAAATTGAACGTGAATTTCCGGTCAGCAACTTTGAACTCATCTCCGTATTCCGGATCATGACCCGTAAGTGCTTCGATTGCCATGACGAAGTCGGTGGTCGCACCGTGCTCTATCACGAAGTCTAAGACCTTCCTGTGAGATCTATAGAGCTCACGAGCCAAGACCTCCATTTCTCGCAACTCGTCGCTCACACCAGTAGCCTCCCGGACAACCTCAAGATAATGCTTTACAAACACCGCCACGTCTTCCCGGACAATCTCTGCTTCTGTTTCCATCAAGCTTGGCAGGATGTCACAGATGGCACCATACTGGATCGGTGCATAGCTATCGTCTTGCGGATCTTCGTCATGCAGGGTCAGGAAAACCCCTCGCACCTTCAATGCACCCTCTTGGGGTTCGAAAAGCGAGCGCACGCGCTCCGCGTATTTTGCCAGCTGTCCTTCGTGCTGGTTGCTGTAGAATTTATTTTCGATAATGAATGCCCAATTCAATCGAGGCAGCAGAATGAAAATATCGATGTTCTGCCATTCACGGCGAACCTCTGCATCGCGAAGGTCGGCCTGAGAGATCTCGAGCGCAGTAGGGCTTCCCAGCCCGCTGTGCCCCCGCATCGCCTCGCACAAGAATGCACGTAGAAATTTGTCATTGAAACCATGGGTCTCGCGAGGATCAAGGAGCCATGCCAGGATGGCAGAGTGCCGGATCTCCATTCCCTCCATGCGCATGGTCTTGATAGGGTTGAAACGGTTTAGGTAGGTCTCGACCCGGTGCAACTCGCCGTTGTTGACGAAGAGGCTCTCCAACTCTTCCTGGCTGGGCATATTCCCTACATCAGTCACAACGCCTTCTCCTTCATAGAGGTCATCTTGGTATACATGTCGAAGAGCTTTTCGAAGCGTCCGGTGTCGGTGTCGAAGCTCTGGCCGATGTAGATGCACACCAAGGTTTCGTCAGTGCGATCATGGCCGACACGGTGCGTTTTGAGGGCGCTTGACGTGCCCGTGGCCCGAGGCGGCTTGATCAGCAGATGCTCGCGGCGCTTCTGGTAGGCACGCTCTTGAATCCCCAGCTCATTCGAGGTGTCCGTCGCAGCGTATTGGATCGAGACGGACGGAGCGGTAGTTACGTGGTCCGTCATTTGAAGAGCGCCTCTGCTTTCTTGAAGGGTCCAGGTGCAACCGGTAAACAGCCGAATACGCTGACTTCTCGGATCATCCTTGGGAGAGTGTTAGATATCTCGCTCGAAGGCATTTTCTTGGATTTCGTCCCGATCGTCCGAGTAAAGTTCGGCCAGAGACTTGGAATGATGCCTTTCATCATGGCGCGACGGGAGGGGTCTGCTTCCCAGGCTTGAACGACCGGCACTGCATGAAGATACTCGCTGTCATTGGCGCGCCGCTGCCGCTCACCGGCGGCATTGCTGTGATCTATCGCCAGAACCGGCCGACGCTCGAGGCGCAAGATTCCGCAGAAACGCCCTTGCCAGTCCGGATGACCGTCCTGCTGTCTGATCCAGACGACGACAAGGGCGCCGTCCTCGATGTCGTCGAGGAATCGGTCGCGAATTACCTCGGATGGAAATCCCATGTAGCCCTGCTCATCCGGAGCAAAGTGGCCAAAGGGGCGCAGCCATACTTGCCCGCAGTCAATGGCCTCGCGTGGCGACATCATGTCGCCGCCTCCTGGGCTTTCTCAGCATGTCTGGTCTCAAGCTCGGCCCTGTGGTTGTCAAATTTCTGTATTGTCTCTCGAAGAAAGGAAGCAGGGTCCCATTCGGTCGTCATACGAATTCCACTATTTGCAGATATTCGATATTGCCTTCGCAGTTCCGCTGAAATGTCGAGAGCGTCGGCACCCAGTCGGGCGTAGCCTTCCTGACGTGCATCGAAATAGTCCTCGTAATAGGGCGGCGAAGCGAATTCCGAGGACATACCGATATAGCGATTCGTGCGTCTCGCCTTGTTCGGAAGTGCAACAATTCGATGCATGAGATCTTCGTCAAGACTGCGCCATCCGATATCATCAGGAAAATCGAGCGGGTCGGGAGTCTCTTCCTGGGCCTCAAGATAGTCCTCGCCGTCTTGCGTTCGACCGGCAGGCTGACCGTAGATCGTGCCGTCATCTTGGACAACATCGATGCAGCGGTCCGCATATGCCTCGAGAATACTGATCAGGCGAATTGCCGAATATGATGCGTCCCTGCGCCGTTCGCGGTAGGAGGTCCACCAGTCCTTGAGGACTGTGATGAAACTGCCGACAAGAACGCCCAGGAGGCCGAAAATTGCCTCTATCACGACGTCTTTTCCTTCTTCGCGGTCATTTTGGTATACATGTTGAAGAGCTTTTCGAGGCGTTCGGTGTCGTTGCGGAAGCGGCGGCCGATGTATATGCGCTCCAGGGTTTCGTCGTTGCGGTCATGGGCGGCGCGGAGGTCCTCGGGCATCTTCTCGGGGTCGTAGAGTTCGGCGATGGTGGCGGGGAAATGCCGCTCTCGAGCGAGCAGGATGTCCTCGGCGCATTGGGAGAGGTTGGCCTTGTCGGTCTCGGTGAGCCTCGGGACGGGGAAGGTGTTCCACGCAAGGGTTGTGGAATATCGGTAATCAGCTTTCAGCTTCCCACACACAGTTTCAATCCACGCTTGGTGGAGTTTAGAAGTAAGGATCGAGAAATACCAAATTGCTACATTGTGAAGCGTAAATGCTGCGTCTGATATCACGGTCCGATCTGACTTCAGGTCAGCCGGGAAATACTCGCGACGCTCGGAGCTGGTCTTCGCAACCACAATCGATGTCCCAGATGAATGAGAGCGCTGTGCGAATTTGTGAGGGATAGATGCATATCCTTTTGTCGTTTTCGCTGACGAAGATTCCCGAAAATTGCGCACTGCGTGAATTCTTGATTGGATTGATGGGCATAATCGAACGACATCAAGATCGCCGTCTTCGATCCATAGGCAAAACCTATCCGCGCCGGACATTAACTCACTCGATCCACAGAATTTCCTCACCACGCTCTCAGCGTCCGGGCATTCTGCAATCAAAGCTGACTTTTCTTCCGGCGTCATGATCAAATGGCCGCCATCTCTGGGCATACTCCCTGATACCATCTTTTGTAGGCCCGAAAGTGGCTTCTTTTCTGAAGAAACAAAAGCGGCCGGCCCTGGAAACAAATACGGCGAAATGCTGTCTACGACGGATACGTTTCCGTCATCATAGATTTTTCGCTTCCGAGGTCGCCGTCCAAAGCCGACGACGACAACATAGACACCCGCGTTATTTGCCGCGTTATTCTTCCATTTGAAAGGTCGATGTGCGAATTGAATTCGACATCCATTATCGAAAACGTGCGACCAAATGTGTTGGACCTGTTCGCCTTCACATATCGAGTTCGTTGAAACCAAGGCCGCTTCAGAGTTCTGGCCAAGCTTCAGCAAAAGGTGAGATGCCTTCAGAAACCAACCAGAAACATAATCGCAGTCTTTATAGTCATTGCCACCATCAAAGATCTCGCAAAGCTCGGCCTTCTGATCTTCCGCTTGCTTTCTCGCGCCCCGAAATGGTGGGTTGCCACAAATGTAAGTTTCCCAGTCCTCACCGACACCCTCCAGGTTCAGACGCCCCGTCGGCCCACCCAGATCCTGCTCCTCGGCCGAAGCCGTCACCGGCGGACAGACCGTTTCCCAATCGATCCGCAGCGCGTTGCCCGTGACGATGGTCCCCGTGGCATGGAGAGGCAGGACCAGCGCCCGGGCCTCCATCTGACCGATGAAGCGCACGTCGCACTGGAACTCGGCGATCAGCAGTGACAGGCGGGCGATCTCGGCCGCGAAGCTCTTGATCTCGATCCCGTAGAACTGGGTGAGGGAAATGGCCGAGCGCTCCAGGGCCTCGTCCCGGCGGCGCATAATCTCATCTTCGATCTCGCGCATGCGGATATAGGCGATGACGAGGAAATTGCCCGATCCGCAGGCCGGGTCGAACACCCGGAAACGCGACAGACGCTGCCGCAGATTGAAGAGTTTACGCTTGTTCGTGCCCGCCGCCTCGAGCTGCTCACGCAGGTCGTCGAGGAAGAGCGGGTCCAACACCTTCTGGATGTTGGGCACGGAAGTGTAGTGCATCCCCAGCTCGCCCCGCTCGTCATCGTCGGCGACGGCCTGAATCATGGAGCCGAAGATGTCGGGGTTGATCGTTTTCCAGTCGAGCTCTCCCGCCCGCAGCAGATATGCGCGCGAGGTCCGGGTGAAGGTCGGGCAGCCGATGTCGTCCTGGAAGAGGCCGCCGTTCACGTAGGGAAAGGCATCTGCCCAGGAGGGAAAGCCCGGCCGCGCGGCACCGTCTGGTGCCTTGCAGTTCATGGCCGCAAACACGCGCAGAAGCACGTCGTGCGTGTTTGAGCCATCCGCCTCGGTCATCGTGCGCACCGTGGTCGTGAAGAGGTCTTCTTCAGGGAATATGCCAGTATCCTCGGCGAAGAAGCAAAAGATCAACCGGGCCATGAACCGATTGAGGTCACTGCGCTTACCCGCTGCTTGCCAATCGGGGTTGTCTTTGAGGATCTGGACGTAGAGCCGGTTGAGCCGCCCAGTCGCCTTGATATCGATCGGGTTGTTCTTGACCTCCTTGACGGTCGAGATACCGGCGAGCGGCAGGAAGAACCCGAAGTGGTTGCCGAGGTCGGCCAATGGGCCGGAGGCGACGTCGCCCGATACGATCTCCTCGGCCTCGAAGTGGGTGCCATCGGTGGCCAAGATGAACTTGGCCTTCTGGCGTTGTGTCTGTGCGCTGGCGCGCAGATTTGCGAGGGTTTCGACCGTCTGGCCCTCGGGAGCGACGGCGATGTGGATGTTGTTGCGCTGGAGGACACCGCCGACGTCTGACTTATTGGTGTTGCCGGTGCGGAGGCGCTTGATCGTTGCCTCCTTATTGCCGAAGGCTGAGAGGAAGCTGAACGGGAACTCATTGGCATCGAAAGGGGCCTCAGCCAGCGCGGATACGGCTTCTTCGATCTCGACGGCGTTCATGTGCGCGATTCCTCCCTGCTCTCGTTTTCGGCAAGGATTGCATGATTTTGCAGGAGGATACCACGTCTCATGCGCGTTCAATCTTGGGGCGTATGGGGTTGATGCGCACAGCCGCCCCTTTGGCTCCTCATTTTGCAAAGTTGACCTGAGCTTTCCCTCTGGGGTTCCACCCTTTTTCATAGGTTCCCCCAGGTTCCCGATAGGAATTCGGATAAATTCCCAGAGGGTTAGATAAGGTCGCTGGCGAATACGACGGAATTTAATCGGGAAAGACGGGCAATTCGGGCGGGCAGGCGGAACTCTTTAGCACATTTCACGGATATGCGTGACGGGTTTCACGGTCCTTCCCGCGCAGACTACGGCATGCCAGGCTGATACCATGGATATACCGACAGAAAGCTTGGGTGGTCCTGCATTTTGCGCGGGTCTCTCTGGGGCATAAATCCTCTTCGGATCAACCGAAGGAGATGCTGATGTCCAGCCCGCGCCACTACAGATGCGAAGAGAAGGTAGTGCAACTTCTCGAA
>TARA_R110002049_G_scaffold221298_2_pt1 | contig 10834 bp, 5 predicted proteins | sample TARA_R110002049 | Tara Oceans TARA_R110002049 (sample SAMEA4396941) | marine metagenome | biome: Polar Biome; feature: [SRF] surface water layer (ENVO:00010504); material: water (ENVO:00002006), including particulate matter (ENVO:01000060) such as... | depth 5 m
TTTCATGTCGTCGCAGGAGGCGTCGACCGCGTCAAATGGCGTCACACTAGGATGTGGAGACGACGCCACGCTATTGATGCCGCAAGCGGGCCAACAGTTGGCCGTGAGCGTTGATACCTCGGTGGTGGATGTTCACTTTCCCCGCGAAGCGCCAGCGTTCGCGGTGGGTCATCGTGCCTTGGCGGTCGCGCTTAGCGATTTAGCCGCCATGGGGGCCAAATCCCGCTGGTGTCTGATGGCATTAACCTTTGATCAGCGAGGATTTGCCGATGATGAAGCAACGCATCTTTGGCTTGCTGACTATGCGCGTGGCTTTCATACACTCCGCCAGCAACACGCCACCACGCTGGTGGGCGGGGACGTCACTTCTGGCGCGCTTTCGATTGGCGTGACCGTGATGGGCGATGTGCCAGTGGGCGAAGCGCTGACCCGCAGTGGTGCTCAGCCTGGCGACCTGATTGCCGTTACTGGTGCATTAGGCGGCGGGGGCGGTGGGCTAGCGCTCTGGCACAAGGGCGAGCGTGACTTGGCGCACCCATTGCTGCGCCGCTACTTGCTGCCTGAACCGCGTTTGGCGGCGGGCGTGGCGCTGCGTGGATTAGCTACCGCGGCGATGGATATTTCTGATGGCTTAATGGCCGACCTGGCGCATCTTCGCGAGGCTTCGCAGGTCGGGGCAGTCATCGATGTAGCCGCTTTACCGCTGGCAGAAGAGCTGGAAAGCACGCTGGGTCGGGAGGCTGCACTAAAGGCGGCGCTTTCCGGTGGCGATGATTATGAACTGCTCGTCACGTTACACGCTGACGATATAACCAAGGCTCAGCAACGGCTGGCGTCATTAGGCTTGACGCTAACGGTGATTGGTCGCTGTTGCGAGACGCTAGGCATTAGTGCTTCTGACCAGAGTGATCTGAGTAGTTATGTCAATGGCTATGCCGGTTGGCAGCATTTTAGTGGGGACACGCCATGAATCGTGCACCGAAAAGTGTCTGGCGTCGCCCAACACATTTTTTTGCCTTTGGCTTAGGTAGCGGCACGGTGCCGTGGGCTCCCGGCACCTTCGGCACGCTGGCCGCTATTCCGTTCTACTGGATGATGGCGGATTTGCCCTTAGGGTGGTACCTAAGCATTTGTTTCGTCGCTTTTGTGGTTGGCGTTTGGCTATGCGATAAGACGTCACACGACTTAGGCGTACACGACCACTCAGGGATTGTGTGGGATGAATTTGTCGGCTACTGGCTCACCATGGCCGCGGTGCCCTTTTCATGGGAAGCTGCGCTATGGGGATTTGTGGTCTTTCGTATCTTCGATGTTTTTAAGCCCTGGCCAATACGTTGGGCTGACCGCCGTGTAGCCGGTGGTTTTGGCATTATGATTGATGATGTGATGGCAGGGGTCTACGCCTGGAGTACTATGCACTTGTGGTTCTGGCTGCATTAGAAAAATTCATTAGGAAAACGGTACGGATACTAGGTATTACAGATACTAGGCATTGTCGGTAGCTTTCGCCATTTAAGTGCGTTGGCACCAAGGAGGCAGCATGCGCAAGGAACGTCTGATTGTCCCTACCCTGGCGATAATCGCCGTGGTATGGATGGCAGCGCAACTTCTCTCAAGCGTGCTCTTTGAGCGCAGCCTGCGTCAGGCGCTAGAGGATTTGGAAGCGCGGGGCGAATGGCGTGTCAACAGAACAGAGAGCCACCAGGGTTGGCTAAGTTCCCAAGGGCGGCTGATACTTTCACCGCTATTGGGTCGCCCCTGGCGGCTTGAACTGACCTATAGCGCCCGCCACGGCATTTTAAGCACGGATGTAGAAGGCACCATCTTACCTCGCCTGGATACCGTGTTGCAGCAAGCAGTGGGGGAGGTTACCGCCCCTTCGGTGCCACGTTGGCAGGGGCGTTATCACACCCTTAGCGGCCGCAGTGAACTACGTCTTGCCCTGGCGCCCTTTGTCATTCAACAAAATGGTCGCGAGTTAGCCGTCCGTGGTGGTCGGCTGCGCCTAGAAGGCGTCTTTGGTGATTGGCGCCTGCGTGGGTTATTGGATCAGCTAACGCTGACCGATGGTTTGGCCCAGCTTGCATTAGGCCCCACGGTACTTGAAAGCCGCTACACCTATACCGATGGTGCCTACCACTTTGCCCAGCGCGACCATCTGCATATTGAGACATTGACGCTTAGTTATCCCTCCTATGACATCCAACTGGCACCGCTCGATTTAAATAGCCATATGGTGTTGGATGAAAGCGAACTGCGCATTACAGGCGATTTAGAAGTGGGGGAGGTGATGGTTCCCTCAGAAGCGCCCGACACGCCGTTGCTTAATGGACGAATAGAGATGGAGCTTTCGCGCATCAATGCCGATGCGGTTCGCCACGCCATTCGTCGTTTACGCCAGGAAGCCGCCTGGGGGGATGCCAGCCTGCCCATGGCTGAAGGATTGCTGGCCCGTCTTGAGCCTGATTTTCGTCACATGCTTAGTGACTCGCCGCGCCTAGACGTGCCCACGGTGGCGATAGACAGCCCACTGCTCGGCATTCGACTCGATGCAGATGGCGCGCTATTTTTTGACGCCCGCGCGTTGGATGAGCTTAGCGTGGTGAATCTCGACGACGAGGGCGAGCAGGCGAAATGGCTGGAGCGTATTGATGGCGACTTCACCTGGCATGATGCGCCCACCGTTGCCGCACTGTGGTTAGGTTTGCCGCTTGGCACCCGTGAGCTGCAGTTTGATGTAGTGCGCGGTGTCTGGCGTGTTAATGGTCGCCCCATGCCCGAACTATGGCCTTAAGTTTGGTACCAAAAGTCTTGGCTTTATCCTCTCAGCTGCATGACGTTGCACCGGTCGCTGGCTACCGCTGCCTCCCACAAATCAGGGTCTAAGGGTTGAAGTTTTGGCGCACTGCCCGCATTCCATGAACAACGCTAGGCGGTTCTCACCGCCGGTATCGGTTCATTGGAGGGCGCATGAGCGACCAGGATTACGAACACGACGCTGAACACTTTGAGTGGGAACTTGATGAACAGCCGTCATCATCCACTGATGACGATCCCCTTAATGATAATGAAGAGCGTGCTGAAAAGAATGCTGAAGAGCAGGGCAGCAAAGAGTACCGCTCCGACGGCGAACGGGTAAATTCCCTAGTGCCCGCCAGCGACATGCTGCCTGAGCGCATTTATCTTCTTCCTATTCATAATCGTCCTTTCTTCCCTGCCCAGGTTCAGCCTTTGGTGGTTAACCGTGAGCGCTGGGAAGAAACCATGCGCCGCGTGGGCAACACGCCGCACCACACCCTGGGCGTCGCTTATGTCGGCGAGCAGGGCGTTACCTCTCTTGATCACGAAGGTTTTCCTGAGATTGGTACGGCGGTGAAGGTACATAAGCTCAAGGGTGAAGACGACCAGATCCAGTTTATTGCTCAGGGCTTGCAGCGCTTTAAAATTACCCGTTGGCTCTCCAAAGAGCCGCCTTATCTGGTGGAAGTTACCTACCCGAAAGAGCCGGTTGACGCGGAGAACGAAGAGACCCGCGCCTACGCCATGGCGATCATCAACGGCATCAAAGAGCTGCTACCGATCAACCCACTGTACGGTGAAGAGCTCAAGCACTACCTCAATCGCTTTAGCCCGCACCAGCCGGGGCCGCTGACCGATTTTGCCGCCGCCATTACCTCCGCCAAAGGCCCTGAGCTGCAGGATGTGCTGGCCACGCTGTCGGTGGAAGAGCGGATGCAGAAAGTGCTGCCGTTTTTGCGTAAAGAGATCGATGTGGCGCTGTTACAGGGTGAGATCAGCGAGCAGGTCAACGCGCAAATGCAGGACCGCCAGCGCGAGTTCTTCCTGCGTGAGCAGCTCAAGGTGATCCAGCGCGAGCTAGGCATCTCCAAAGACGATCGCGAAAACGATGTCGATACCTTTCGAGCGCGGCTGGAAGCACTGGTCGTGCCCGAGCGCGTACAAGTACGTATTGATGATGAGCTGAATAAGCTTAGCGTGCTGGAAACCGGCTCGCCGGAGTATGGCACTACACGTAATTATCTCGACTGGCTAACGTCGTTGCCCTGGGGCGTGACCAGCCAGGATCAGCTCGATCTACCCCATGCGCGGCAAGTGTTGGATCGCGATCACGATGGCCTGAAAGACGTTAAAGAACGCATTATTGAGTTTCTGGCCGAAGGTACTTTCAAAGGCGATGTCGGTGGTTCGATCGTTCTGTTGGTAGGCCCGCCAGGGGTGGGTAAAACCTCTATTGGCCGCTCGATTGCCGAAGCTTTAGGTCGTCAGTTTTACCGCTTTTCGGTAGGCGGTATGCGCGACGAGGCGGAAATTAAAGGCCATCGGCGCACCTATGTCGGCGCCATGCCCGGCAAGCTGGTGCAGGCGTTTAAAGAGGTCGAAGTCGAGAACCCGGTCATCATGCTCGATGAGATCGACAAGTTGGGGCAGTCCTTCCAGGGCGACCCCGCCTCGGCGCTACTAGAAGTGCTTGATCCTGAACAGAACGTCGATTTCCTCGATCACTATCTCGATGTGCGCATGGATCTCTCCAAGGTGCTGTTTATATGCACCGCCAACACGCTGGATTCGATTCCAGGGCCGTTGCTAGACCGCATGGAGCAAATCCGTCTTTCTGGCTACATCGCTGAAGAGAAGCTGGCGATTGCCAAGAATCACCTGTGGCCGAAGCTGCTCAAACGCGACAACCTAACGAAAAAGCGTATCAGTCTGTCCGATGCTGCCTTAAAGCAGGTAATTGAAGGCTACGCACGGGAAGCCGGGGTGCGCCAGCTTGAAAAGCAGCTGCATCGTATTGTGCGTAAATCGGCCGTTAAGCTGCTCGAAGAGGAGCCCGAAACGGTCAAAATATCGGTGAAGAATCTGGAAGAGTTCTTAGGCGCGCCGATCTTCCGCAAGGAAAAAGTGCTGACTGGCGAAGGGGTCGTGACCGGCTTGGCGTGGACCTCCATGGGCGGGGCAACGCTACCCATAGAAGCGGGCAAGGTACACTCCCTGGATCGCGGCTTTAAGCTGACCGGCAAGCTGGGTGAGGTGATGCAGGAGTCTGCCAATATCGCTTACAGCTATACCCTTGGGCACCTGCAGGAATATGGCGCCGATGCCGATTTCTTTGACTCGGCATTTGTGCACTTACACGTGCCCGAAGGGGCCACGCCGAAAGATGGGCCTTCGGCCGGTGTCACCATGACCACCGCGCTGCTGTCGTTGGCTAAGCACCATGCGATCGACCGGCCCCTGGCGATGACTGGCGAGCTAACCTTGACTGGCCAAGTGCTGCCCGTTGGCGGTATTCGCGAAAAAGTGATTGCCGCACGGCGCAGTGATATTTTCGAATTGATCCTGCCCGAGGCCAATAAACGTGATTACGAAGAGTTGCCGGACTATCTGAAAGAGGGCATGACGGTGCACTTTGCCAAACGCTATCGCGATGTAGCCGATGTGGTGTTTGGCCGTTAATTAGCGCCGTCGACACGCCGTCTGTAGCCCATACAGATGAGTGAAAACAGCCTTTATAAAGCGCCGTACTTACGTACGGCGCTTTTTTTACATTTGTTCACTTTATCAAAACCTCACAGTAGCCATAATAGTGGCGGTTTAATAAGAATTAAGAACATCTAATCTTCGGAGCATTAATGCGCAATAACCAGCCTGTGTCCCAACGTGAATACGTCCTGAGCGAAGAAACGGTGCTCATTTCCCGTTCGGATTTAAAAGGGAATGTCACCTACGCGAACCCTACGTTTGTTGAGGTCAGTGGCTATAGCCGTGAAGAGTTAATCGGCGCTCCGCATAATCTCCTTCGTCACCCTGATATGCCAGAAGCGGCTTATGCGGATTTCTGGAAAACGATTCAAGCCGGAGAAACCTGGCAAGGCGTGGTCAAAAACCGCCGTAAAAATGGCGATCACTATTGGGTGCATGCCACCGTTGCACCACTACGGGACGGTGAACGCATCGCAGGCTATACCTCCGTTCGCCGCAAAGCCTCTGCCAGTGCAGTGGCCAGGGCGGAAAAGGTTTACGCTGAAATTCGTGAAAAGGGCAAGTCCCGCCACTATAAGCTCACCCAGGGCGCGCTACGTCGCAAAGGCTTAACCGGCATACTGACCCGGTTCCAGCTCACCAGCCTGAAAGCCAAGCTCACCAGTATGGTAGTGGCTTCGCTACTGCTAATAAGTCTTGCAGGAGGCATGGGGATTTACGCCCTGGTGGTGTCCGGTGAGCGTCTTGAAACACTCAACCGCTCTGGGCTGGGTGAAGTGGCCACCCTACAGCACATCGAACGCTATATTGGGCAAACGGTCGAGACGCTGGAGCCGGTCGTACGTAATCCACGCCAAGCGGATCTTGACGCCATTAACGCTGAAATTGGCGAATATACCCGCTCATTGAATACGCTATGGCTTGATTACAATATCGATGAGGTGGCTGAGATTGAAGCAAACCAAGCATTCGATAGTGCGCTGACCACATGGGACGCCAGTGTGGAAAACACCCTGGTAGCTATTCAAGAAGGCAATGGGTTTGCGGCCTTTGAATCTTTTAACGACATCGTGGTGCCGACGACGGAATCGCTGCGTGAGCTAAACAGCACCTTGGTCGAGCTAGTGCGCGCCGATGCTGAAGCGTTAGTCTCTCAGGCGCAAAGCGGACGTCAACAGATGCTGGTAGCCCAGCTGACATTACTGGCCATTGGTTTTCTGGTCATGATTGGCCTGAGCGCGATGATACTGAAATCCGTGTTGCGCAGTTTATCGGGCGCGCGCTATATCACTTTTCAAATCGCCGCCGGCAATCTGGCTGCTCGAGGGCATCATCAAACCAACGATGAGTTGGGCGAGTTACTTTATTCGTTGGATACCATGCGTTTTAGCTTATCGAGCATTGTGGGTGATGTGGAAAGTCGCGTCTCGGTCGTCACCCCGGCAATCCAACAGATCGCCGCTGAAAATGAAGAGCTCTCGTCGCGTACGGAGCAACAGGCATCGTCACTGCAGCAAACCGCTTCGAGTATGGAAGAGATGACCTCGACGGTTCAGCAGAATACCGAGAATGCCCGCCAGGCAACCGAACTGGCGGTTCAGAACGCTGCCAGCACCAAAGATACCGGTCAGCAAATGCAGCAATTGGTGGAGCGCATGCAGCGTATTGCCCGGAGCGCTGAGAAAATGACTGAAATGATTAGCGTCATTGATGGCATTGCCTTCCAAACCAATATTCTGGCACTCAATGCTTCGGTTGAGGCCGCTCGTGCCGGTGAGCATGGCCGCGGCTTTGCCGTAGTCGCCAGCGAAGTACGCAACCTGGCTGGGCGGAGCGCGGATGCTGCCCAGGAAATCCGCAAGATGATTGATAGCACGACGCAAGAAGTGAGCGGAGGCCGCAGTGCCGTCGAGCAGGCGGAGCGGGCGATTGAAGAGGTGTCTCAGCAGGTGAGTCGGGTCAGTGAACTGATGGCTGCGATCAGTACCGCCTCCACCGAACAGAGCAGTGGGATCGGCCAAATTAACACGGCGATTGCTGAAATGGACCATGTGACTCAGCAGAATGCCTCTAAAGTTCAGACAATTGCAGCATCAGCCGACAACCTCTCCCTTGAGGCTCATGAGCTCGCCAACGTGGTGGATGCATTCCGTTTGGAAGGTGCCCAGGATGAGAATATCAACGAGGCGCGGGCGAAGTTGCAGCGTGCAACCCATGCCTTAAACAAAGCAACCCGCGGTTTGCCAGCCCCTTCCGAGCGACGCCCCAACGCCCTTTCAACACAACCCCATGCCGATCAGTGGGAAGCGTTCTAATAGGCGGTATAAAGAATGCTAGGTAGCTGATTTTCATCATTTCGTTTAATACCATGCCACCCTAAGCGGTGGCATGTTTTATGCATTACTCCTAATTGAAATGGCCCAGCCAGTAAATGTCCAGTCTAGGGAACTCTGCTGAGTCTAATGGCATTACCAGCCTTCAATAAAAAGTAGGGGTTCTAAATGCGCAATGCTAAACAGGCAATATCGACGCAGGCAACATCCGGCTTATACGAGTTAGCCGATGACGAAGTGCTGATCTCACGTTCGGATCTGCAGGGCAGAATCACCTACGCCAACCAAACCTTTGTGGAAGTGAGCGGCTACTCGTTAGCAACATTAATGGGCGAACCCCATAGCCTGTTCCGTCACCCCAGCATGCCCAAAGCCGTTTTTCAGAATTTGTGGGAAACCATTGAGGCGGGTAAAACCTGGCAAGGACTGATTAAAAATCGTCGCCAAAGCGGAGAGGCGTATTGGATGCATACCACCATCGCGCCGCTACTCGATGGTAAGCGCGTAGTGGGCTATACCTCTATCCGGCGCAAGGCCGACGCTAAGGCCATTGCCCAGGCAGAGCGCGTTTACGCTGCGATGCAAGAGGGCAAAACACGCGGTTTCAAGCTCCATTATGGTGCAGTGCGTCGCACTGGCGTGCGCGGTTGGGTAAAGCGTTTTAGCTTCAGTAGCATGCAGGCCAAACTGATAGGGATGGTGCTGGCTGCGATTGTTTTGCTGCTGGTGGCCGGGGCGGCGGGTGTTTACGGCTTGACCAGTTCCGCGGAGCGGTTGCGCACGCTCAATCAAACAGGGCTTGAAGGTATTACCGACCTTCAGCAAATTGACCAGCGTGTTAGTCAAGCGATCCAAGCACTTGAACCTGCCGTACGTAATCCCCGCCGTGCAGACCTGGATGTGCTTGAAACGCAATTAGCCACCATGAGCACCGATATTGAACAATCCTGGCAAGGCTACACTGCGCTACGCGAAACAGGGAGCGTGCAGGAGGGGCTCACGGCACACCTCGCCACTTTTATGGGAAGTGCTGATGTTACGCTGACTGCTATTCGTGATGGCAATGGGTTTGCTGCGTTTGAGGCCTTTAACGATACCGTCCAACCGACCTCTGAAAGCATTAGCGCCACGGTCAATTTGCTGGTGGATCAGGAGCGAGCAGCGGCCGAGGCGTTAATGGCCAATGCTGAACAACAGCAACAAGTACTGCTATACGGCCAGTTAGGCGTACTACTGCTCGGTATTGTGTTGATGGTCGGGCTGAGTGTCGCGGTGCTTAAATCGTTGATTAAATCGCTTAACGAAGCGCGCCGGGTAACGTTCCAAATTGCGGCGGGTAACCTGGCTAACCGCGTCACCCTAAAGCGCAATGATGAATTGGGCGAGCTGTTGAGTTCGCTGGAAACCATGCGTGCAAGCCTGTCAGGGCTGATTACTGAAGTGGGCAATAAGGTCGATGTGGTCACACCTGCTTCTGAACATATCAAACAGCAGAATGAAGACCTGGCGTCACGCACCGAGCAGCAGGCATCGTCGCTGCAACAAACGGCTTCCAGCATGGATCAAATGACGGCGACCGTGCAGCAAAATAGCGAAAATGCCCGCGAGGCCAATCAGCTGGCCATGCAAAACGCTACTACCAGCCGCGAGACCGGCGAGCGTATGCAGGCGCTTGTCGAGCGGATGGAGCGTATTGCCGCCAGTGCCGATAAAATGACGGATATCATTAGTGTCATTGATGGTATCGCCTTCCAAACCAATATTCTGGCGTTAAATGCCTCGGTGGAAGCTGCACGCGCAGGTGAGCAGGGGCGTGGCTTCGCCGTGGTGGCTAATGAAGTGCGTAATCTTGCGGGGCGCAGTGCCGATGCCGCTGGCGAGATTCGCCGCTTAATCGACTCTTCCTCCCAGGAAATCAGCGGCGGTGCTCAAGCGGTGAAAGAGGCTGAGGCCGCCATTGATCAGGTCGTGACTCAAGTGATGAAAGTCAGTGACATCATGGAAGAGATCAGCACCGCATCTGATGAGCAAAGCAGCGGTATCGCCCAAATCAACACTGCCATCTCCGAGATGGATCATGTCACCCAGCAGAACGCTTCCAAGGTGCAGTCAATTTCCAGCGCCGCTCAGGACCTTACCCGCGAAGCATTGAGCCTCGCGAATGTCATCGCCGCCTTCCGCTTAGAGGGCGCGGCAGAAGAGAGTAGCGAAACCGCTCGCGAGCGTATGCTTAAGCAAGCGGGTTTTCAGCCGACCCTTCCCTTAGCCGCCGCATCCCCTCAAGGGCACTTGCCTCAACGACCCGCTGCCCCTCAGCCAGCCGAAGAGGCGTGGGAAACGTTCTAATGAATTAGCGCCATGGAAGGCGCTTTTCTCTCTACTTCGAGCCTCTACATCTAGCCTCTGTATCTACTCCCTGCATCTAGTCTCTGCGTGGCGCTCATGCCACAATCGAAGGCCGCTGATTATTCAGAACCACTAGCCTGCGGCCTTTCATGCTGTGGGCGAATAAAAATAGAGCATTGTCTTTAAGTTATTATTTAAACAGCCTTTTTAATCAGCCTTTAAGCTTTTATTTAAGAAAGCCTTTGAGATAGATATTAAGAGAGAGTAAAGGACGCCATGCCAGAGTATCGCTCACGTACCACCACCGCTGGTCGTAATATGGCCGGTGCCCGTGCCTTGTGGCGCGCCACCGGTATGCAAGACGGTGATTTTCAAAAGCCGATTATTGCCGTCGCCAACTCCTTCACCCAGTTTGTGCCGGGCCATGTTCACCTAAAGGACATGGGCCAGCTAGTGGCGCGGGAAATTGAGAAAGCGGGTGGCGTAGCGAAAGAGTTCAACACCATTGCGGTGGATGACGGCATCGCCATGGGGCACGATGGCATGCTCTATTCGTTGCCTAGCCGTGACCTGATTGCCGACAGCGTTGAGTACATGTGCAACGCCCACTGTGCCGATGCGCTGGTATGTATCTCCAACTGCGACAAAAT
>TARA_R110002049_G_scaffold116881_5_pt1 | contig 10825 bp, 9 predicted proteins | sample TARA_R110002049 | Tara Oceans TARA_R110002049 (sample SAMEA4396941) | marine metagenome | biome: Polar Biome; feature: [SRF] surface water layer (ENVO:00010504); material: water (ENVO:00002006), including particulate matter (ENVO:01000060) such as... | depth 5 m
AAGGTTCTGCTAAGGCTATAAATTCATTTTTATCAATATATCCCATTTCGTAGGCCGCTACTTCTATGGCTCCAATCGTAAGGCCCTGACGCTCTTCTAGAACCTCTACAAATTGAGAAGCTTGCATTAAAGAGGCAAAGGTGCCCGTATCTAACCAAGCGGTACCACTGTCTAAAATACTCACACTCAATTTATTTTTTTTTAAATATACTCGATTAATATCTGTAATTTCGAGCTCCCCCCGATGACTCGGAGCAATGTTTTTCGCAATTTCTACAACATCATTGTCGTAAAAATAAATACCCGGCACCGCATAATTGGATTTTGGCTCCAATGGTTTTTCTTCGATGCTTATGGCTTTTCCCTCTGTATTAAATTCCACCACCCCATAGCGTTCTGGGTCATGTACTCTATAGGCATAAATAATTCCCCCATCTGGATCATTATTAGACTGTAGCAATTTTGCCAATCCAGAGCCGTAAAAAATATTATCTCCTAATATTAGGGCTACTTTATCAGTACCGATAAACTCTTCTCCAATAATAAAAGCCTCTGCCAAACCATTCGGGGCTTCCTGAACCGCATATTGGAAGCTGCACCCATATTTGGTACCATCTCCTAATAGGTCTTGAAATAAAGGCAAGTCTTTGGGTGTCGAAATGATTAAAATTTCTTGAATTCCTGCATACATTAAAGTAGACAGCGGATAATAAATCATTGGTTTGTCATAAATAGGCATTAGTTGTTTGCTTACACTTAAGGTAAGGGGATGCAATCTAGAACCTGAGCCTCCTGCCAGTATTATGCCTTTCATTATTTTCTGTTATGGTGTTAAAATCTACAGTTATGTTGTTATCTAGTTAATCGCAATGCTTTTTATTAACTTTGATAGCATCCGTCTAATATAAATTATCTTTTCAAATATTTTGTTTACTTCCGTAACATATTCTAAGCGTTGTGCAATCTCTAATTGGGTCTCTAATTCTGCCAATGAACCCAATGCTATATACAAAAATCGGGTAAATTCCTTTTCTCCTTTTCGCCCTGCTCCTTCGGCTATATTTGAAGGTATAGAAATACTTGCTCTTCTCATTTGACTTGCCAATCCAAATCGTTCTTCAGTTGGGAATTTCTCGGTCAACTTATAAATTACAATCACCAAACTCATTGCTTCCTTCCAAGCATTTAAGTCTTTATGTGATTTTATTTCTGGCATAGGTGTTTGTGTTATATTTTAAAACTCAATATTATTTCCAAACAATCCTTTTAAACTGTTGATATGATTATCTTTTCATAACAACATCACAGCGTAACAGTGTAACTACCTTATGTTACATTTACATCATAGAATTTTTTCTATAAGACCCAGAAGCAATGTTTGCCAACCATTCCTCATTACTCAAATACCAATCTATTGTTTTTTCCAAACCTTCTTCAAAGGTTACGGAGGGTTCCCACCCCAGTTCCTTCTTAATTTTTGATGCATCGATAGCATAACGTAAATCATGCCCTGGCCGATCTTTTACAAAGGTGATTAATTGTTCTGAAGCACCTTTTTCCCTTCCTAATGCAACATCCATTTGTTGGCATAACAACCTAACTAAGTCAATATTTTTCCATTCGTTACAACCACCAATATTGTAAGTTTCACCATTAATTCCTTTATGGTATACCAAATCTATTGCTACCGCATGATCTTTTACATACAACCAATCTCTCGTATAGTTCCCGTCTCCATACACGGGTAACTGTTTGTTGTTAATAATATTATGTATAAACAAGGGAATTAGCTTTTCTGGAAATTGATTTTGTCCATAATTATTCGAACAATTGCTAATAATATAAGGAAGTTTATAGGTTTCTCCATACGCTCTAACAAAGTGATCTGAACTTGCTTTGGAGGCCGAATAGGGAGAATTAGGGTCGTAGGCAGTGCTTTCCGTAAACAATCCTGTTTCACCTAAACTACCATAGACTTCATCTGTGCTAATATGATAAAAGCGTTTGTTATCAAAATCACCCTGCCAACACTTTTTAAAAGCATTTAAAAGATTCATAGTGCCAATAACATTGGTTTTAACAAATGCCAGTGGATCTTTAATAGATCGATCTACATGAGATTCAGCAGCTAAATGAATAATTCCTTCAAACCTATGTTTAATAAAAAGTTCATTTATAAAATTTTCATCTGTAATATCCCCTTTAATAAAGGTATAGCTGGCTGCGGTTTCTATATCCGTTAAATTCTCTAAATTACCAGCATAGGTTAAGGCGTCCAAATTGTAAATATGGTAACCTGGATAGGACAACACAAACCTCCGAACTACATGAGATCCAATAAAGCCTGCGCCCCCTGTAATTAACAGCTTCATTTTTATTTTTTGTAAGTTTTCAAGACTTTGTTCAATTCCAACAAGAGCAATAAAAATAGCAACAGTGCTACTAAAAGCATTGGTAACAGAAATTTGTACTGATTTGCAATTCCTCCTAATTCTACCCCTCTTGACGGAAAATCAGAAATCACATTCAATATGGTAGACTTATTTGCCCTTTCCTGATTTAAGGCCACTATTTTATCCTTTAATAAATCCCTTTCCTTGAGTAGGTCTAATTCTTTATGCTGCCCGCCACCATTATCAGCTAAATTAATATTAGTGCCTTGCATCTCTTTGGCAGCTTCCTTGGTCATTACATCCTTATACAGTGTCTGTAAGGATACAATTTCTTCTAGCTGTTGGGTATAAATCTCTTCTTGTAATTTAATATTACTATCGTTCGTTGCTTTTTGCTCTTTAAAATACCCATTACTAGAAATAGATTTTACAATGGCTGGTTGCGCTTTTTTAGCCACCGTACTATTGATACTGATTAAATTAATTTTGTGAAAACGGGCATCAAACGTATTGAAGTTTTTTAGATAGGCTTCAAAGTCAATATTTTTAACGGTAGTTGAATCTAATTCTCGAATAAAACGGTCAAACAATTTTATTTTCTGGTTTTCATCAGAATACGACTCAATTTGAAACTTTTTAATGCTTGCCGCCTCTTTTGAAGTGATTTTTAAGGCACTAGACAAGGCCATAGAATCTTTAGCCTCTGCCAACTCATTGTAAAAATCAATATTGTTGTACAACTGTTGCACACTATTAAAGTTGGGTTCTACCACCATACTTGAAATAAACTTTTGGTCTTTTTGAATATCCAAATAAATTCCTAGTCCAATACCAACTACTCCCGCAATAACAAACTTGATAAAATGCTTCTGAATAAAAAGCAAAAACAACATTATTGTATGAAAGATTCCTTTAAAAATGCTCCCAATAAAGTTAAATAGTTTTTTAAAAGCATTGCCAATTAGCTGAAATAACTGTCCTAAGTCTATTTCTTCTGAAGCCTGTTGTGGTTGTTTCTCACTCATTATTACGAATTAAATATTTGTGTTACTATTTTGTTGGTGATCAAATAGGTTGGTTTTACCCCTGTTGTTCCTAAACCTCCCGATGCCAGCGTACTTCCTGTTTCCAAGGGGTTATCAGAGGCATAGTAGGCATACCTAACTTTTACATCTTTCTTTATGCTTTTTCTTACCTTAGACGCAGCCTGGATTGCCTTTTGATAATGCACACCTTCCATTTCCAACCCAATAACACTCCATGTAGAGTCTTTAAAAAATTGCAAGATATCCTTGTTTTGTAAGGAAGTTCCCAATACGGTCACCATTGTTCCTTCTAAAACTTTTAAGCCATTCCCTTGATAATCTTCAGCAGAAAATTCATTTTTAAACGGATAATTGTCCGCGGTCCCTTCAAAAATATGGGCTGTAGGAATCATAATATCCCCTTTTCCGCCATCTAAAATACCTGCTTTACCCATAATGGAAACCGACTCCACATTTAGAAATTCCTTTGTACCATCTTTCTCGTACGGTTTTAAAAGCTCGTCTATGGTTTCATAGGCCTGCTCCCCAAAAGCGTAATCCATTACAAAGATAATAGGTTTTTTCTCATTTTGTATGCCTTCTGGAAAATCATAACAGCAGGCATTGCTGCCCAGCTTAGCCGTATCAAATATTTGAACATCTATGTTTGTGCCTGAGGTATCTTTTATGGAAAGCATACCGTTCTTTTTTGCATGGACAATCACCTTCTCTCTTAATGTGCTATTTTTAGCCTTACTTAAGTCTTCGTAAATAGTTAAATTATCTTCTAATCCAGAATATTCTTTCTGTAAAGCTTTCCTAGCGAACAAAGAATTCATCACACTATGCATATTGGCACTAATGATATGTAGTGGTCTATCTAGGATCCCGTTTGATTCTAAGGTTTCTTTTATCGTCAATGCCCAACGATCTCCATGTATGTGGTGCCCCAAGCGTTCTCTTAAAACCGGACTAAATGTGATGGTTCTTTTCTCTCCTGTTGTTTCTTCTTCTATGGCAAGTTTACCCATCCAATAAATAGTACGTAAAAACCGTTCTGGATTGTCTACCGTAGAAAAATTATGGTGCATTTGCTTCACCTCAACAAAAGATCGCCCTAAAATATTGGCAGTATAGGTTAATGCAATCTCTAATTCAGATTGTGTAAGATCTTTTTTATCCAATGCAGTTTCCAGCTTACTCCAATCTCTTATGGTTCGCTTAGTGTCTTCAATTAATACCCTTTTACTGATTTTTTCAGATTCAATAAAAAGAAAGGTCAGGTGGGTTAAAATATCATAGATATCAGATCTGCCTCTGGTAATAACAATATTCATTTGATCGACATCTATCCGATAACAATCGCGCCGCCTTTTGACAGGAACTATTGCTTTAAAATGGGATTCTTTATACCCTTCATCGGAAGTTAAATTGATATATCTACACTGTTCTATACCTTCGGGTAAACGCTCCAAAACATAAGTTAGACCGTTTAATTCTGATTTTTCTTCTGCTACGGACCCGTATATTTCTGGCCGTAATTGCAATAAGGCATTGCGCAAAGTTTCTCCTGAAACCCCCATAGGTTTATAAAAACCACGATTAAATAAATGACGCATTGTAATATACAAACGCTCTATGGCGTTAGTTGACTCTTGAGCCCTTGTTGTATTTGTTGTTTCATTCATAATTGATCTACAAAGCTACGTAAATTTAATACTTTACTACCTACAGTAAGATATTGGATTATTTTACTTTAAAATCTTGCAAGCCATCCGCTAGTTTACGATCGTTAGACAGGCGCTGTACCTTATTCTGCCCCCCAAACTTGCCAATACTTATCATATAATCTTTAAATCCATTTTTTTGAATTTTTGTAATTCTTAAGGTTTGAAGAATTTTCCCCTCAATTAAATCCAAATAATAACTATTTTGCTTTTGTAGGCTTTGATCCAATTCCGCAATAAATTTTTCCATATTACGCGGCTCCTTTTCAAATTCGACAAACCATTCATGGTATGGCAATTCGTTTCCTTCTGGTGCCGCTTGTGGTGCTACGGTAAACTCATTTATTCGAGCAGCTGTTACCGTCATCGCCGTTTGCATAGCCTCTTCTACCTCTTTAGCAATAACGTGCTCCCCAAAAGCAGAAATAAAATGTTTAATTCTACCTGAAACTATTATTTTATAGGGATCTACAGAAATAAACTGAACGGTATCTCCAAGATTATATCCCCACAATCCTGCATTTGTAGAAATAATCATCACATAATTTACACGGAGTTCCACATCTTTTATTGTAATGCGTTCTGCATTGGCTTCGTAGAAATCATCCGCCTTTATAAATTCATAAAAAATACCTGAATTTAACAACAACAGCATTCCTTTATCCTGTTGTGAATTTTGATACCCAAAAAAGCCTTCACTCGCTGGAAAAAGTTCGATACTATCTACTTTTCGCCCTATTAAATTTTCAAACTTGGCTCTATAGGGTTCGTAATTTACACCTCCGTATATAAACAGTTGAAAATTTTGAAACAAATCCCCCACCTTTTTACCGCTAACCGATTGTAACTTTTCAAAATACATTTGTACCCAAGAAGGTATGCCCGCAATAACGCTCATATTTTTATTCTTGGTTTCTTCAACAATGGCGTTTACTTTGGTTTCCCAGTCTTCAATACAATTAGTATCCCAGCTAGGCAATCTATTTTTTTGTAAGTATTTAGGAACGTAATGCGCCGATATACCGGATAGTCTGCCCAGTTTTATACCGTTTTTCTCTTCTAAAATAGGACTCCCTTGTAAAAAAATCATTTTACCATCCACAAAACTAGTCTCTCCCGTCTCATGGATATAATTTAAAATGGCATCTCGAGAGGCTTCTATTTGGTATTTAATAGATTCTTTGGTTATGGGAATATATTTAGCCCCAGAGGTAGTACCCGATGTTTTGGCAAAATAGATGGGCTTTCCAGGCCATAATATGTCTTTCTCCCCTTGTACCACCCGTTCTACATAGGTTTTTAACGCCTCATAATCTCGGACAGGTACCTTGTTTGTAAAATCTGTATGTGTTTGTATGGCGCTAAAATTATGGTCTTTGCCAAATTGAGTAGACCGCCCTTTGGCAATTAATTCTGAAAACACGCGCTCTTGGGTCGCTATTGGCTGTGAGATCCACTTATTATTTTTCTTAACGATGTTTCTGGCGAATATTTTTGCGGCAACTGATTTTAAAGACATACTACTTATTTAAAATCTATATAATCTGTTGGATTCACAGAACCACCATTGCTCCAAAGTTCAAAATGCAAATGAGGCCCCGTCGTAAGCTCGCCTGTATTGCCTATTGTGGCAATTACTTCTCCTGCTTTTACGATATCACCTTGGGCTTTATGCAAGGCGCTATTATGCTTATACACGGATAACAAATTATCTTTATGCTCAATGATGATGACATACCCTGTTTCGGTTGTCCATTCTGCAAATATCACTGTTCCTATGGCAACCGCCTTAATTGGGCTATCTTTTGACGCCACTACATCTACAGCAAAATGTCTTTTTTCTTTATCATACTCTTGAGAAATTGTACCACTTACAGGAGAAAACAACACCAAAGCTGCTTCTGAACTTACCTTTCCAAATAAGTTGTATTTATCTTCCAAAGCAACTTGTGCACGTAGGTTTAAATCTTCTTTTATGGGGCTAAGATCTACAGTAGACGGATCAATTTTCACTTGTTCAAAAAGCGAATCCCTATTCATTTCGTTGTTTGCAATGTCTCCGCTTAAAACCATTCGTATATTTTCCAAATACTTATTGGTATAATTTAAAACATTAACCAAAGAGTCTGTTTTATAGGTTAAATCTGTAGCTTGTTTTTTAAGTTTTGTAGAAGAGTAGCCTGGTATATATTCTCGTATGGGCGTAAAAGCAATAAGTAGAATTGTAAGTGTTATAAGAACAAATGTTAGCAGCCAGCCTGTCACAAAAACATTCAACCTACTTAGCTTAAAGGAAATTTTTTCTTCAAAAGTATCTTCGTTTAAGATAACTAAGCGATACTTATTTAAAAGTTTACGCTTAATTTCTTTCCTTTTTTTCCGTTCTTTAGCCATAGTTAACAAATATAAACTTTAGAATTATAAAACACTAAACTATTACAGATAACAAGACTCCAAAAATAAGTTAAAATACACAAAATAATTGCTCTTTGTCTAAAATCAAATTCTATTGTCATTATTAACACAGTTCTATCAAGTTTTTATTATATTTGTTCTATTAAATTAATTATTATGATTTTATCAAATATTATACTAGCTATTCCAGGAGGTGCATCTATCGCATTAATAGTAGTTGCTGTTTTATTACTTTTTGGAGGTAAAAAAATTCCAGAATTGATGCGCGGTTTAGGCAGCGGAATCAAAGAATTTAAAGATGCATCTAAAGAAGATGATTCTAATGAGAAATTAGAAGAGAAAAAATAATTTATTGTACAGTATCAAAAACAAAAAACCTGCTTCTTAAGCAGGTTTTTTTTATATTGTTTCCCTTGTGTGGTTTGTCGATTAGCCCTTGCATCTAGGCTAGAATAGCATTCCAGTTTTATAAGAAACAACAACAAATCCCTAAGTTCACTACATATATTCCTTTGTTTACAACAAATAATAATTTTCGCTGCTAGTTACGGCTATATTTGTCGTACGTAAAATAACCACGCTACTACAGTTAGTTTTAATTTGGGGTTTTAATGAAATCTCCATGGGTTTATGATACCTCAGCTATGAAAAAAATATTACTTACATCTTTATTCTTATTCTCTATAGGCGTCTTTGCCCAAGAGTTGCAGCTGGATAAAGGTCAAAAAGCTGAAAAGAGTAGTGCAATCAACGACTCTTTATCTAAAACAAATTTAAAGTCTACCGAACAAGGTTTTCACTATACTGCTGATGGTAAGCCCTCAATCGGATTCAATAAAATTTCTGATACAAAAAGTAAATTAATAAAAAGAGCTACCGAGTATTTTGATAAGCTTTGGTATGCAGAGGCCGCGGAACTTTACGAGCAAGCCCTAAGGGAAGATAAAAATAACTATACCTTAGAAATTTTAGAAAAAGCTGGTGATTCTCATTATTACAATACCAATATGGAAAGAGCTTATTATTGGTATACTATTTTATATGATTCATTTGGAGATGATATGTCTCCAGACTATTTATTTAAATATGCTCATTCCTTAAAAGGAACAGGTAAGTACGGTAGAGCCAAACGTTTACTGCGTATTTATGATCGAAAGAAAAAGAAAGAAAACGCAACAATTCCTGTTACCAATGATATTGAGGATCAAAAAGAAATGCTTTTGGATGATATTCTTAAAACAAAGCATAACTTTGAGTTAAAAAATGTATCTATAAATTCTGAATACTCCGATTTTTCACCCATGTATTATAACGAGAATGAAATCGTTTTTGCTTCCGCTAGAGATTCCTCTTTTTTTAGCACTAGAAAATACAAATGGAACAATCAACCTTTCTTAGATCTTTATAAAGCACAATTAAATACGGATTCAAATGATTTAAAAGATCCAATTAAGTTTTCAAAAAAAGTAAATACAAAATATCATGAAGCTTCCGTTGCTTTTTCTCCAGATAATAAAACTATGTATTTTACCAGAAACAACTATGGTAAAAAATTAAAGAGAGATAAAAACGGTATCAATCATTTAAAACTCTATCTGTCTAAAAAAATTGACGATGAGTGGACAGAAGCCGTAGAATTACCATTTAATAGTGATACGTATTCTACTGGCCACCCTGCATTAAGCCCAGATGGCAAGCAATTGTACTTTGTTTCTGATATGCCAGGTAGCATAGGAGAAACTGATATCTTTGTTGTAGACGTTTTAGAAAATGGGCTGTTTTCTACACCTAAAAATTTAGGCCCTGAAGTTAATACAGAACAAAAAGAAATGTTCCCTTTTATTACTGGGAAAAAACTTTATTTTTCTTCTACTGGACATGTTGGCTTGGGTGGATTAGATATTTATGAAGCCGCTTATGACGAAACAGGTTTTGCAGCTGCAAAGAACCTTGGTCTACCTATAAACAGTAATAAAGACGACTTCTCCTACATCGTAAATGAAGAGACTCAAAAAGGGTTTTTAGCCTCTAATAGGGCTAATGGTAAAGGTGATGATGATATTTATTCCTTTAAAAACTTAATTGTAGAAGAAGTTAATGAAAATGCAATCTCAGGAGTTATAACAGAGTTAGTAACCGGTACTTTTATCCCCAAGGCTTTAGTAACACTATTGGATGAAAACAATATTAAACTAAAAGAAGTTCTGACAGAAGAGGATGGTCGTTTTATTTTTGAAAATTTAGATGAAAATAAAAAATATATCATAAAAACGAATAAAGAAGATTTCTTTACTGAAGAAGTAAGCACTGCAACAAAAGAAAATAAATTGGTTAGTGTGGATGTTACAATGCGTAAACTAAAAGAACTGATCATTGTAGAGAAGGGAGTGAAAAGGCTCAAAACAGAAATGATTTACTTCAATTTTGATAAATCTTCTATACGAGACGATGCTGCAGAAGAACTTGATAAGCTTGTTGCTATAATGAATGCATACCCAAGTATAAAAATTAAAATTGAATCTCATACAGATGTTAGAGGAAATAACGCCTATAACAAGTATTTATCAGATAAAAGAGCAAAATCTACAAGAGATTATATTATCTCTAGAGGGATAGATTCCAAAAGAATTGTAAGTGCTATAGGATATGGTGAAGAGCGATTAATAAACAAATGTGAACAAGGTGTCTCCTGCAGTAGGGCACAACACCAGTTAAATAGACGCTCAGAATTTATTATAGTAGATAATTAACCAACAATATCGTATTCGTATAAAAACTCCAAACCAAATAGTAAGGGAGGCGTTTTTAAATATTTCTACTTCTAAAACATATAAAAACCCCTGTTTTTAATCTAAGAAATGTGTAGTTGACAGATACTTTTACTTAAGCTATTTATAGAACCCTGATAAACTGCGCTTTAACTAGTATTTTTGTTCTATACCGTACAGATATGCGAACTTTGCACTATCAATAACATAAATGTACGCATATGAAAGGAATTTTACTTTGTAAAGAAATCTATTTAAATGGATTTAAAAATTTAGGTCATTTTATTATTAAAAATTATCTCAAGCTTTTTTCTTGGTTTTGTTTTTCTTTAATAGCCCTTGGAGCTTATGCATTAATATATAGACTCCTTACTGGATATGCTTTTGTCTAAAAAAGTATACCCCAGAAAACGAATCCTTGTACTACATACAAGACAAAAGTAAAAAAGACCTCAATGAGGTCTTTTTTTTGTCTACTATATTTATTAGGTTCACTT
>TARA_R110002049_G_scaffold232354_3_pt1 | contig 10821 bp, 10 predicted proteins | sample TARA_R110002049 | Tara Oceans TARA_R110002049 (sample SAMEA4396941) | marine metagenome | biome: Polar Biome; feature: [SRF] surface water layer (ENVO:00010504); material: water (ENVO:00002006), including particulate matter (ENVO:01000060) such as... | depth 5 m
CCGCCAGGCGAAAGTTGATGTTCTGCTCGACAGTGAGATGGGGAAACAGGGCGAAATCCTGGAAGACCATGCCGACATTGCGCCGCTCCGGAGGGATGGACACACTGGGCGTGGCCTCCCAGCCGGGAAGGGAAATACAGCCTTCAGCGATGGGCACCAGCCCGGCCACAGCCTGCAGGGCGGTTGTCTTCCCGCACCCGGTGGGGCCAACCAGCATCAGGATTTCGTCATCCGCCAACGCCAGGTTGAGGCTGTGAACCACCCGGTTATCACCGTAGTCCACCGATAAGTTTTCAATTTTAAGCATAGGGTACGCAACGCCTTTTCGGATCAGGCGCGATTATCCTCGAAAACACCAAACTCTTCCCGCCTTTCCCCCAGTAACATCAGGAGCAAGCCTAATCCGGACATGAGAATCAGTAGCAGGCCAGGCACTGCCGCACGGCCGAAATAGCCTGCTTCGTATACCCGCCACAGGTAGGTCGCCAGCGTTTCAAAGCCCGTGGGTGCCAATAACAGGGTTGCTGGCAGTTCACGCATGGCCTCGAGAAACACCAACGCCGCGCCTGCAATAATTCCGCGCCGCGTGAGAGGTAATGTCACGCGGCGGAATACCTCGCCACGGCTGGCCCCGAGCACGCGGGCCGCATTTACCAGGCTGCCGTCGATGGATTCGGCGGTGGAGCGGATGGAACTCACCGCCAGCGGCAGGAAGCGCATGACATAGGCGATCACCAACAGCGCCAGCGTCTGGTAGAGAAACGCGAGTTTGAGGCCGATATACACCAGGGCGGTGCCCATCACAATGCCGGGAATCCCGAAGCCCAAATAGGTTACCCGCTCCATCAGTCGTCCCGCGCGACCACCCATTGCCGCCCAGGCGACCGGCAGTGCGACCACGGCTGCCGCGGCGGCTGCCAGCAGCGACGCGTAGACAGAGTTCCAGGCATAGGCCATGTCGAAATCACCGCTGCCATCGCGCAGCAGCCACACACCAAATATCCCCAGCGGCAGGACCAGCGCCATCAGCGTGACCGGAGTGATCGCCACCAGTATAGCGCTGACCTGCCACCATCGAGGCCATACACTGAGGGCGCGACCGGGACGTTCCGGTGTCACATGTACGCGCGACTCCAGGTATAGAACCAGTCCCACAAGCGCCAGCAATTGCAAAGACAGTAGCGCGGCCTGACTCAGGCCAAAGGCATTGTATTCGACGTAAATCATGCGGGTGAACGTATCCAGGCGCATGATCGCCGGTGTGCCGAAGTCCGATAGCGCATAGAGGGCAGCCAGCAATGCACCGGCGGTGATACCGTTTAGCGCTCGCGGCAGTACCACCCGCCAGAGGCAACCGGTGAAACTCAAACCCAGCGTGCGCGCGGCATTAATCTGGCTGACGTCCTGGGCCAGCAGGGCTGAGCGAGTTGTCAGCAGTACGAAGGGATAGGTGTACAACGCCATGACCATAGCTGCACCAAATAAACCCTCGGCCGCGGGGGTGGCGATGCCGAGCGTGTTTTCCAACTCGCCACCGGGGCCGAAGGCGGCGTAGATTGTGAACGCGCCAAGGTAGCTGGGCAACGCCAGGGGTGCAGCCAGTATCACCAACCATAGTTTTTCCAGTGGTAGGCGCACGTAAGCGGTAAGTAGGGCAAGCGGAACGCCCAGAAGGACGGCGCCAACCACAGTACCGAGTATTAGCAGAAGCGTGTTGAGCAGCAACGCGAAGTTGCGCGCGTCAAACAGGCCCTCGGTTGATTCCGTTAGCGTGAACAGCACCCCCACTGGCAATAACATCACCACGGCAACCAGCATTGCCACAGGGTAGGACAGCGGGAGTCGGGTCATAGCACGCCGGCTTTACGCATCAGATCGAGCGTCGGCCTCAGGTCAGCCAACTGAATCAAGTTCACCGCCGGCGGCGATATGCTGGCCAGCGGTGGCAAACCCAGCGGTGGAGCAGTGCCGCTGACCAGTGGAATTTCGTAAGCCTCGCGGGCGAGGAAGGACTGCACCTCTTGGGTGAGCAGGTAACGGATAAAATTGATGGGCAGTTCGCCGTCCGATAATGCCAGTATGCCCGATGCGTTAACCAGACACCCTGCGTCATCGTGGGTAAACGCAAGATCCACCTTCGCGTCCGGCTTCCCCGCTTTCAGCCGCAGCGTGTAGTAGTGGTTGGCAAAGCCGATATCAACTTCACCTCGCTCCACGCCCATCACGACACCGAGTTCACCGGCATAGGGTTTTGCATTTTTATCCGCCCGTCGCAGCCAATCCTCGGTTGCGGCATCTCCCTCCAGGATACGCATGGCGGTGACGAAGGACTGGAAGGCCGCATAGGCAGGCGCCCAGCCCATACTGAACCCGCTGTCCGGAATCGCCATGATGTCAGTTGGAATGTCCTTACGCTGCCAGCGGCCTGTGTAGTAGGGCACGGTGCGTATACGGCCCGTCACCGGCGCCCAGGTCTCGTAGCGAAACTCGGGTTGTAGTTGACCTACCAGGTCGGCGGGCAATGCGCGCGCCAGTCCGGCGTCGCTGATCATGCCGATTGCACCAGAATCAACGGCCCAGAACACGTCCGCACGGCGCACGCCGGCACCGGCCTCGGCGACGATGGCATTGGCCAGCGCCGAGGTCGGGCCGCGCCGGATATTCAATTTGAAACCGGGATTGCGTTCCTCGATGGCGGCAAGCACCTTTTCGTAGAGTCCGCCCTCGCCCTGCCCGAGGTAAAGCGTGAGCTCACCTTTCAGCGCGGGTAAGCTCTCGACAGCGGGCGCAGCTGCCATCGCTGGGGACCAGGGCCAGTGAGCGAGTGTGCCTGCGCCGGCGGCTGCAGCGGCGTGAAGAAAAGTTCTGCGCTTCATCTAGAAAACGTCGCTGCGATTCTTGTCAGCTTCTTTGAGGAGTGCCTTGCATTTGTCGAGTTGACGCTGCATTGCCTCCACGATATCGCGCACATCATCGACCGGCTTGCCTTCCTTGATCGCCACTTGCAGGGTGACATTGAAATCTTTTTCAAGTGCGGCCACCAACTCAGCATCCAGCGCGATAAGGTCTCCCTCGATGCCTTCGAACAAGTTGAGGTAGGTTTCTTGAGTAATGCGGATGGCCTCGTCGCCAAGTTGCTCTGCGTACTTCGCCACAACGCGGTCGAGGTGCTGCTTGATCACATCGACGGTTTCCGCCGGCGTATCTGCGGCGGTTGTCGCGACCTCCGGTAACAGGCCGCGCTCCTGATACTGTGCGGCGAGCTTCACCGCACCCAGGGCCTGCCACAGGGCCTGCTCCAGCAATGCTTGCTGTTGTTGCACCTCGCTCACGGGTTTGCCCTGCTCTATCGCAGTGCGCACACCGAACAGGCCCTGCCAGATACTGGAGTACAGCGGAACATAATTGATCTCGATGGCAGAGTGGAATTCCACGGCCTCCCAGAGATCAACCACCGCTTCCGGCTTGGCGGCTTTGGCTCCTTCCGCTTGGTAGGTATTGACGATGCCGTCGACTTTACCGTTCAGCCACACCACTTCCTCGCTGTACTCGTCGAGGTGGGCGGACATGTTGTTCACATGTTCGCCGATAGTGCCAGAAGCGACGGCTTGGCCAGTCGCGAACACGGTGAGACAAGCCCAAACGGCCAGCGATCGGGCAGGGTTTAGAAATTGGTCATTCACAGCGGTTTCCCATGTGGTGATTTATAGGTTGGTGGCGGACATAGGCCCCGGCTTCTTTCTTCCCACCTGTGGCGACTGGCCCAGGCGTCCGGCTGCGACAGACCGCCAAGTGAGAATGTTTCTCATTATGCACTATGTTGGAGGTTGGGGCTAGTCGATAAGGACGCCGGTTAAAGGGTTAAAAGGGGACACGGTTCAAAGGGGACAGATTTGGGTTAAAGGGGACAGATTTAATTTTCGGAGTTCTGGGTTAAAGGGGACAGATTTAATTTTCGGAGTTCTACCGCCGCCCCAGTAGTCGATGCTCAAGGCACAATCTAGAAAGTGATTCTATTTGATCTACCAAAGGTAAAGGGGACAGATTTAATTTTCGGAATTCTACCGCCGCCCCGGTAGTCGATGCTCAAGGCACAATCTATTAAGTGATTCTATTTGATCTACCAAAAGGCACTCCCTTTTTTTGACGAGTTACACTGCACCAGATCCTGGATACACAACTCTTGCTTCCACTTTCTGAAGGTTTCAAGGCATTCCGCATACTTCAAGGCCATTAAAAATACGGCATTGCGGAGGAGCCCCGTTGGACAACTGGTTATGTGCAATTGTGTACAGATAATTAATCAGTAGCGGGGAGTGAAATAGGAGCGATCTGCTCTATTCTACTTACGGCTGCAGTGGGACGGGAGTATCTTACTGGCGCGGAAAGGACAGAAGGTAGATCAGAAAACAAACAGAAAATAAATCTGTCCCCATTAATGCACGAGGCTTCCACTAGTTGCTAGTGGAAGCCTCGCTTTACTGAGGGGCGATTTACTGTTTTCTAGGCCTTCGCACGTCGCAGACGCAATCCCAGCAAGCCCAAACCGATGAGGGCAATCGGGGCCGGTACAGGCACGTCGTTTGTGGCGCAAGATGGGTCGTTAGGGTTAAGCACGCAGAACGGTGTTTCAACCGTACTTGATAAACCGCCAAATCTGGCTGTTTGGCTTTCTGTCCAGAATCCAACTTTACCAGACATAAATGTGGTGTCTGTAAAGGACTCATCCAATCCGTTCAGGTTGAAAGAAATATCATTTCCGGAGCGCCCAACAACAAAGTTGTATTCAACGTTATCGGACCAGAATGTTTCCTGTTGGAACAGGATCGACGAAACGCCAGCCTCCTCCTTCACCAAAAACAACCCACTGGCGCCAGAGACATCATTATAACCGCCCTGCTCCCAACCCAGTCGGTAGTGATTTGATGCATCCTGCCAGCCAAACACTAAACCAAAAAGATCGTTGTCATTAAATGAGGCTGTAGTCGGCGTCATGGAACCGGAAAAATTGAAATCTCCGGTGAATACAAAATCGCTGACAATCGTTCCATCTGAATTCGAGTTTTGAACCGCCTGATTACCGCCGGCGCTGGTCAACCCGGTGGGACCGCCGCTACGTCCCGGAGAAACCTCAGTGCTCCAAAGTGACGTATCAACAACTACCGCTTGCGCTGAAGCGCTTGCCAGCAGAGTTAACCCACAAATGACATTAAATAGTGTACTAGGCTTGTTCATAGCTTGGACTCCTCTTATTTGGTCCCGTTATATAGCTTGCTGTATGGACTAAAAATGCAAACAGCATGCCAATCCCTCACAAGAGACTTTTTAATTGTTATTTATCAATAATTTACAATGGTTTTCTCGCCCTTTTACAGGTTCAAAAATGTCGGAAGTGTAAAATTTTCTGACGCAAAACTTCCTATCTACCGTCAGGGCTCTACTGGTTGACGGGTCCTTCAGCCTCGTTAGCAGACTGTCGGGAACACCCATAACCCGCTTCATCACGGGTTAAAAGGGGACAGATTCAATTTTCTACGCTCTACCAGCGCCCCGGCTGTCGATGCTCAAGACGCTATCTGTTAAGTCATTCTATTCGACCTACCAAAGGCACTGCCTTTTTTGACGAGTTACACCGCACCAGATCCTGGATACACACCTCTTGCTTCCACTTTCTGAAGGTTTCAAGCTATTCCGCATACTCCAAGCCCAATAAAGAATACGGCATTGCGGCAGAGCCCCGTTGGACTATTTGATATGGGCGATTGTGAATAGAAACCCGAGACTTGCTAGATACAGATAAATAGTCAGTCGCGGAAAAGGGGTGGGAGCATCTTACTGTGGCGGATAGGAAAGAAAATAAATCTGTCCCCATTAATCAAGCTGCCCCGGCTGCGTTTACAAGTCTTTACGTTTCTCTGCCCTCATTAACGCAGCGGTGTGTTCGAATACAATCGACAACCAAACAAGGAGATGTCAGATGAAAACACGAATTATGGTAGTCGCTTTGGCATTGGCCTCCAGTCTCGCGGTGGCAGAGACCGAGGGCACATCCACCACGAGCGGCAAACTCTCTCAACTCTCTCGTATGGAGAACAAACTGGGGCTGAGTGATGAGCAGAAGCAAAAAATGCGTGAAATCCGCGAGAGTGGCGGCAGCATGGAAGAGATGCGTGCTGTACTCACTCCCGAACAGCAGGCTCAGGCCGCGCAGTTACGCAAGGAGCATAAAGGTGGGCGTGGAGCGCAGATGCAGCAGGCACTGGGTTTAACGGAGCAGCAGATGGCGGAGATTCAGAAAATTCGCCAGGATGGTGGATCACGAGAGGACATTCGCGCTGTGCTGACCTCGGAGCAGCAGTCCAAGTTAGAGGCGATGCGCGGCAGTCGTGAGGGCAAGGGGTTCTCGTCGGAAGAGTCCTAGCAGACTGCCTATTCTCACTGGCAAGTTCATCGATGCAGAGCGCGCACTGGCCCCAGTTAAAGCGGGCTGAACACTTTTAGCGCAAGGCAATGTAGTTACTGTGCATTAACTCAACATTTGCAGATGAATTTCTTGAACAAGCACAGCTAAAACCATAGCATTTTTCATCCGTTTTTTGTCTTATCTGCTGTGGTGCGAACATGCCTAAATTTCTGTCTGTTATCTGCCTGAGCCTGCTGCTCTGCGCCTGTCAACCCGCGACCATCAACCGGGAGATCGTCAGCGGCAACGACCAGCAGGCCAAAGCGATGCTTAAACAGGGGCAGAGCATTAACCAACTCGACTACGACGGCACCCCGCTGTGCGCCGCCGCCTCCGCCAACAATGTGCCAATGGCCCAGTACCTCATCGCAAATGGTGCAGATATCAATTACGGCAATGAGGAGGGCTATTTGTCCAAATCGCCCCTGCACTCAGCAGCCGGCAAAGGATCAGTAGAGGTCGCCAAACTGCTGCTGGCCAATGGTGCCGACACACGAATGCGGAACCGGAACAACCTCACGCCGATGGAAACAGCACAGGCTGAGGGCCAACTGGCGATGGTTGAATTACTGAGCGAGTACGAGGTCATCACCAGTAGTTGGGACCAGGCCGCTGAACTCAACACCGCTGCGGCCTATCGCAATTTCGTCGCGGCCTATCCGGACACGGCTTACCAACAGGCCGCCGAGAAGAAGATTGCACAGCTGAGCGCAGCGGAGGCGAGACAACAACAACTTGAAGCCCTGGAAGCGCAGCTACCGGCCAGTGTGCGACGCGACAAGTACATGGTGCAGTTGTCGCAGGCCCTCAAAGCACAGCAGTATCAGCAAGCACTGGCCATTTTTCCAAAATTGGAAACCCTCCCCATTGCCACCGACCCCTCACTGAAGTTTTTCTACGGCGAGGCCTTGCTGAAAACGGATCAGCCCGCTGCCGCGCTGGAGCAACTCTACCAGTACATCAATGAGCAGGGCTCGGGCGCCACCCACTATGCCCGGGCACTGGAACTGATGAATCAGGCAGAAGCCCAGCTCTGAGCCAGGGGGGGCAGACGTGAAAAGACCTGCAAGGCTTGCGCTGATCACCGCCGCGCTCTGCTACGGCCCCCTGCAGGTCGCGGCCCAGCCGCCGGGCGTCGAGGCGTTTGAAACCCAGCTGGACTACACCATCCGCAGCGCTTGCCACGGCTATATGATCGATGCCATTCCCGATTTTCTCAGCGACGTGAGAGACTGGCTGAATGAAAACACTCCCTTCTGCCAGACGGTTCGCACGCTAGCGGAAGATGAATCCGCCTACACGCTGCTGAAACGCCAGCAACCCTCGGCAGACTACGCACGTGACCCCGATTACAAGATCAAATACCTGTCCGGCTACAATGAGGACCTCCACCGCCACAGTGATTGCGCAGACTGGATGTGCGAGCACATTCGTGATCAGGCCTATGACAAGGGCCACCCTGTCAGCCTGGCGCAGTACCGCCACGTGGAGCAATACTGTGACAGCCACTACGGATGCATTGAGAGCTGGTTTAAAACCTGGCCTCGCGAGTTACCCAAAAGCAGTGAAGCCAGCACAGTTATGTCGTTGGACAGCTTGATGGTTGACGAACCCACGACAGCACAGGCTAGAGACACGCCACAGACCACGTCGAGTGGACTCAGCCTGGACGCCCTACTCAGCAGTAAAGAAACCACGCCCACTGCGTCACCCGATACAGCGCCTGTTCCACAGCTATCGACTTCCGGCCCGTCGCTGGATGCGATTATGAACACCCCCCAGCACAAGCCGTCCACATCTGCCGACCTCAGCCTGGATAATGTATTTGCTGGCCGTGCACAACTCGCGCTGGAGAAATCACTCAAGCGCATCGACGACTACAATAATCAGCTGGCTGGCGACTGTGGTTGCACGGTGGAGAATTCCGGCTGCTACCAGTTGCCGGCTGAATCATTGCTTGAAGCCGCCAGCGAGATTGAGCAGCAGCGCTACAGCGCCTGCAGCCAGTGGCAGCAGATTGCTTCGCACACGCCCACCAGCACTGACGAGGCTAAGCAGATGATCAACCAGCTGACCCGAATTGAAAACACCGTCGCAACGCTGGACGATGAAATGGCAGAGCGTATCGACGACTGGCAAGAACAGCGCCGCCGAATGATTGCACAACAGCAGCGGGAAGCCCGCGAGCGTTCTGACTCCGCCTATCTCGCCGGCATGGCCTCTATTCTGGTACAAGCCACCGCAGTCGCCAATGGCAGCCTCTCTGTCGAACAGGCCGCTCAGAATGCCGTCAATATATCGAATGATGTGGAAAACGGCCGCAGCTGGGGCTCGGCCATGACAAACAACATTGCATCGTCGATTCCAAACCCGCCAGGGTCCAGCGATGGCCGGGGCGGTAGTAAAACAGGCTCCATCAGTGGCAGCGGCGATACTCGAAGCTTTGTGGTGGACGAAACCTATCACTATACCTGCGCTTCCGGCACCAGCGGTGCTGCACCCATCAAATCCTATTCCACCGCCTGTGCCAACGCCATGAAGCGCTATGCCAGAGTCGCCGGCTGCAACCTCTATGAAGAACAGGAAGCGGCGCAAAACGCCTACTACAGCGCCTGTGCCTCAGAGATGTATGAATAAGCCCTGCCAGAAAAATAACCACGACTGTTCTTCAATTTTTGCCTGAAATTCTGTACCCTCACCGCGCCTCTAAATAGGCAGGCCGAAGGCCAGGGCGCGGCGAGCAAACCCTTCTGGGCCTGTCATTATTCATATTTTTCATGAACTTATAGCCGCTCGTAGCAGGCGATTCTTGCGGGGAATATCGGTGATACCCGCCATCGCGGCGTCGGCGACTCCATCACGGCAACTCACTGGAAGACACTATGGCCATCATCCGCTTCATCCTCGGCAAACTCATTTTACTCTTCGACTGGGCGTTTCCGCCCAAAGCCATCAAGCGCGACCGTATTCAGCAGGCACAGATTGACCAGCTGACAAACCACCTCACCCTGTACCAGTACGCCGCTTGCCCGTTCTGTGTAAAAGTGCGCCGGGCGATGAAGCGGCAAGCGCTGAAAATAGATACCCGGGACGTCAAACGAATACCCGATGCCCGCGAAGAACTCCTTGCGGGCGGTGGGCTACTCAAGGTGCCCTGCCTGCGGATTGACGATAATGCGGGGCAGGCCAAGTGGATGTATGAATCCGCTGATATCATCGACTACCTGTCCGCGCGCTTTCCTGTTTCCCCGCAACCTGACACGCTCATTCACTGACACACTATCAATGCCCCGAAAGACCATCACACTGCCCACGGCGTTTATTTTCTCCAGCGAGTACAGGGTTCTGTATTCGGATGTAAACTCCGTCAATCACCTCGGTGCGGACCGGGTGCTCCCCATCGCAATGGAAACCCAACTGCGCTTCATCAATCATTTGGGCTATGACAACGCCACGGCATTCGAGGACGCGGGGCTGATTATGGCCTACTCGGAAGTGCAGTATCTGGCCGAAGCGAAATACGGCGACGAGCTACTGGTTGAACTCGCCGTGGACAACTTGCGCGAGAAGAGTTTCGAGCTGGTTTATCGCATCAGCAACCAGCGCAGAGATTGTGAGATGGCTCGCGTGGTCACGACATTGTTATTTTTCGATTACCAGAAGAGTTGTGTGGTGCCGGTACCCAGCGCTTTTCTTGAAAAAGTCGCTGCGGCCGCCACGCCATCAGCACTGCGTGACTGAAGCACAGCATGGATAGCGACGATTTGTTGGAAGCCATCAACCAGGTGATGCCCTACGGCAAGTACAAGGGCAGACAACTCCTTGATCTGCCCGAGCCCTATTTGGTCTGGTATCACAGCAAGGGGTTTCCAAAGGGGAAGCTGGGTACGCAACTTGCGCTGATCTATGAGGTGAAGCTCAATGGCCTGGAGGCGATGCTGAGGCGCTTTCAGCGCTAGCACATGCCACGATAACTATGTGCCCTATACACAGGCTCAACTGGCACCGCCCACCAGCACCGTTCGCACCTGCAAGTGATTATGCAACGTTCGATGCACCGGGCACCGGTCTGCAATCTCAAGCAACCGCGCCCTCTGCTCGCCTGACAGTGAACCCTGCAGCGTAATTTCGCGCGCCAGTACATCGATCTGCGCGCCTTGCTCCTCACAACCCTCACAGTCTTTCTGGTAATCCCGACTGTGCTTTAGCTCCACCACCACGTGTTCCAAAGGCATCTTTTTGCGTGTGGCATACATACGCAAAGTCATCGAGGTACACGCACCCAATGCCGCCAACAAATGTTCGTAGGGGTCGGGACCGGTATTGTTTCCGCCAACCGCTCTGGGTTCATCCGCGAG
>TARA_R110002049_G_scaffold61446_1_pt1 | contig 10813 bp, 8 predicted proteins | sample TARA_R110002049 | Tara Oceans TARA_R110002049 (sample SAMEA4396941) | marine metagenome | biome: Polar Biome; feature: [SRF] surface water layer (ENVO:00010504); material: water (ENVO:00002006), including particulate matter (ENVO:01000060) such as... | depth 5 m
CCGCTGGCGGAGACAGCCGCGACCGCGACAATAACCCTGCCTCTGACCGCGTTCGGCGTGGCTCGTGCGGAGTCCGAAACACCGATAAGCGCGCTCGGGTACGCCCCCCTACCTTTCGACGTAGAGGGCACCCACAAAGGACCGGCAGGCGCAAATATACAGATGGGCTTTTCGGTCTTTGGGTCAGGTGAAACACTCACAGCATTTGCACGCCTGCAACTGCCCCTGACGACAATAGCGGACGCAGGTGGCAACGACATCTACCTCACACAGCAGGGTGCTGACATACCGCTGGCGTTTGAGGTGACGGGTAGTGCACGAATCAAGTCCCAAGGCGCAAATGCACAGCTACCATTCAAGGCGTTTGGTACGGGCAGGTCCGACGCTCAGGATGCCGCGACAGCCATTGGTAATGTGAGCCTACCCTTTCGCGTAGTCGGAGGATCATCGACGCAGCAGAATGGGTTTGTAGTATTGTTCTCTTTTGGAGGCTCACCGCTGGCTGTATTTGAGGAGGATGTGGCCGAGCAGGTATTGGTTTCTTCTGCACGACAGGTGCTGTACGCCAACAATGTCAGTGACACCGTGTCGGTCGCCGCCGTAGTGCGCAATTTCTCTGCTCGCGCACTGGACATTGCCGAGCAGCTATTCGCAGCGGCGAGTGTGTTTGGGGATCTGGCAGGCAACTACACAGCCGAGGTATCTGTAGCGGACGCACTGACATTCCAGCTGGTGGCGCTGCTCACAGAGAACGTGTTGGCCACGAGTGGGTACGAGACACAGTACCACGCCGTGCAAGAGCTGGTCAGTGGCATACTAGTCGGCTCGGCAGATTACGCGCAGCGAGCTGTGAGTATAGCCGAAGCTGTGGATGTTCTGGGGTCGGAGGAGGTCAATCGTAGGCTTGTCACACAGGTTGTGAGTGCTATGACTCTGGACGATACGGCGACCAGTGTGCTGACGATATGTGTCACTGAGACAGCCAACATGCAAGTAGGGGACAGCTTTGAGCTAGACCGCCATCTGCTGGCAGACATTGTTGAGCACCTCGACGCGTATACAATGTTCCGTATTTCCGGCGACGTTGCCGAGGGCTGGGTCATGAACACAGAAGGCCAGCAACCCATATCTGAGTATGACAACTTTGTGTTCAACAGCATGACGTACTACAAAGGCCAGATGATCACGGCGGGGGATGCAGGGATTTACACCCACGGGGCGGATACAGATGCAGGTACCGAGATCACGGCGGCGATGGCATCCATGCTGTTGGATTTCGGGTCGTCGCGCATGAAGCGTATACGCTCGGCGTACTTAGGGTATACTGCAGCCAACGAGTTGGTCATGAAGGTGCGCTCGGTGCACCAAGGGCAGGCCAGTGAGCACTGGTACAAGGCTACGCAGAACGCAACCGCCGCAGCGCCCGAGGGCAGCTACATGCAGGTAGGGCAAGGGTTGAAGTCCCGGTACTGGCAGTTTGAGCTGACCAACATAGATGGCGGTGACTTCGAGATCGACAAGGTCGAACTGCACCCATTGATACTTAATCGGAGAGTCTGATGGCTGAATGTGCAAACCCTATCGGAGGCTTTACGGCAGCGTGGGAGATCATCCCCGATCAATTCACCTACTTCACCAATATCGCTAACGGGTACATTCAAGCTGCCAACGAGTTCTCGCAACAGTTGGCTGACTACGATATTGCCCCGATAAACATAACACCTGTTGTGTGGGATTCTGGCGCTGCGTTTACACCATTCGAGCAGCCCACGGAGCCCGCTGATTTTGTTGCGCCCAATCCGCAGTTCACCGGCTCACAGCCCAATGCACCCACACAGGTAGTGGTCGACACGAGCGGTCTGGATATCGCGCCGGACTACGGAGTAGCTCCTGCCCAACCGGCAATAACGATACCCCAAGCACCTACGGTCAGCTTACCCAACCAGCCCGGCGCAGCACCAGCCCTATCGGATGTAGCCATACCGACGTACGAGGGCGGCCCGCTACCGCTGGTACCGTCGCTGTTTGAATTGGATCTCCCGGATAGTCCGGATGTTGTGCTGACTAATCTGGAGATAGACCGCCCGGCATTCATACCGCCCGGCGCACTGCAAGATGACTACTACCGGGATCTCGACGATTTTCGCGACGTGCTGTGGACAGGCATCGATGCGGAGCTTACAGCGGCAGGCATACCGGATGTAAACACACGACTCAACGCAATGCTGGCCGGGGGAACGGGTTTACCTGCCAACATAGAGCAGGCGCTATTCGACCGTGCCATCGGACGCGACGAAGTGTCTTCTGTCCAAGCAGTTGAGCAGGCCCATACCGAGTGGGGAGCGCGAGGGTTCGACTTGCCCGGCTCAACACTGCTCGCCCGAGTACAGGAGATACGCCAAGCCAACCGGGCAGAGCGTGGGCGGATTAACCGGGAGCTGTCTATCCAGTTCCACACGCAGGAGATTGAGAACCTGCGCTTTACAGTGCAACAAGGTATTGCGTTGGAGGGCGCGCTGCTGGAAGCCCACACGCGAATATACGACTCCGCGAGGCAGCTGGCCGATGGGCACTGGTCAATCGCGAAAGGCATCTATGATTCGGCTCTCGACATATACCGCCTGCAGCTAGAGGTGTACCGCACTGACATCGAAGCGTTCAAGGAAAAACTGCAGATCGAGTTAACCAAGCTGGAGGTGTACCGCAGCGAGCTAGAAGCACAGCGTGTGGTTGGCCAACTAAATGAGCAGCTCGTAGCGATATACAATGCTGAGCTGCAAGGCGTGCTTGCAGGGGTCGAGGTGTTCAAGGCTGAGGTGTCAGCTGCGGACTCACAGATCCGCGCAGAGCAGAGTAAGTTGGAAGCCTACAAAACACAGGTGGACGCCTACTCTGCGCGGCTGGACGGCGAGCGCATCAAGTTTGAGATATACAACACACAAGTCGGTGCGGAGGAGACCCGCGCTCGGGTGTATGCCTCGCAGGTGGACGCCTACGGCAAGCGCATCGACGCGTACCGCACACAAGTTGGGGCGGAGGCCAGTAAGATTGAGGCACTCACTCGCGTGGAGGAGAGCAACATACGCCGTTACGCGGAGCAGGTGTCCGCTTGGCGTTCTGGCATCGAAGCAGATACGAGAAACCTGCAGGCGTTCGTGGAGGTTTATAGGTCACAGTTGTCGAAGTACGAGGCACTGTTGTCGTCGGAGCAGTATCGCGTTACCGGCGAGGCCCGGAACTTCGAGCTGGAAGTCCAACAGGAGCGTACGCGTGTCGAGGCACTCATCGCGCAGACCGGGCAGACTATCGAGCAGATGAAGCACATCACATCCATGGGTTTGAGTGCCACTGAGACCGCCGCGCAGGTCAACTCACAGCTGGCAGCCGCATCCATGAGCGCCATTAACGTAGGGGCCAGCATGTCATCCAGCAACAGCGTGAGCGCGTCCGATAGCCGGTCGTGCAGCACCAACTTTTCCGGGATATTATAATGGCTAGTAGTGCAATGGGTTTGATCCGCGTTGTCCCCAACAGCGAGATGGTTCGGCGAGAGAAAGAGCAGCAGGAGCAGGCCGAGGCTGCGCGGGTGCACAACGACAGCATCCTCCTACAGGGTCTGGCAAGGCACGTGACGGCGGCGTGGTTGGATGCGCGCGACGCCAAGAACGCGGTGCTCTACCGTTTGCAACGGGCACGTCGCGCACGCATTGGCGAATACGACAGCGACAAGCTGGCAGATATCGAGGACTTCGGCGGCTCTACCGAGTACGCACGTGTGACCGCGAACAAGGTACGCATCGTCGAGGCGTGGCTGCGGGATGTGTACAGCGGGCAGACCGATAGGCCGTGGACTATAACGCCGACACCGAAGCCGTCGATGCCTGAGGCGATCACCGAGCAGGTGCGCGCGTTCGTGTCTGAGCAGGTTGCAGCGGTTGCGGCGCAGACAGGGCAGATGCCAGATCCCTCACTCGTACGGTCTCAGATGTCCGCTGAGATGAGTCGCTTTGAGGAAGCCATCGCGGATGAGGCGAGGGCCACAGCGAAGCGCATGGAGAACCGGATGGATGACCAGCTAAAACAGGCTGGCTTTAACTCTGAGTTCGCGGACTTTCTTGCTGACTTGGCCACGTACCCGTCGGCTGTGATGAAGGGACCGGTCCTACGCCGCAAGAAAACGCTGCGGTGGGAGTCTGTTGAAGGCGACGATCAACCCCAGCCTGTCGTGTCGGAAGACATAATTCCGGAGTTCGAGAGAGTAGACCCGTTTCGCGCATACCCTGCACCCGGTGCCAGTACGACGCAGGAGGGGTACTTCATCGAACACCACACACTAACACACACAGATCTGTACGAGATGATTGGCTTGCCGGGTTACGACGAATCTGCCATCCGTGCGGTTCTGAACGAAGGAGGCAACCTGACCAACTGGTTGGGGCTTAGTTCATCGGATGATGGTTCAAGCCCTTCGATACCAGACCAGCTACAGCGCGAAGTGTTTGAGTACGATGCACTTGAGTACCATGGGCCTGTTCTGGGCAAGGATCTCATGGTGTGGGGTTTGGATGACCCGTCCGTCAACGACCCAGAAAAAATGTACGAGGCGTGCATCTGGATGATCGGCCGGTGGGTCATCAAGGCCCAGCTGAATTACGACCCTGTGGGCCTGCGCCCATACTACTCCACGAGCTACGAGGAGATCCCCGGCGAGTTTTGGGGCTTCGGCATCCCCGATGTGTTGGATGATGTGCAGGGTGTTGCCAACGCGGCCGTACGCTCGCTCGTAAACAACATGGGCATGGCGTCAGGTCCACAGGTCGGAATCAACATAGACCGGCTACCTGCGGGGCAGGATGTGACAAACTTGCGCCCTTGGAAAATTTGGCAGTTTGAGGATAACCCTCTCGGAAGCAACACAATGGCGCCGATAGAGTTCTTCCAGCCAGACTCAAATATCTCCGACTTGCTGGCTGTGATTGAGAAATTCTACCAACTGGCAGATGACTTCTCGTTGGTACCGCGATACATGGCAGGCTCCGACAATGTAGGTGGTGCTGGGCGGACAGCGTCTGGCTTGTCGATGCTCATGGATGCGGCGAACAAGGGACTCAAAGGCGTTGTCTCCAACGTAGATGTTGACGTCATATCACCCATGCTGCAGAAGCTATACAACCACAACATGTTGTACGATCCGGACCCCACGATAAAAGGGGACGCCCAGATCGTAGCCAGTGGCGCTGTCAGCTTGATGCGTATCGAGTCGATGCAGCTGCGCCGCAACGAGTTCTTGCAGGTAACCAACAACCCGGCAGATCTACAGATCACAGGTACAAGCGGGCGCGCTGAGGTACTACGCGCAGTGGCAGAGGGTCTGGATCTCAACACGGACAAGATCGTGCCGCCGGAAGAAACCATGCAGCAAAACCAACAGATGCAACAAGCGCAGGCAGTGCTGCAGCAAGGCACGCAAGGGGCAGCGCCCAGTGCAATCGGGTCAGCTGAGGTGTTAATGGATGGTTCGGCGACGACCGATAACTTTTCACCCAACTCGTTGACCCCTTGACAAGTTGCTCAGAATGGCGATCATAGGCAGAAGGAGCTAAGATGTGGGTGTGTTAAAGAAACCGACGCGGGAAGAAATGACTGAGTTGAGCAGGCTACGCGGCAACCCCGTAGTAGTTAAGTTCCTCCAGTCATCACTCGACGAAGCGAAGGATGCTTTGGTGGCAAGCCCTGACACGCGAACTGTTTGTCAGCTGCAGGGTTCGGCACAGACATTAACTCAACTTCTTAAGTTTATCACGCAGTAAAACCACAAGGATTCAAACATGACACGAGTACCTACAGCAGTAAGACAGAAGGCCCAGAGCGTCGATGATATGATTCGCGCAAATGCAGCAGCTGCCCAGCAAGGCAATACGGCTGACTCACAAGCCTCTGATCCTGACGCGCCTGTCGTTGCGGATGCCCCAGCGTCGACCGCTGACATCCACCACATCGACCCGGCGGCGCCAGCCGTCCCAGCGGACACTGCTGCGGATACACCCAACATGGAGGCTGCTGTATTGGAGCAGCTTGACGTTGCGGCGGCGGAGGCCGAGGATTACAAGCAGCGGTGGAAAAGTCTTGATGGACAACTGCGTCAACGGGACAACCAGTTGGCACAGCAGGCCGACCAGATTGCACGGCTCACAGAACTTGTGAGCAACATGGCGGAAGGTGCGCAGGCACCAGCGGACGCGCAAGCTCCCGCAGGTGTGCTCGCATCTGACAGTGAAGATTTTGGTGATGACATGGTGGAGTTCGTTACGCGAATAGCCACCGCTGTCGTTGAGCGGGCTTTGTCTGGAGTGCAGACACAGGTGGCTACACTGGAGCATGATGTTGACAACGTGACGCGTTCAACCGCTACCATTGTCAAGAAGACGTTTCAGGAGCAGTTGCGCGAGTTAGCCCCTCGCTACGAGGAGTTCGATACGCAGCAAGCATTTCATGACTGGCTGGCTGTATCGAAAACACGGCACGATGGCTTCTACGCGGCGGTTGGATCGCGGGATGCTGCAGGTGTGGCCGATTACTTCAACCTATACGCCTCCACGCTACCTGCCCCGGCCCCACGGCCAGAGGCAGCGCCTACGGCGGCTCAACGGTTGGAGAGCCAAGTAGTACCGTCCAAGTCTTCTCGTGGTGCACCGGCCGCTGCGGAGTCAGCTGACCCCAAAATATGGACCCGCACAGAAATCGCTTTGAACTACAAGTCGCGCCAGAACAAGCAGATTAGTGACGCCGCTTGGGCAGACCTCGAAAGGGAGATGACCGCAGCTCAGAATGAAGGACGTGTGGACTACGACCGATAAATTTTAGGAGCATAGAAAATGTATCCACGTCAACCCGGACAACCCGGATACTCTGGTGTCTTCATACCCGAGATCTGGTCTACGAAGATGATCGAGAAATACTACGACGGCACTGTGCTGTCGGAGATCTCCAACACTGATTATGAGGGTGAAATCTCGAATCAGGGTGACAAGGTCATCATCCGCACCCACCCGACTCTGGAGATCCATGACTACGAGATTGGTCAGAATCTGATTAACCAGCGTCCCATCGGCGGTAAGATTGAACTGCTGATCGACAAGGGCTTTTACTGGTCCACCATCATCGACGATATCGTAGCGAAGCAGCAAGATATCGATCAGATGAATGACTGGGCGACAGACGCATCCGAGCAGATGAAAATCAAGCTGGATACTCGCGTACTGGGCAGTATCGTCCCGGACATCGACTCGCTGAACGTCGGCGGTACAGCTGGCCGTATCTCAGGCAACATCAATCTGGGCACCACCGGTTCTCCAATTGCGATCACCAAGTCCAACATCCTCGACCAGATCCTGTACATGGGTCAGGTGCTGGATGAGCAGAATGTCCCTGAGACGGGCCGGTTCATACTCCTGCCTTACTGGGCGACAACGCTGCTGAAGTTGTCGGATCTGAAAGACGCGTCCCTGACCGGGGATGGCCAGTCGCCTCTGCGCAATGGCCGGGTAGGTATGATCGACCGGTTCACCGTGTACAACAGCAACCTGCTGCCCAACTATGTGGATGGCTCAGACAGCACATTCCACATGATCGCAGGCACCAAAGCTGGCCTGACGTTCGCGACTCAGTTGACCAAGACTGAATCCCTGCGAGCGGAGAGCACGTTCGGTGACATCATGCGTGGCCTGATGGTTTACGGCCACAAGGTCGTCAAGCCTGAGGCGCTCACAGCGTCCTACGTCAAGAAAGGCAGCTAAGTGGTGGGGCTTCGGCCCCGCCCTCTTTGGGTTTTATAGGAGTAAAGAGACATGACTTTATATGCTAATACAGCCAAGGGTGAGCCTTGGGCGCGCCGTGGTGGTGCTAATGCTGCCGGGTTTCCGCAGTACACCGTGTGGGAGAACACGTTTGACGCGGCCGAGCGAAATTTGGCCGAGGATGATGGTGTAGATCCACTCATCGTGATCCCAGCCAATACCCTCGTGCAGGGTGTGTTCGTTGAGGTTCTCACGCCGGAAGCATCTACCACTATTGATGTTGGCGACACAACAGACCCCAATGGGTTTGTAGCTGCGCAGTCCGGCGCGGTGGCGGGTATGTTCGCTGGTGGCGGCGCGTACATCGCTGCGGACACAGATACAACCGCGCTGCAGATCCCGAAACTGTACACAGCAGATACCGATCTGCAGGCCGTAGTAGCTGGTGCAGCTGCGACTGTGTTGCGTTTCCGCGTGGTGGTGGTCGGTGTAAATCTGGGATAACATCCCATTACAGCAAGGGGCTTCGGCCCCTCAGTTTTCAGACTAGGAGTATCACAATGGCAAAAATGCTACGGCACGTCTCCACTGGCCAGATCTGGCCGATGAACCCTAACCTCGCAAGGCACCCCGATGTCGAGGTTTTTGACCAGCCAGACCCCCAGTTTGCGGCGGCGCTCGCACAGCAGAGTGAAGCTACAGTAGGGGATATCGCGGATACTGGGGGTGTTACAGTTGGCGATGTCATGGATACCGGTGGCGAGCCCGTCGTTACGGGAGATCATTCGTTTGAGGACGTGCCTGATGTCGTCGATCCTGACAGCGATGCTGTTAGTGAGGTCGAGGAGAAGAAGGCGGCCATACAAGCCAAGGCAGCTGAGGAAGCCGCTGCCAAGAAGAAGGCTGATGCTGCGGCCAAGCGGAAGGCCACCGCAGCCAAGAAGAAGGCTGAAGCCGCCGCCAAGGCTGAAGCAGATGCCAAGGCTGAAGCAGATGCCAAGGCTGAAGCCGCCGCCAACGATAGTGGCGATGATGATCTGGATTTTGATTTGGATCTGGATGACGGTGACGAATGAACCTGAAAGAGTTGGTCAACCACACGCGGTGTTTTATTCTAAGAGACACCGCACTGCCCACCCTCTGGTCGGACACCGAGATCACCCGCTACCTGAACCAAGCTGAGAAAGAGTTTGCCATACGCACCCATGAAATCGTGGATGACGAAACCCCTGCCGTGGTGAAGTTCACTACAGTTGCCGGGCAGGCAGCATATGACCTGCACGCGTCGATCATCACGGTTAATAGCGTAGGTATCGTGGAGTATGACACTACGGATTCCGAGAACCCAGTGGAGACCAACTACACGCCTCTGGAGGATCGCACACGCAGGCAGATGCGCAGGCGCTATGCGAAGGGCCGCCCGTGCCAGTACACTACGCAGGCGCGCACACAAGCCATCCGCTTAGACCCCATACCCGATGGCGCGTACACTGTTGAGATGGTGGTGGCTCGAAAACCCCTGCAGCCTATGACGCAGGGGCTACATGTGCCTGAGTTGTCGGAGGAGTACCACATGCACCTGTGCGACTTCGCGGCTTATCGATGCCTTACGAACAACCGGCCAGAAGGGGCTGATATGGCGTCTGGCGCCGAGTTCAAGACACTGTGGGATTTGGCTGTTCGGGATGCCAAGCGGGCGATAGCGAATATGCGCGCAGGTGTTAACCCGCAGGCGCGTAGCAACTGGACTGGTAAGAGGTATAGGCATCATGGTTGATCCGCGACGCAACAGTTTTGATTTTCGAGAGGATGATATGCGCGGGGATCAGTACCAGCCTGCGCGGCCACCCAGCGCCACAGCATCATCATTGCGGGATACCACGCAGTCAGCCTTGTCGGGCGCACGTCGGCCCATCAACTCGGCGGTGAACCCGTTTACCCAACCCAACCCCTACCCGAGTGCGCCACAGGCTCCGCGCAGGACAGGCCCGAATGTGGCGTTCATTGGAGGCAACCCCAACGACCCGGTCACACGGTCACGCGCCGCCACGGCGGATCTGTTTGAGCAGGCACGCAGCACCAACAACTTGGCGGACAGATCTGCTTTGTTGCGGGAGGCCATGGCCTCGGCTGACTTTGACCGCTCTGCTTTGGATGCGCAGACAACCACGAGCGAAGGTCGACTTCGTCGCGGCGCTGCCGCTGACATAGCCAACCTCGGGGCGCGTGTCGACACGGGTCTCGCAGAACGCCGGGAGGCTACAGCTCTCGCGTTGGATGAGCGCCGCTCAAGTGACACGCGATATGGCGTTGATACACGCGATGCCCGATCCGCAGCAAACGCGGAGTTGTCGGCCAGTACGTCACGGGCGAATACCCTCGACAACATACTATCGGCTGAATTGAGGGATGCGGCGGATTTGGATATCCGAGAGCGGACCCTTGCGCAGAGCAATACAGGCTCGTACACACTGGACAGCCATTTTGGCAATATGGGTGTTGCGTTTACAGCCGGTTCGCCGGAGGAACTTGCGAGTTTGAAGGCCGCGTACGCTGGCGCGCGTACAGAAGGCGAGCGTGCCGTAATAAGGCAGATGATTACCGCAGCAGGTGCGGCAGCAGCGCAGCAGGATGTTCCCGGTGGCTACGAGGGCGGCCTTGTGACCCCTGTAGGGTTTGCGTCCGGGGGCATCGTACCACCCGGCTCACCTGCAGCCCCGCCAGCACTGGCGCAAACCACACCACAGATGCCAGATCCCGCATTGGTAGCCCGATATACCCAGTATGCTGAGGGCTCAAAAGCCATGGGCCTGAACACTGTCGGCTTTGAGGAGTTCTCGCGTATGGCTCAGGGTGCTCAGGCAGTAGCTGGGTCGCAACCGGCGCCCTCTGGAGCAGGAGCCCCTGTCGCCATGGCAGAGGGTGGTGTTGTCCCCGGCGAGTCAGGGCAGATGGTTATAGACTCAGATCCCGCAGCACCTACAGATTCGATACCGGCTGTGATCGACGGCCAGACG
>TARA_R110002049_G_scaffold43021_1_pt1 | contig 10810 bp, 14 predicted proteins | sample TARA_R110002049 | Tara Oceans TARA_R110002049 (sample SAMEA4396941) | marine metagenome | biome: Polar Biome; feature: [SRF] surface water layer (ENVO:00010504); material: water (ENVO:00002006), including particulate matter (ENVO:01000060) such as... | depth 5 m
TCTTGAGTCGGGCCAGATTTTTCTGTTTTCACACGGCCAGGACCCCAAGCGGTCATGCCGACGAAAGCGGCATGCTGATTCAGCCGTGTTATGCAGCAGGCACAATAATCAATATTTTCCCGCTTATTTATAATTAATTTATTTTAATTTCAATGGGATAGAAAGTGATTAATGGGCTGTATAACCTGAATGAACGCGTCGCCGGGTTCATTCAGGTTCTGTAGAGGGGTGTATAATCACCTTTATAAATCTTGATAAGTAGAGAAGAATTTGGATGGACGTTTTAGAAGAAAAGGTTGCTGAAATTAAGTCTGTTTTGACCAGAGCTGCAAAAAGCAGAAGTATCGTTCGTTATCCCAAAATTTATAGCCTGTTTGAAGATGATGAGAATAAAACCATAATCTGGGCAACATTTGAGCAAGCATGCCGCGAGATCGCAGACCCTAGCGAAGCGATTTATGGGGTTCTTATGAGAATTAAGTCAACAGAGTTGCCTCAGGACGGCTTTTTCGACCTTTTCAAAAACATGCGCCCAGAGAAATATAAAGAACTCACCGGTTCGTACAGTGCATCTAGCAATATGATCGACCCAGAGAAAAGGGCAGAAATTGTGAAACTTGAATCGGAAACGGTCTACAATCACGCTGCAAAAAATTTATAACAAAGCGCGTAAAGCGGACGGCTTTCAGCTGCCGTTTTGCTCCGCGTGAGGGCGCTTATGAAGATAAAGCGAGTCATCCAAGAGGATTCTACAGGCTGCGGCATTGCATGCGCTGCAATGGTAGCCGGTGTTTCGTATATTGAGGCAAAGCGCACTGCGATAAAGCATGGAATTGTTAAAGAAAAGCCTCCTTACTACACCACCGCAGGAGAGCTCAGTGCTTTACTGAGTAAATTTGGTAACGATTTTGCCAGGGGCCGAAAACTGCGCAAGTGGGAATCTTTAGACAAACTGAGCATCGTCGGTATCAATTACAAGCCAGCATATGACACTTGGCATTGGGTTGTGTATGTACCCGACTCAGAAGCTGGTTTCGTTCTTGATCCAAGAAAGGGCGTTAAAACTTACAAGCGGACGGATTTTTCTCGTATGCGCCCAAGATCTTATATTCCGGTTTCGCACCCTAACAATTAATTGCACACGACCAGCAAAGCTGGCTCGTGAGTAAGGCGTTAGTAGCCCAAGGCGGCTTATGAAAATTCCTAAATCAAAAAAAGCCAGAGTTCGCGAGCTAATTGCTATATGTAAAAAGTATCAAGGAGAATACCTCCCTAGCACCCATGGCTCAGGAAGTTGGGCAACTACGTATTCTCAAGATTTCATTCGTGCGGCGGCTGAGCTATTTTCGATAATTGAAAAATCAAATTTACCCTGGCCGATAGATGATTTGTCGCAGATCTTCATAGAAAACAAGATCCCATCATGCCGTGGTGCAAAAATGACCCCGGACAAGGTCGAATATCTTTACAAAAATCACTTAAAGACAGTAATAGCGGATGAGAAGAAAAGCTCCTAACATTCGGCTGTTGTCGCCCCTTCGTGGCTGGGACGGACTTTAGGCCGCTAAGCGACTACAAGTCGGTCTCAAAGCCGGGCGTTAGTCCCTTCACATCTGCATCAAGGAATCAGAAATTGGTAATAGATTTCACCTCCATGGTTACAGGAGCCGGTTTTACAGCCGTCGTAGGATGGTTGGCGTCCTTCCTTGCTTTGCGAAAAGATGAGAGAAGCGTGCAAATTACTCAGATCACAGAAGAGCGGACTAAATGGCGCGCTGCTATTCGCGAGCTCACGCAAAATATTGTCATTGCCTTTTCGGGTGAAAGTGAGCATAGCAATGAAGAAAAGGCGAGATTAAGAGCAGCTTTGGCAACGTCTCTTAACCCGAAGTGCGAATCGGACAACCAGATACTTTCTGAATTTGGAAACCTAAAGCACGGAAGCGATACGACTCGTTTTACTTTAGCTATATCATTATTGCTCAAGCATGATTGGGAGCGTGTAAAGTGGGAGTGTATACCCATCTATATTAAGCCTTTTAACTTATTGAAAAAGAAAAATAGAGCTTGGCGTAGTAAGGACTTCCGTGCCTTACCAAAGGCTAACCAGTAGCGTCAGTCGGACCAGTTGGTCGCGCTTCGCACAACAAGCTGGCCGCTGAGCATGGCGTTAAACTGCTATATAAGTGCTGTTTAAAAGACCGCTTTTGGCCGGAATAGGAATGCACGAACATAGGTGCTATCGACCCAAAGCGGCCTTGGCGGAAAATGCAGCAGGAGCGCGAATTTTGGCTATACAGCCTAATGGGAATTAACAACTCAAAGAATCATAGGATTAGGAGAACCTGGCAAGCTGCATTTGCCGGAAAAAAGTGCCAGCGCGTTCATTCAATCATAAGATAGGCAGTCTAATACCTGTTAGGCGAAAGGAAAAATAGCAAAATTATGGAAATATTCAGGCCTCGATTAACTGATCATCATGGCATACATAAATCTCAATCAGATTTAGATTTTGCTATCCAGTTTTTTGACGAAGACATTCCTCTTTACGTAGACCCATTTTTATTGTGGAAGTCTCCTTCTATGCAAGATCAATCATTGCATACAGCGATTACAAATTCCTTTAACCACTTAAATTACCTTATTAAAAAAGGGCGAGAAAACGAAGCGATTGGAACTCTAGTCAATCTTTCTGAATGTTCCGAAGTTGGTCTTGGGGTTTCAAAATCAAGAAAAGGACTCAAAATTGGTGAGAAGCAGGCAAATGAAATCCTAAGTCTATTTCGAGACATACCTGAATATAGCCAGTTTGGGTTTACCCATTTTGAGCTAATACAACTATATATTTCGGGGATATCAAAAGACCGAATAAGTGATATCTCTTGCAACTACATAAAATCATTCTTAATTGATTACACGATTGAACAATGTGAATTAAATGGCATACCAACTGAAGGGGTGATCCTCGACTCTGTATACAACTATCAGAAGAACAAGTTTGATACAAACCAGAAGCTATATCTGCCAGTCAATCCTAAAACTAGAGAGCCATTAATATTCACCCCTAAAAGGTGGCTAAGATTTAACCCATGGATTAACTTTGACGATTACTTCAAATCACACTGTCCACGAGATGAAATCTTCAATCCAGATGAGCCTCAAGATAGGGTTAAAGTTTTAAGCTTTAATAGGGAAAACTATGGCGTTGTAGAAGAGTATATAAAGTACAAAGATAAAACATCTAAAGATTGCCAGAATGATCCGCTTTTCAGCCAGATTCCTGTTCTGTCGGCAAAAAGGAAATTGAATGAAATATTAAAGCTAAATACAGGGATGGAAGATGGTGCTGATATGACTTATGAGGACTTATCAGCCGACCTTTTGGCAACTCTTTTTTACCCCCACCTAGATTTTGCGCAAACTCAAAGCCGAACTGAATCAGGTCGACATATAAGGGATTTAATATTTTATAACAATCGAGATGTCGACTTTTTAGATGAGATATTTGCTGAATACGAGAATCGTCAGCTTGTTGTAGAAATGAAAAATGTAAAAAAGATTGAACGCGACCACATTAATCAATTAAATAGATACCTACAAAATAATATAGGTCGCTTTGGAATTTTCTTAACTAGAAACCCACTGCCAAAGGCAATGTTTACAAATACTATCGACTTATGGTCTTCACAAAGAAAATGTATTATTACAATTACTGATGAAGACCTAAAATTAATGGTTGATGTATATGAGAGCAAACAAAGAGCCCCTATTGAGGTTCTGAAAAAGAAGTATGTGGAATTTCGAAGAAGCTGCCCTTCATAAAGGAGAATAAATTGAACAAGTCAGATGTAGATGTTTTTGAAAAGCTTTCAGGTCAGTTACTTAGTGTATATGAAGAGATATCTCTCCTATCTAAGAAGAATCCAAATGATGCTGTAAATAAGTTCAAGCTCAAATTCGTAAATAAACTTATTGATGACAGTAACGAATTCTTGGATGCTAAATATCGACCTTTTGATGATTTCGAAAATTTTGATGAGGACGATGTACCACAGAACAGTGATGTGGTTTTTATTCTATCTCAATACATCCAGTGCTATGAGAAATTAAGAGCAGATAATATTGTGGCTGGTGTAGGTGGTTGGTATTGGCAGGTAAAAGGTGGAAAAGACGACAAAGTTGATGAGGAAGGAATGATGAAAATTAAGACTGTTAAACCTAAAAAGCTAAAGGATTAATTGTGTCTACCAATAAAACCTCGTTAGATAAAGCTAGCACGCATGACACAACGATGCCGTTGTTAAAATCCATGTATACAGAATTCAAAGAGCTTTCTAAGAAGAAGCCAGAAGCTGCTATAAGCAAAAGTAAAATAAAAATTTTCAATCGTCTACTTGAAAAAGTTAGAGGAGTACTAGAGAAAGAAGACTCTATTGATTTTCTAGACCTTCTAGACGAAGACGATGTCCCTCAAACCAGTGATGTGACGTTAATACTTTCGCAATATGTGGCCGCTATGGATGGATTCAAATCAAAATACCATGGATACGTATCAGGTAAAGGCCATATATGGCATGTTTAAAATAATCTGAGTCATTAATATAGTCACGCCTAACAAGGCGCTGCTACGTAAAATTTACTCGCTTGCGCTCCTAAATTTCCGCAGAGCGCGGCGTTATGCCGGTGAGGGTGAAATGAAGTGCTAACTTTCCAAGAAGCAGTTGATTCTCTAGATGAAGATGAGTCTCCTTCCATCGTTCTTGCTAATGGTTTTTCTCAGGCATGGGATGCCGAGATATTTAATTACGAGAACCTCTTGGATGCAGCAGAATTCGGAGACCGAGAAGATGTTATTCGCCCCCTATTTACATCTCTCGGCACTTATGACTTTGAGATCATATCTCGACAGCTAACTGCAGCTGAGACTATCCTTCGATCTTATGAGCCAGATAATGGTCTCATTGGTCGTTTTATCGAAGATAGAAATATTTTGAAGGATGCATTAATAGCTGCAATTTCAAATACTCATCCTGACTTGCCCAGTGAGATATCAGACGATCAGTATGTGGCGGTAAGAACCTTCTTGTCACAGTTCAAAAATATCTTCTCGCTAAACTACGACCTGTTGTTCTACTGGGCAAGGAATAAGAATGGTCTAGATCCTCAAAATTATAGTACGGATGACGGATTTCGAAGGGAAAGGCGCTGGGAAGGCAATGGCACGAATCAAGAAGTTCACTTTCTACACGGCGGACTACACATATATGACACGGGACAGGCGATCAAGAAGCATGCATGTACTGAATATGGCGATACTATAATTGAGCAAGTTCGGGACAACTTGGAAGCTGGCAATTTTCCGCTATTCGTATCTGAGCCAACGTACCAAAAAAAGAAGAATAGGATAACACATAACCCATACCTAAATTATTGCTACAGGGAGCTTGGTGAGCTAAATGGATCATTGTTCATCCATGGTCATTCCATGGATGAAAATGACAAGCATATATTCGATCAGATAAAGTCTAGTCCCGTAGATAAAATATTTGTAAGTATATTTGGCAATGAGCATTCTGAAGCGAACACAAGAACTAAGGCCAACGCAAGAGCATACCTAGAAAGATTTGATAAAGAGGTCGATTTTTATGACGCTGAATCCGCCCCTGTTTGGGCATAACAATCGCAGTCACAGCGATGGCTTTTCCGTTGCGGCTTCGCCTTCACTACAAAGCCACGCGTGCTGCGGGCGTTATGCAGACACTTAGGAGGATGCATGGACCAAATGTTGGAAAAAGCCTTTGAGTCACTATCTGTTTCATGCAATAAGTCAGGATTGCATGCTTTGGACGAGGATAAGATCAAGGTAACATTGCGAGCTCTTCACAAAAACGGGGTTCCCATCGACATTGAGTCTCTAAATACTTGGTTAGTTGACAATAACTGGCAACAGACTCCTCGAAAAGCCATTATTTTCTGGGCAAAAGCAGTTTCGAGTGGTGGTCGTGTACAAGTAAAAAACAAAGACAGTGCTCTCACGGAAAAAGAAATTTGGGAACGGCTAAATGCATAAGAAGTGCAGGCATGGCGACGCCCATTACATTGTGCCTTCGGCTTCATTCCATGGGCGCGCATGCTGCAAGCGTTAGGCTAAAACAATGGATATTCTCACTTTCATTTCGAAAACTGTTGATGCCCTCGCTTGGCCGGGCGCAGCAATTATAATTATATTTATGCTCAAGCAACCTCTAGCCAAGATTCTACTAAGAATTTCCCATTTAAAATTCAAGGAACTTGAATTCGACGTCGGAAAAGCCATTACAAAAATCAACGATTCCGCCCCGCCTTCTACTGATCAGCTTCCAATTACTGCAACCCAGATAAAACTTGCCGAACTATCACCACGCGGAGCAATACTTGAATCATGGCTAGAGCTTGAAGATATGTTGATCGGCACCGCAAAAGTAAAAGGAATACCTATCGCACGACCAGGAGGACTAACTGGCAAATCAGTTCTCCTTAGCACCTCCGAACTAGCAAAGTCACTAACAACCTCAAGAATAATTTCTACACTTGCGCTCGAAAGGCTTGAGGGCTTGAGGGCTTGAGGGTTTGAGAGTCATACGCAATAAAGCAGTTCACACAACAGATGAGGCCATTGAACAAGAGGATGCCGAGGCGTTTATTAGGCTTGTAGCTGCAATCAAGTTTGAACTAAGCAAGTCTTTAGCTTTAAGTCAGGGTTAACTAGTGGTTCAAATCGTTCGCTCCGCTCACTGGGACGGGCTAAAGCCCACCCCTTAACCAAACGTTAAATGGATGAATTGGTATGGATAAACGTTGGAGCATCTACATTGATATTGAGGGGTTTGGTGCCAGATATGATCAAACCATGGCTGCATTGGCGCCTTTGAATGCCTTAATGGAAGGCATTTATCTGATAGGCAGTAAAAAATACCATGATGATATCAATCGTCTTTTTGCTCATCAGTTTGGCGATGGCTTTGTAATTGTTAGCTGTTTCGGAGAAGAAAGTTTAGATCGGGCAACCTCAATTGCTATTGCCTTAATGCGTCATGTACTTGCATCGGGAGGACTTGCTAAGGCCTCAATATCTGAGGGAGGCTTTTCTGATATAAAAAATTGTTACCCAAAACCAGTTATCGATAATGAGCACGACGGTGCTGTATGCATTGGCGCAGGTTTGATGACTATTATTCCAGTAATGGGAACAGCGTTAATAAATGCTGTTTCTGTTGATAAAAGGAGTCCTTCAGGATCGCTCATTACGATAGATTCAACCAATAAAGTTCGCATATCTTCCAATTTTCAAGTGAATGGAATAGAAAACAACCTACATTCTATCAACTGGCTAATAGATGAACATGATCTGGTTAGTGAGATCATGACAGAATCAGGTTTGAATGTGCAATCTGAAGGACAAAGGGTGAAAATGCTACAAAAATATATAAAAGAGAATAAGCTCAAGCCAAACTGGATAAGAACTACCTGCTTTGAGCAGAAAATATCCATTTAACAAGTGCGTGTAAAAGATTCCGGCGCTATCGCACCACCACCTTTGACGCCAGCGTTATGTACTAAGGGGTACTCATGGAAAAGGTTTTTTCTCAAGAAGATATTCATCGTTTTTTTCTTAAAACAAGCATAATTGTTGCTGCTTTTCTAGTAACTTCAATTCTCACACAGATGCTCAATTTGGCTTCATTTGAAAGAAAGGCATATGAAATACAGGCTGTTTATCAGGCTGAAGTAAACTTTTTACCAGAAGCAGAAAGAGTTGCTGCCTGCTGAAAAATTAAAGTTTAACATTTCCTCTGCTAAATTAGAAGTTGCACAAGAAACAGTTAAAATTAATCAAGCAATGGTGGATTTAGTTAAGTCAATAACAGAGCTTTGCATGATTATATCTCCTGCATTCTTTATATTGGGGGTCTTTTTTTGGTTAATGTATCTACCTTACATACCTATCAGAAAAACCGAAAATAAACCTGAAAATATTACAGAGGGAGATCAGTCTTCCCCTTTGGTAGAGAAAAATAATGTGGGCTAAAGTCAAATCTGCATTACTTGATAGCAGGTGTTCATACATAACAAAAGCTTGAAGATGGATTCGCAACGTATGGCATTATTACCATGCGTTGGTTTTATTAATTAAAATGTTATGTGTTGACTTCATTGGTATGCTGCTGACCACTTAAGAAATTGCTATATCAGTGATTCCTAAAAACCGCTACTGGCCGAAAACCGACAACACCAACGATAATGTCGACTTTGATTACAACCTCCCCATTCCACTAACCCTCATAACTTCCCTAGTCACCGCATCATTCAATATCCCGCGCTTAGCTTGGATCAGCGTGAGCCAGTCGCGGGCGCGGGTGATGCCGGTGTAGACCAGCTCGCGGGTGAGGATGGGGTTGGGCGTTTGTGGTAGCAGCAGAGCGGTGTGCTGAAACTCCGAACCTTGGGATTTGTGTACTGTCATCGCAAACACGGTTTCTACCGCGTGCAGGCGGGAAGGCAGCACCCAGTGAATGGGGTTTTCTGCGTCACTGGTCGGAAAGGCGACGCGTAAAAGTGTCCTGCCGGGAGTGCGGGGGTCAGGCACCGCCATTGTGATGCCGATATCGCCGTTCATCAGTTTTAGGCCGTAATCGTTTTGGGTGACCAGCACTGGGCGGCCTTCGAACCAGCCTTTTTCTAACGTGTGGTCGTTGCCGAACAACAGCTTTTCGCGGCGCAGGGTTTTGGCGATGCGCAGGTTTAAGCCTTCTACTCCCCAGGGGCCTTTGCGTAGCGCGCACAGCAGTTGAAAGCGGCTGTAGGCGTTGAGTACTTGCTTCGCCCAGGCATCGTAAGCGTCGCCGTTCTCTTCAAACGTCAGGGCCGTATCAGGCCGTTCACTTGCTAGGGTATTCAGGTAGTACTGGTAGCCGGTGGGCGGTGCAATCGGTTCGCTTTTGAAATTGGTGCGGCCTTCGCCTGCGTTGGGAAAGCGTTGCGGGCTGCCGGTGATCACCAGGCGCTCTAGGGCGCTGTCTTCGTTTTGTGCGTCGGGCTTTAACACCAGGTGGTGCAGGTCGGCGTAGCCGTTATTCAGTACGCCATGCACGGCTTGGTGTTTATCCCGTTCCCGCAACGCCCCACTTAGCGGCTGGTTAATCGCCTGGGCGAGCTGGCCGATGCCGCTTGTTTCAGTAAAGCGGTGGCTTACCCGCAGCATGGTAATGGCTTGGTCCAGCGGCTGGCCGTCCGGGTCGATTAATGCCGCTGGAAGCGGGTGGTTGGTGAGTTCGGCCAGCCACTGCGCCGTGGCGGGGGTGTAGTGGGCGGCGTCGGCGCGGCGGCACAGGTCGCCCAGCACGGCACCTGCTTCCACGGATGCCAGTTGGTCTTTATCTCCCAGCAGCACCAGCTTGGCGCTGGCGGGTAGGGCGCTGAGCAGCGCCGTCATCATTTCGATATCCACCATCGAGGCTTCATCCACCACCAGCACATCCAGCGCCAGCGGGTTGGCGGCGTTGTGGCGGAAGTGGCGGGTGTCGGCGCGGGCGCCAAGTAGCCTGTGGATCGTGGTGACTTCTGTCGGAATTTCTATTGCGTTCGATGAAGAAGCGGCAGTGTGCTCACCTAATAGCGATTCCAACCCGCTAAGGGGTAGGTCTTTCACCTGCCCGGCGATGGATTCATTCAGCCGTGCGGCGGCCTTGCCGGTGGGGGCGGCCAGGCGAATGCGCAGCGGGTGGGCGCTTGGCTGGGCCAATTGCAGGGTTTGCAGCAGGGCTAGCAGGCGCACCACGGTGGTGGTTTTGCCGGTGCCGGGGCCGCCGGTGATGATTGCGAAGGGGCTGCGGGCAGCAAGGGCGCAGGCGGTTTTTTGCCAATCCAGGGTTTCAGTGGCGGGAAATAACGTATCCAGCGCGCTTTTGAGTAGTAGCCCGACATCCGAATCGCCAACGCTAAGCCGCGCAGCAATTTCTTGGTGCAGGGTTTGCTCGAACTGCCAGTAGCGGCGTAGATAGAGTTTGCTGGTGTTGTCGCTGTGGCTCACCACCAGGGGCGTATTGCCGGGGCCGTCGCTGATTAGCGTGGGGTGGTTGAGTGCGGCCTGCCATTCGGGCAGCGTTAGCGTGGCCAGCACATGGCTGGGAAGCGGAGGCGGGTCGTTCAGGTCGTCGCCTTCCGGCGGTAGCGAAAGCGCAAAATCCGGGGCTTCCAGCGTCGCAACTATATCCAAGCACACGTGGCCACGGCCAAGCTGGTGGCTGGCCAATGCCGCGCCTAGCAACAGCAGCGGCGGGGCGTTCTGGGTTTCGCGGTCGAGGAAGCGCACCAGGGCCAGATCCAGATCCCGCAGCCAGCCACGGGAAACCCAGCGCTCACACAGCAGGAATAGCGCGGCGGTGCCGCTTAACGCGGGGTGTGGCTGGGTAGCACTGGCGGCTGCTTCTGTCGGTGGTGTTACCGATGCGGTTGAATCAGGTGCCGCAGGCGGCGCGTCATCGGCGAACAAGTCAAGGTTCATGGACTCGTTCATGGAAGCCGTGTCTCGCTTACTCATGCCAGTGCCTCCTGGTTGCTTGCTGCTGACGCTGTTGCTGAGCCTGTAAAGAGGGCATCCAGCGCTTCGATCAGCGCGACCGGCGCAGGCACGGCGTGTACGCCGCGGGCGGTGGTGCGGCTGCCGCGCAGAAATACCGTCATCGAGCCGCCCAGGTGTTGGTGCGGGTCGTAGTCGGGCAGGCGTGCTTTCAGCAGCCGGTGGAGGGCGAGCATATACAGCGCCGCTTGC
>TARA_R110002049_G_scaffold127881_2_pt1 | contig 10807 bp, 8 predicted proteins | sample TARA_R110002049 | Tara Oceans TARA_R110002049 (sample SAMEA4396941) | marine metagenome | biome: Polar Biome; feature: [SRF] surface water layer (ENVO:00010504); material: water (ENVO:00002006), including particulate matter (ENVO:01000060) such as... | depth 5 m
TAAAAACAAAAAACCCATTGCTAGAATGGGCTTGGGTAAAATCAATTTTCTTTGCAAGCCGACGAAAGCCGGGTCGCTTGGTCTGAAACTCTATAAATTCAGTGTGAGTTTCTTTGGCTATTTTCAAAAACACAGGTAGATACTTTGAAATGCCATTTTTGCCCCGGCTTATTGCGGCCCATATTAGCATTCCTAACTTACCCTTGCGGAAAATAGGTTTGAGTAAAATACACAATTCGCCAGGCTCGCAGTAACCAATAACTTGATTGGATGCGAGCTCGTTTTGTGCTTGTTCAGTGAAATTGTTTAAGCCAGTAGATTTGGCCAGTAAATCAAGCGAACCGGCAAACTCTGCCGGTATCTGATTAATTCGCTTCATTAAGGAAAACCCTTTCTACTTTTAACTTGGTCTTAAATTCAGGTGGTAGCTTATTACCTCCCGCATCAAATAGAACAAGTTGATGATAGTAATCGCCTCTAAAATCAATCACCGAATCGTCAACATGTATGATCAAGTCGCCCTCATAGGCAAAAACACCATTATTTAATGTTAGGTAAATAATGGCTTTCCCGCGCCTATCCGCAATGATGTACTCAGCCGCAGTGTAATCAACAATACTAGGCGTGTGCCGAAAGAAATTATCGGAATGCTGCCAAAAGACAGTACTTTGAAATGTTTCCGGAAAGCTTGGTAGCACGTAAGCACCACCTACGTTAAAACCGTTAGCTACGTTAAACATTATGCTGTTACTCCGTATAATCCTGTGCCAGTGGTCGGCGGGTTAGTACCTAACCATCGACCTGTGAACACCGTACCAACTGCCGCTTCAACACTGACCGAACCAACACCATCAGTAAGTGTGACATTACCAGTGTAAAGCACCACATCGGTTACATCGTTGTAAATCTTAATAGCTTGCGAACCATTAATACCTGCTATGGTGATTGTTGCTGTTGAAGTAACAGAATCAACAGTTACTGCTTCTGCGGTTCCGCTCGCTGTATCACTTACAGAGCCACCATCACCAGTTGCCGTTGCGGTAATTGACCATGTGCCAGCATTATCGACTGTGTAAGCTCCTGTGCTTGCATTGATTGATACTGAGCCAGTCGCAGACCATGCAACACTATTTGTGTTGGTAGTTGTTGCGGTTGCTGTTCCAGTATCACCTTCCGTTAGTGTGCCGATTGCAGAGATTGACACTGTTGGTGCTGGGGTAGTAACTTCTTCTGCCCCTAAATACGTAACAATATCCCAACTCTTGCTTGTAACATCCCAGCAATGAAAGGTAGCATCTTCGGCAGGGCCAGTAATTATACCGGCGGCTGTTGATGAAAAGTTTGGCGGTAATAACAGTTGAGAACCATCAAACGGTGCGCCACCTACTCTGGTTTCAAAGGCACTACCCTCTATTGCAACACCGTCCACTATATCAACAACTGTGTGCCCAGCTTTAGGCTCGCGAGTGATATTAATAGCCGCCGTGTCTGTGCCGTCAGTAGCAACAAACTCAACTTGATAAGCTTGGGTTGAGAATGGCACGCCCTGAGTGCTAGCAACAAGAGCAGCAATATCAGGCAAATTAACTGTATAGCTAGTGCCTGTGCCTGTTAATCCTGTTAGCGAGATAGTATCAGCGCCAACTCTAAGGCTTGCCGATGTAATGTCACCAGCGAAACCTGCAACTGTGAATGGTACGTTTTGTTGTCCGTCTGTTACTGTGTTGTCTGTGTCTACGTTAACTATTGAGAATGCGGGAGCTACGCCAGTAGCAGAAAAGTTATCAAACCTTGTTAAATCCCCTTGTGCATATATGCCAACCACGCCGCTGGCAAGTGAATTATCAGCATCGGTATATGTATTATAAACAACATCATTTATTAAGACAGTAAGAACACTCCCCGCTATAGAAAGTGTTAGCTTATCACCGCTAACAAACCCCACACTCCCTACATTGTCAAATTCTGTTACTGTGCCTCCTATTCTTTTTGCTATTTGGAGTCTGTTTTGTGTTTCTTGCCAACCTACAAAATAGCAATCACCATTTGCGCTAGCCCTTACTGCTGGCCCAAAGTAGTTTGTACTGTTGCCAGAAATCACTTCAACAGATGCACTTTGATCATTTTCAAACTCTATTCCGCTAAGTATTGAAATCGTCCTAGTTCCTACGCCTGCTGCAAATTGTTGTGATACTATTCTGGCAGGGTTAGTTCCTAAACCCGCCCCTACACACAATTCCCAAGGAGCTAAAATTGGGCTTTCATTATCTCTGTCAAAGTTATCTACGTATGTAGCCATTAGTTAGCGCCTATTGTGTAAAAGTTTCCAAGATAAGCACCTTGTTGAGTGCCACTTACGCCACCAGTTAAAGCCGGTGAACCGTTTTGCAATTTGAAATCTCCCGCAACAGGATCAGAGATTAAAGGATTTGTTGTTGCTGTATTAATGTCAAAGTTAAGAGAACTCCTAACCGTGGATAATGATAAGGAGTCTTGGTTTTCTACATAGTTAAATATTGGCGCGGGAATAGTCTCATTATAAAAGCAATTAAAGTCTATGTATTCCGCAGCATCAGAGGGGGACAAAAACCGCCAAGGTCTTTTACATTCAACATGAATATTATTGTAATAAACTGCTTTTTCAAAACCCACATCTAAAACTTGAATGTCTCCTGAAGTCCCGTTGTTGTGATTGTAAATAATATTATTAGAAATATGTTGGCCTCGGCTAGTGGCATTAGTGTTTCCAGAATCCATACCGATAGGAGCATAATCAGTTACAGACCGTGGATTGTGAAATATATTGCATTGAGCAATGTGATATTCCTGAATCCAACTAGAGCTTAATGTGCTAAGTCTAATGTGAGCGCCATCAAGGTAATTGAACCTACAAGAAAGCCCAACTCTATCAGCATCATCCAGACCTGATTTTTGATAAAACCCGCCAGCCGTTTGAGATACAGTGCATTTCTGTATTGATGTATTTCTCAATCGGTAACACTCAAGAGCGTGCATGTTTTTAGATACATTTACATGAGTTATATTATCGAATGAGCAATTCCAAATTTTATAACCTTCTCTAATGCCGCCATCGGTATATATAACGCCTGTTGCTGCATTTGCGCCTGATGCAATATCACTAAAATTACTCGACTCAACACTGATATAATTATGTGCGCCTTTTGTCCAAAGAAAGAAGCAACTTCCTATAGATGCGCTCAAGGAGCTAGTATTTAAATTTGTCACAGTTAGGTTTCTAAATGTTATGTAACTAAGGCTTGAGGGTGAATCGCAATGAAAGCCAGCAACATCAGCTTGCCCGCCGCCATCTAACCCGCCAACAAAGCTAGGCCAATTACGAATAACAATACGCTCTGATTCACTTACTCTACCATCAAAGTTTGCATTCAAGCTTAGGTGCTTAATCCCTGCGTCAGCGCCACCAATGCCTGTATCAGTACCATCAGGAATAAGTTGGCCTTTGATATAAATAAATCTAGTAGTTACAGATGCTGCACTTCTCGCGGAATACCAGTTATTGTATGGACTGCCTTGTGTACCAGTGCCGTCAGTCACAGCATCAGCATCAATAAATAAAGCGTTATTTTCTGCAATCGTGTCGTCATCAATAATACCATACGCAACTGTCCCGTTGCCGTGGTGTAACACTGCGCCACCTGTCGGAGCAGATAACAGTACATAAATACGATGATCCCCTGCTGGTTTACTAGGAATATTTACAGTAAAAGAAAGTACGTCTAATGCTTGGTTAGCCCAACTCAACGAGCCAGTAGCTAGTTGTGTGCCATCTGCCGAATCATAAGCTGTCCAAGTGCAACCAACCGCACCAGTTGAGCCATGCGTGCGAGTAGCATAAAAAGTATGCTCACCAACTGTTTCGCGCTCAGAGTAATCAATAAAGAAACCCAACCGCCCCGCTGTAGAAAGCGCTAAATTCATCGCAATAACCGACCCAGATGCTAAAGCATTGTAGTTAAAATCGCGCCTACCATCTGGTCGGATAGGCCAGTTTCTTGCATCTATTGTCCAGCTCATGAGTTACCTTCTTAATTTAAAATTGAATCGAGTTGCGAAATGTAGTTTTCTGCAATGGTTTATTTTTGTTTAAAGTCCTTGCCGTTACTTCTTGAACCGCGAGAACCGCCCTGGCTCTTTTTTGACTTACTTTTGTATATTGCAATCCCAACAACTAAAACCGTTACAATGGTGATAATAACTTCAATGTTCATACTGTATTCCTCTATGCTTCTGTTGATATGAGTGAAAGAACTTGATTGTTTATATTTTGAGTTGCGTGGTATCTAACCTGGCTAGATACTCTTACTCGGTAGTAAACATTTGCAACCCCTGGCGTATTGTCGGTATAGGTAAACCCTGTCTCACTTAGGTTTTCAAACGAAATATAATCGGGGCCTCCTGGCTCAAAGAACTCTTCAATAATAGTTGTGCCTGAAGCGGAAAAATTAGTAAGAAAGCTCCAACTTGAGCCATTTGTACTTCTTTCCAATGTCAATACCGCGCTTGGTTGTGTTGGATTTGTTGGAGTAGCACCAGTGCCAGAAAAGCTACCAGACCAAGATATTGACACTGCAATTTGCTTCAGATTTCCGTTGGTAGTAAACGGCCCTATTGAAACAGAAGGGAATGGAACTAACGTTGTAGACCGGGCTGCATTTTTCAATACGCCAGCACTTAACGTACCACCAAAATACGCATTACCTGCGGTGTCCTTCCATTCAATCGCGTTTGCTTTCGTTAATGCGGCATAGTTTGGATTACCATTCACATCAACTATTCTGGGCCCAAACCAGTAATACAGGCCTTCGCCGCCAAAACCTTGCACCATCTTCACCTCCATGAAGTTAGTGCCAATCATTTCGAATGTAGGCGATTTTATTACCCCGCCATTAATCGTCCCGCCATTAAGTATTGGTGTATCAATACTTATCCCTGCTGTGACCGTATCAGCGTTAATCTCGCCCGCGACCAGTTCAGCAATGGTTGCTGCTTTAATGAATGCGGTGTCGATGTAAACGCCATCGGGTAAAACCGGGTCATTCACGACGGTTGCAAAGAGGGATTTTACCTGATCGTTTCGTGGGTCAATGATGGCAAATCGGTCTGCCTGAACAGTAAATTGAGTGACACCGCCATTATTAACAAAGCCAACGCCGCCGGTTAGTTCGCCAACGGTCGCCTTAAAGCCCCATTGCGCAGTAAAGTTTGCATCCACATCTGCAGCAACTTCTGCCCACTGGGATAACGTGTTAGTTACACCGTTTGCCGTGACAGAATAAGCAGCAATGTGTGAGCTAATAATGTCGCCTTCATCATTAACAACCGCTTGATAGTTATTTGAAATAGTCGCTGCCTGGGCAGCAAGGCCTGTTACTGGATCGTTTATCGCCGCACTTAACCCACTTAACGACTGAGCAATGCTGCCATTGGCATTTGATATAGCTGAATCAAGATTACTCACAAACGCACTTTGCAGCGTGGTTCCCGCACCACTAAATATTTCACTTCGCAACCCGCTTACTTGAGTTGCAATAGCGGTGTCAGTGTTTGTTTCTGTTCGGTAATTATCAGTTATAAATGCGTTAGTAGCATACGTTGGTGCAATCGTTGTTGATAAAAAGCTACTTAACTCTGTTGCAATTGCGCTGTCCGTATCGGTTTCAGTGCGATAATTATTAGTTATAAAGGCATTAGTGGCGTATGTTGGACCAATAGTGTTAGCCATTAAGTCTGTTATTGCGCTAGATATTGCACCGTCGGTGTCGGTTTCAGTAAGGTAGTTAGCTTGTAAAAATGCCGTTGTTGCATAATTTGGCGTAATAGTATTGGTGAGAAAGCTACTAATCGCCTGTGAAATGGCATTATCAGTATCGACTTCTGTTCGATAATCTGTTGTTAGCGTCGCATTGGTTGCATAATCATCAGCATCGACCTCTGCCCTTAATACCTGAACCGCAGCTGCAATAGCAGTATTACTATCCGCTTCAGTGCGATAATTAGCTTCTAAGTATGCCGTTGTTACATTTCCGCTATTAAACTCACTGCGCAGCGTGGTTGCAATGTCCGATATTGCCCCGTCAACGGTTGCGCCGGTGTAGTAATTTGTTTGCAAAAAGGCATTGGATACATAATCAGGCTGTATGACGGTGCTAAAGTGCGTATTTATCGCTTGTGTTATTGCCGCATCAGTATTTGCTTCTGTGCGGTAATCAGTTGTTAACGTCGCCTGGGTTACAAAATCAGGCTGTATAACAGTGCTGAAATGCGTGTTAATGGCCTGTGTAATGGCAGTATCAGTACTCGCCTCGGTGCGATAATCCGTCGTTAACAGAGCTTGTGTCACAAAGTCAGGTTGAATGACAGTTGAAAAATGCGTATCGATTGCTTGTGTAATAGCTAGGTCGGTATTAGCTTCTGTGCGGTAATTGCTGGTCAATAATGCTTGAGTAGTGTAGTTCGGTTGCACTACTGTTGAAAAGTGCGTATCGATTGCTTGTGTAATAGCTAAATCAGTATTGGCCTCGGTTCTATACGAGCTAGTTAAAAAAGCCTGGGCGACATAATCAGGCTCAATAACTTGTGCAAGAAAAGTGTCTAACCTGCCTGAGATTGCACTATCAACTTCAGTTGAGTCAAAAAACGTTGAATTAGCATAAGCCAGTGTTGCGTAATCAGGGAATAAATTGTTTATATCGGTTATTTGCTGATTAATACCTGGGATCGTTACCGTTTCAATATTGTTAATTGTTGTGTTTATCGCCGGTATGGTAACAGTTTGAACATCAATTACCTTTGCATCAATCGCATCTGTCGTTGTTTGTATCGAACTTTGTAAGTTCGGAATAGTGACAGTGTTAATTGTATTGATTGCACTATCTGCTGCAAGCTTATTGTTATCAACCAATGTATCAAGCGCAGCAATTGCATCATTATTGGTCTGAACTAAATCAATTCGACCACTCAAATAACTGTTTAAGTGGATTTCAGATAACCGCCCATTCAATACAGCAATGTTAAATTCTACATCTTCCGCTGTTTCGCCCAACTCGCCACTGGTAGCGTGAAAAGGACCTTCAACACCATTCTGATTTACGTGTCTTGCCCAATAGTAGCCAGTGAAGTTGTTGCCAGGAATATCACTGTAATTAAGTGAATTTGTATCCACTAGCTTTGCTGCTTCACCTAGCACATTGGTTTCTGATCGCCATATCTCCGTGTAAGAGTGACCGCCATAGGTCGGAAAGTCCCAGCGCAATAAAACAGAAGTGAAGCCGCCTGTTGCGGTAAAGTTTGTCGGTGCGGTTGGCGTTTCAACCCCAGGATCATCATTGTCGCCTGGGTCAATGGGATCGAATATAAAGTTTCTACCGTCGAGCGTTCTGCGTATTGTGACCAAATCAAGGTCTTGCAAATCTCTAAACGTAACCGCTTTTTCAAGTCCGTTACCTTTGGCGCCTATTAACGTTTCCGCAATGGTAGAGAGCGCAGAAACGGCCTTATCAGTGTTGTTTCTCGGTATAGCGGTGTACTTGATAGGCTTATTATTAGCCATGCTGTACGTCCTTCATATTGCTACCCACGGCAATTCTATGAACTTCACCCGTACCACCTACAGTAATGACGCATTCTTTGCCGCGAACCGCAGGTAATCGAAATACAGGTGACTCACCTGGCAATTGATTAATACCAACGCCGTTTAAATTGGGGTAGTTAATCAACTCTTGTCCGTCGACTTCGACCTTAAAGGACACATTGGCCGCGTTTTCTAGGTCCACATAAGCGCATGAAGGCGACACCCGGTAATCTAAGCGAATAGACTTGGACCATTCAAAGGTCAGTGACGCGAGTGATTCATCAAAGGATTTCAGCTGATCGTTAATGCTCATGTATAGTGTGTCGGTCAACAAATCGTTGTAGAGTGCTTGTGCGTAAAAATCCAACTCAATAAAGTTCTTTGTGCTTGGGTCAAAGATAAAACCAGCAGTACCACCATAAAACGCCACATACTTACCTTCGTAATGCTCTGCGTGAATGGTTTCTGGTTGGTATTGGGCCCACGTTCTTTTGTTAAACAAGCCTTCGGTGATCACGGTTGCATTGGATGCGCTGATAGCGACTAAACCATCGGGGCTGGCATAAATCACATACTCGCCCATATCCACCATAGAACGACTCGAGACACACGCTTGCGCGATTTCAATCTTCTCTGAACTGATTGAGTCAGGCGATACACCTGTGAATAGGTAGGGTTTACCTTTGGTAGTCACAACTAAGCTATTGCCGATCGCTTTCATACCAATCACTTCTTCATTTGTAGTTTGTTGGTAATCAATTGGCCAGGCATGCGGCAAAAATGCTTCACTGAAACCCACGGTACTGCCACTGAACCCGGCTAATATTCCGTTAGCCATTGCCGTTAAGCCTTTCATGTCTTGCATGGGCTCGGAAAAACTAAACGTGTCCAGGACAATACCCAACTCAAAGTCTTTTTTACTATCCGCGTAAGTCAGTGTTGCCAAGGGAATAGTTGCCACTAAACGATAAGCATCATCAACAACGCGGTATAAGCGACGACTAACAATGTTCTGATCATTTCCTGTCAGGCTTTCAAAGGTCAAATTGACCACGGCATCAGGGTTTAACTTTGTGACCTCTGTGCTTAATCCGCTTGGCATCCCTTCTTCGCCATACTCATTGACATAAGTAAGCACGTAAAAAGTGGTAATATCGTCGCCCTGGCCTTCTGTGTTTTGCTCATTGCCGGTAATAGTGCCAATGCTGGGGGCTGTTGGTTGTCTCACGCCCATTCGATACGATAGCACCGGCATAACACCACCGCCGGTAGCAACTGAGTTAACCGTTATCTTAGGGGCACCATCCCCGGTATAGTAAACCCGCGCAAAAGCATCGTTATTGATAGGTGATTCAACGATGTGAACTTCGTTATCCCAACTAAACCAGTGCAAGTCCTCGTAATAGAAAATAGTTTGCGTGTTAGACGCCAGGTTCGCGGTTTTATCCGTTAAACCAGCATAAGGGCGCAAGCTGCCGTTATCAAAGCGACAATTCACCGCCTTTAATGCGTTATTCACAGGTAACTTTGACGGCTCAATCAGTGGGATCATGCCGCCAGGCTGCTCAATGACTAAACGCATTAGTAATTCCCTTTGCTGTAATCAATCTGCAGTTCTGCATTGTTATTGCCATGCAATAGCTCGATGCGCTTTTCATCCATAAAGACTTTAAATTGCGCTAAGAAGTTATTTGCACCAACCGCGTCAGACCAATCAACGCCAGGCATGCGTTTTAATTCAAAGATGGTCCCAGCAAGTAAGCCTTCAAAATGCTCATCGAATAAACCGTCGGGTAGCTCTTCTGTCTCAATCGATGGTTTCAGTGAGTACGTTATCTCAAGCACGCTGTCTTTTGTGGGTATGGGCCAAACAATCATGGTGTCTTTGTTTGGGTTCATAAACACTTTAGGGGTGCCATCCTTGGCAGGGAAACTTCCTTTGGAGAAAGCTTTTAATTCCTTACCGTCAATAGTGGCACTGATTATCGTATCAATCGCTACACAATCATACGGCAGCGGCGTTTCATACTTATCAATGCCTGGCTCAAGCGCTATTTCATAAGTCTCTTGCCAGGCTTGGGTTTTATTAAAGTATTGACGCGCAGCAGTGAGCATAGCCCTAGCAAACACCATCGGCGGTAAGTTCGGGCAATAACTGGATGCAAAGCGCGTGTAATCTTTAAAATTAGCCATTTTGGTTCTCTTGGGTCATGGTGGCTGAATCAGCTTGCGTTTTGCTACCAACTGATTGCTCTGCGGCGGCTAGATGGTTCATTGCACGTTGGCCGTTCTCTGCATAATCCGCGTCTTTGGAATAAGCGCGATACAGCATGAAATCGATTAACGGGTTTAAGAATGAATCATCAATACCAATGGTCGTGGTATCAGTCTCAAAATTATTGATAGTCACGGCAATGGGCGCAAAGGGATAGAGTATTTCTACCGCATGACTTGCATTAGCCGGTCTTGGGTAGACATAAAAACTCGTCGGGTCGCGCTCATCATAAATATAATGATCCACATCACTTGCTACCTGGGAATGCCAATCGTTATACTGATCGTCCAATATATCGCGTCGTATCTTGCGAATAGGGCGACCACTGAGAACATTGCGCGTGACCGTGAACAGTTTCAGCGCATCAGCGGGCAAGGTTTGCTTTGAGTCTGTGTTATTTAACAGGAAAGACACATTCTTTACTGACTTATCTGGGCGACGGTTAACAACGAACAAGATTGCATCGTTATACCAATCTAACCATTCAGCTTTAGGCCAGCGAATGCTAGTTTTATCCTGGGTAATCACCTCACATCGTTTTATGAGTTCTACAATCTTGGTCGTTGCCATTACTTAATCGCCTTAAAGTTCTTCTTCTTCGTCGTCAAGATCGCTATCGATCGGATCGGTTAAACCGCCGTTCTCCATAGCCTCTTCATACACAGCCGCAGTAATGCGAGCCAAACCAAACTTGCGCTTTTTAAACTGCTTGATTAGGAACTCATCACCAATAAAAACGCGACCTTCAGCATTCTGAAAGTACACATTGGCTTTTTTGGTGGCTGCTTTTTGTGCGGCCCGGCTTGCTGGCTTGCGTGTTGCCGCCTTTTTCGCTTTAGCCGCTGGCTTTGCTGTTTCTGCTTTGGTTTCCGCTGCGACAGCAGTAGAAGCAACAACAGGTTCGTTTGCTTGTGACATTT
>TARA_R110002049_G_scaffold95228_1_pt1 | contig 10804 bp, 12 predicted proteins | sample TARA_R110002049 | Tara Oceans TARA_R110002049 (sample SAMEA4396941) | marine metagenome | biome: Polar Biome; feature: [SRF] surface water layer (ENVO:00010504); material: water (ENVO:00002006), including particulate matter (ENVO:01000060) such as... | depth 5 m
GGGGTCAGTTCTCAGTGACAATCAACATTTCCGTATCTTAAGTTTGCTCGCAAAACAGGTTCCAGTCTGGCCGGTCAGGGCAGCTGCAGATCGGGGTATTGGTCTTGCAGAATTATGTAATCGCTTTGCAGTTCGGCAATAAGCCAGTCCCGAACCTGTTCGACTATCGGTCGAGGGCTAACCTTCTTCGATTGCAGCATGCAGCAGATCCTATCGGTGACCTGGATATGAGGTACGGCCGATATTAGCTGTCTTTCGCGCATCCAGTGACCGACCACGTTAACCCAACCCCAGCATATGCCTTGGCCCAGCAGCGCAGCCTGTACAACAATAGCATAATCGTCGAAGGTTAGCGACGGTGGCTCGGTCTCCGATGTCGGGTTGAACAGGGTATCCGAAGGCAGAGGGTGTCTATCGGACAACCGGATCAATGTTGGGCCGGTCCTATGCGCAAGCATCCTCTCACAGTAGCTTGGCGTGCCAACCGGAACGAGAACCTCGGGCATGATAGGAAAGATATGCAGCCCATCACGGGGATGATCCGGGGCCAGGAAGCGCATCCCGAGATCAACATCATCCACCGGTCCCGTCACCGCGCCCATAACCAATTGAAACCGAAGATCGACGTTTGGGAACTTGGCTTTGAAGCTGCTCATGCGGGGTATCAACCAATGCGTCGTGAAGGCTGTGGAAACCGACAAGGTCACCCTTTCATGGCTATGACCTCGTACTTCGATCTCGGTCAGGGCCGCGCCGATCATCCCCATAGCGCGGGTGGTGGCCTCATGCAGCAACTTGCCGTTCTCGTTGAGCGACAAGCCGGTCGTCCCCCGTTGGAACAGCGGTGCGCTCAAGTGCTCTTCCATCCGTTTCATCATCCGGCTGACCGCCGCCGGAGTTACGTTCAGCTCATCTGCAGCTTTAGTGAAATTCAGATGACGGCCCGATGCCTCGAACGCGAAGAGTGCGTTCATAGATGGCAGCTGATGACGAGGACTTTTCATTACATCATGTAATGACGCGACCGACCTTAATTCAATTGCTGAAATGCCTGGATCACGCCACCTTCTCTCAGGCAGCGCCCGTTCAGCTGAGAACGGGGTAGACCACATAGACTAGCACAATGCCCCAAACTCAGGCTCGGAGCCTGTTGCGGATCCTCAGCGTAGCACTATTAGCAAGGAGTAGCAGAATATGAAGCTAAGCGATTTCAAAGTTATGACATTCGATGTCGTGGGTACGCTTATAGACTTTGAAACCGGCGTTCTGAACGCTGTGCGCAATCTCGGCGGACCCAAGGCTGCAACAGCCAGCGATTACGAGATTTTCGAACCCTATCTGAAAGCACGCGACCGTTTTTATGGTCGGTCTTCCTTTGCGTTTCGCGATGTCTATCTTTCGCTTGCCAAAGAGGCAGGATTCGATAGTTCGGACGAGATTGCGAACGCATTTCAGCTTTCGGTCCTGCGCTGGCCCGCTTTCGCGGATTCAGCGGCAGCCCTCGCACGGTTGCGCAAAAACTTTCGGCTGGTGGCAATGACCAACGCCGATCGTACGGCCTTTACCGCTTATGAGCATACGCTTGGCCGACCGTTTCACGATGCAGTCACCTGCGATGACACAGGGTGTGCAAAGCCCGCGCCTGAATTCTTTGCCTACAACAAGGGGCGGCAATCGGCTTTTGGATTCGAACAATCTGAAATCCTGCACGTGGCTCAAAGTCAGCACCATGATATCGGCATTGCCAAGGAACTTGGGTATACCACCTGTTGGATCGAGAGGCGCGCCAACCAGCCGGGCTTTGGTGCGTCGCCCATTCCGAAAGAGGTCACCAAACCGGATTTCCATTTCACGTCCCTAGCCGAGCTTGCTGATATGGTGAACGCGCAGTCCGGCAATGCTGCGCTACAATCCAGCTAGAGGATGAACACGATGGCATCGTCGCAAGCGGACATCGTCTCACTGTGGCAGGAAACCGCGCCGCCCTCTACCAAACCTCTGCGCTTTACAGGCTCGGGGCAGGCAGATGTTGCCGTCATCGGTGGCGGCTATACGGGCTTGTCAACGGCACACGCGTTGGCGCGTGAAGGCGTGGATGTCGTAGTACTGGAAGCCAACCGTCTGGGCTGGGGAGCTTCGGGGCGTAACGGCGGCGTCGTGTCGGGCAAATTCCGTATCGGTTTTGCCCAGATGGCACGCCGCTGGGGTCTTGATGTTGCCAAAAGGATGCACGAGATCGGGCTCGAGGCGATCGACAACATCCCCGACCTCTTGGCAGAATTCGAAATTGATGCGGAATACCAGCCAAGTGGCTCTTTGCGCTGTGCCCACCGTCCCGAAGCATTGGCTGCCCTTCATGAAGAGTGCGATTGGCTGGGCCATGCTCTGGGCGACAGGTCTGTTTCGATGTTGGATGCTTCTCAAATGGCCTTCGAAATCGGCGCAACAGGGTTCTGCGGAGGCATGCTGAACCAGCACGGCGGTGTCATTCATCCGTTGAAATTCCACCGAGGCCTTGCGGCTGGATTGCGTGCCGGTGGGCTTGCCATATATGACGAAAGCCCGGTCACAGGGATTGAGCATCTGCCTCGCGGCGGACTGAACCTGCATTTGCCACAGGGGAAAATCCGCGTGCAGCAAGCAGTGCTGGCGACTAATGCCTATTCTTCGCTCACCGCCGCCGGGGGCACGATCCGTCGACGCGTGGTGCCGTTCCGGTCGGCAATTATTGCGACCGCTCCCCTAACGGGCACAGTCGGATCCACCTTACTGGCCGAGGGGCGCAGCTATACCGAAACCCGTCGCATGATGCGCTGGTTTCGCAAGTCTGGGGATCGACTGTTGTTCGGCGGGCGCGGCGCCTTTGGGAAGAAAAACAGCGCATCGGGCTTCGTTGCTTTGGAAAAGGCCATGCGTCGACAGTTTCCACAGCTGGAGGGCCTGGAGATCACACATCGCTGGTCGGGTCTGGTTGCCATGACGATGGACAGTTTGCCCCATATCGGCAGGCTGGATGACCGGTTGACCTATGCAATGGGCTACAACGGCACTGGAGTTGCGATGGCCAGCTATGTTGGGCGCCACACCGCCGCAATGGTGTTAAACCAGCCTGTAGATCTCGGGCTGATCAACGGGCTCGCGCTGCGAAACGTGCCCTTCTACCCCGCCCGGGAAATCGGGGTTCGGTTGATCGCAGGGTGGTATCAGACTCTGGATGCGTTTGGGAAATAGAGGTGAGGCGCCTTGTTCCGCCCCGCATCACCAGTCGCGCAGGGCCAGCAGGGCGTCGCGCTCTTCTTCGGCGCAGCCAAGGAACACGTCCACAACCTCACGTTGATAATCTTTCTGCGGCATCATTCTAGCGATCCGGCAGGGTAATTCGGGCTGAAAACGGCGGATGGCAACCTGCGGGTCGCGTGTCAGCAACGCCGTGATCGGGTCGATCAGCGCCACTCCAAGGTTCTCGCGGACCATGGCGACCATGGCAGAGGACATCGAGGTTTCGGCGGTGCATTTGACCGTAACACCCGCGTGTTGGAGCAATTCATCTAGCAGGCGTCGCGCGGCAACAATAGATGTCCATTGGATCATCTTCTCGCCTTTCAAATCGTTTGGCCTGACCAAATCCAGCTGTGCTAGCCTGTGATCGGAATGAACCGCTAATACGTAGGGCTCGTCGATGAAGGCCCATGTCTCGAATCCTGACCGCCGAAAGGGTGTTTCAGCAAGGCCCAATTCTACCTGATGGCGGGCGACCCATTGTTCGACACTTTGAGAGGTGAGCACATGCGAGGTTACGCCTATTTCAGGGTTTCGCCGGGAAAAGCGGCCGACCACGCGAGGGAGAAACTGGATGCCAAGGGCCGGTAGAACGGCAATAGTCAAGTTGCTTTCATGCCCATCTCGGACCTGTTGGGCGCGTGTTTTCAGATCGTTCAGCGAGATAAAGGCGCGTTCCACGTCCTCGATAAGGGCATGCGCTTCCGGCGTCGGCAATACGCGCCCTTTCCGGCGTTCGAACAATTTAATCTGAAGCTCTTCCTCAAGACGGTCCAACATACGGCTGACAGCAGATTGGCTGCGCCCTAATGCATCTGCAGCGCCCGCAACGGTGCCGGTTTGCATGATGATGCGAAAGGCTTCGAGCAGGCCGGTTTTCATGTTTCGCCCCTATGGCTGGTTGAACTGGATAGCACAGCTTGGGCTGAATGTACTTGGCGCGCCAGCCCTAACTGACACGCCATTTTTCCGAGGAGAGCGCAAGGTCAGACCATTGCAACGCCTGCAGCAATTAGGCGCTGTTTGACATCGACCAGATCGCCTTCGTAATCCCAGACCTGCACCGTATCATGAGGGCAGGCGACGAACAGGTGGTCTTGGGTAAAGGACAGAATACGATCCAGCTTGATGACCTTTTCCACAAATTCGCTTTCTGGCAGCTCTTGCTTGATCACCTGCCCTTGTGCGTCATAACCCAAATGGACGCTGCGGGCGCGAATGTTAGCGGTAAAATATGTCATGGCGATTCTCTTTCTCGTTGTTAGTGGTTGGTGAACAAATGAACGTCAGCTCAGTCTGCAGAGGCGAAATGCATCATAGATCGCGGCGTGGACATTGCGCGATGCCTGCGCATCCCCGATCCGGTGAAGCTCAATGCCGCTCTCGGTGCGGGGCTGAGCCTTCTGTGCAGCAAGGGCGTGAATGTTGGTCTTCCCCTTGTTGATCGAATGCGCATGCAACTCATGGAACATGTCATCCATCGGCACGGTACCCATTTCGACAACTAGGTGATCCACGAGCACCGTCCGGCTTTCGCGCGTCAGCTCGTTCATCATCGTGGCCTCAATGCGGTTGTTATGACGGCGCGCGGCGACAAGACGGGTGTCGATCTCTGGGCGCAGACCGCGTTTGGCAAACTCCTTCCGCCAACGAGTCACCTCGGGATAGACCTGCTCTTGCGCCAGTTCCTTGTCGATGGTCGCATAAGTCACCCTGGCCCCGCCATCATGCGCAAGCAGCGCGGCAAGCTGTGCCGGATGGCGGCCCGTGCCATCCCAGATCAGCACATCACCCTTCAGGGTGGCCTGGCGGCTCAGAGGCTCCCAGGTCGACAGCGCAAGCTCGGCTCCTTCACCGAATTCCAGCTGCGGTAGCCCGCCAGTGGCCAAAATGACAAGATCCGGCTCAAGCGCCAAGATATCATCGGTTTCCATATAGCTGTTGCAGGCGACTTCGACGCCCAGATGCTCCAGTTCCATGAGCCGCCAGTCAATGATGCTGATTAGATCGCGCCGCCAGTCCTGCGCCGCCAACAGCAATTGTCCGCCCGGCTTGGCCGCCGCGTCAAAGATCTGCACATCGTGTCCTCGCATAGCCAACACCCGTGCCGCCTCAAGCCCAGCGGGTCCCGCGCCGATAATTACCGCCTTGCGCCGGTCCTGTCGTGCGACCGCCTCGACCTCTGCAGGGAACAACGTTTCTCGCCCTGTTGCGGCATTGTGCAAGCATTTGGGGCGATACCCCGACTGACAGTGTCCGGCTCCGACACAGGGTCGGATGCGATCTTCCTGACCCTCAAGAAGTTTGCGTACCATATGAGGATCGGCAATCTGCGGCCGTGTTAGTCCGGCCATGTCGATCTTGCCGCTTTCTACCGCATAGCGCGCGGTGGCCAGATCTGACAGTTTCGCAGCGTGAAAGACCGGCAAACCGATTTCTTGGCGAAAGTTGCCAATAACATTCACCCAAGGCGCCGATCCGATCCCCATACCGGGCATGTTCTCTTCCGAAAGTGCGCGCACGGTGTCCATCGATCCGTAGATTGCATTGAAGAAGTCGATCGCCCCTGCATCACGCAGCAAGGTTGCAGCCTCGAGGCATTCTTCTGCAGCCAGCGTGCCATCAGGACCTTCGTCGACGACAAACCGCATTCCGACCAGAAAATCATCGCTGACTTCGCGACGGATGGCCTCATGCACCATCAGCGCGAACCGCAGACGGTTTTGCAGGCTACCTCCAAAACGGTCGGTGCGCTGATTGGTTTTGGGCGACAGGAACTGACCGATCAAATGCCCGCCCGCCAAAGTTTCGATACCGTCCAGTCCGCCGCGTTCACAACGTTTGGCGGCAGCCCCATAGGCGGCAACGACTCGCGCGATGTCCTCTTCGTCCATTTCCCGCGGAATGGCGCGGTGAAGCGCCTCGCGGACAGGCGAGGGCGCAATTGCGGGCAACCAGTCCTGTACATAGGGTTCCGCGCGGCGTCCCAGATGCGTGATCTGGCACATCAGCGCCGCGCCTTCCCCGTGCATCCGTTCAGCAAAACGTTGGAAATGCGGTATAATGTCATCTGTTCCGACATCAAGCTGGTTGAATACGTTGGGGCTGTCGCGGTCGATGTTTGATGATCCGCCAAACATAGACAGCGCCAGACCCCCACGCGCCTTTTCCAAGTGATAAGCCTGATAGGCCTCTTGCGGGTAGCCCTCTTGTTGCAAGCCGCACGCATGACTGGTCGAGATGACCCGGTTGCGAAATGTGGTTTTCTTGATGGTCAGGGGGCGAAGAAGCGGGTCCTTCACGGTCGTTTGGATGGTCATTGGCAATATCTCTCTCATGGCCCCAAGGCACGCTTGGGCCGGTTGAAAATTTTCGGGAAAATCAGAAGCCTAGAGGACTTGGGATAGAAACTCTTTGGTTCGCGTGTCTTGCGGGTCGCTGAATATCTGTGCAGGCGGACCCATTTCTACGATACGACCTCCATCCGTAAAGATGACCCGATCTGCGATTTCACGCGCGAAGCCCATCTCATGGGTCACCAGTACGCAGGTCATTCCTTCGGTTGCCAATTCTTTGATGGTGTTCAGAACCTCCTTGACGGTCTCAGGATCTAGCGCTGCCGTGACCTCGTCAAACAACATCATGTCAGGCCGCATACAGAGCGATCGCGCGATGGCGACGCGCTGCTGTTGCCCGCCTGATAATTCGCCGGGAAAGTGGTCTTCCTTTTCGGCAAGACGCACCTTTGCCAATAAAGCACGGGCACGCTCACGAACCTCGGCCTTGGGTTCTTTCAGGACAAGCCGTGGCGCCATCATGACATTGTCCAAGACCGTCCGATGCGGAAACAGATTGTACTGCTGAAAGACCATTCCGACCTTGCGGCGAAGCGCCAGCTTATCGACCTTCGGGCCCGTGATCAGCTGACCTTCTACAAAGATCTCACCTTTGTTGATAGGTGTCAGGCCGTTGATTGTCCGGATAAGAGTAGACTTTCCGGAACCTGACGGCCCGATGATGCAGATCACCTCGCCTTGGTGAACCGAGAGGTCAATACCTTTCAGAACCTCAAAGTTTCCAAAGGATTTATGCAATCCGCGAATATCGATGATTGGCTGATCCGGCGACCACGAAACTGCGTATTCGGTGCTCATGTTAACCTCGCTCATGTTGTTGAGAACCGGCGTTCTAGTCTCTTGGTCCAGACCGAAACGGGGTAGATGAAGATAAAAAAGATGCACATCAGAAACAGATAGAAAGGGATCAGGAGGTCGGGACTGGACCCTGCTGCCTCCATCGCCGCCTGCGTGTTTCCCAGTGCTTCATTGACGCCAAGAATGGCCGCAATTGGGGTCATCAGTGTCAGCAGCGCGAACCAGTTCATCCACGATGGCAACATCCGGCGAACGCACTGCGGCAGAATGACATGACGCATGGTCTGCATGCGGCTGAAAGCTAGGCTTTCGGCGCTTTCCCATTGTCCGGTGGGGATCGATGCCACTGCGCCGCGCAGGATCTCAGCGAGGTTAGCCATTACGGGGAGGGTGAACCCTATGGTGGCCTTTACCCAACCGGGAATCATTACCAAACCGAAATACGGGAGCGTGATTTCGAATGGAACCATCAGCATGATTGCAAACAGGATCACAAGCCAAGGGGAGTTGCGAAACACATGGGTTACAAAACGCGCGGGCTGTCGCACAATGGCCAAGTGGCTGATCTGCATAAAGCCAAGCACCACGCCTGAAATGGTTGCGAGGACCATAGCGATCACACTCATCAGGATATTCAGCATGAAGCCTTGCAGGATAAATGGACTCCAGCGGCGCAGCACGTTTAGAGAACTGTCGGCGGGCCCTTGCGCGACTTGTGACACGGTGATTACCCCCACCGCCAAGGCGGCCAGCAATAAAGCAGCCCCCGCAAGAATGCTGACCAAGGAATTCGGTCGGGGCACTGTGGATACTTTGGTCATTTTCCCAATCCTGGCACAGCAAGACGTTTCTCAAGACGGCCCATGATGGCGCCGATGACTGCGACCACGGAAATGTAATAGATGAACAGAAGCGTCATCATTTCCCCCACGTTCAAGCTGTCGTTCCACACTCCCGACAATGCATAGGTCATTTCCGGAACCGCGATGACGTAGGCGATCGAAGTGGTCTTTGCCAAACTGATCAGATTGCTCGCCAGTGCAGGCAGCGAAAAGCGCAGCGCCAGCGGCATAGTCACATGAATGAACGTCTGCACTGGTGAGAACGCCAACGCTTCGCTGGCCTCCAAAGTGGTCTCTGGCACGGCTTCGATTCCAGCCCGGAAGATTTCGACATTATAGCTGCCGCCAAAGATCCCCAGAGCAATGACCGCCCAGCCAAAGGACGAAATCATCGGTTCATACCAGCCACCCATATCGACCTGTGGCGTAAGGGCTCCGAGCCCGAAATAGAAAAACAGCAACTGCACAACCGGTGGCGTATTGCGAAACATAGCGATGTAGGCAGCCACCAAAAACCGCAGCACCCTGAACTGCGAACGTTGCGCCGCAGCGCCCAGCAATCCGACGATCAGAGATACGATCAGCACGCAGACGATCAGCAACAGCGAAGTCTGAACCCCTGTCATCAGGCGGCTGAAGTCGTATTCGTTGTAGAACGGGGAAAAGTTCAACCCCGTCGCCTTTTGCAGCGCCAGAAACAGGGGCGCGATGAATTCAAACATATACGGATTCCAGTACCCAAGAAAAGAGAAGCGAAAACGCCGCCCGAAGACGGCGCTATCGGGGTTCACTCGTCCAGATACGACCTGTCGTATTCAAGAGATTCATGCATATCCGCCAGCCAGGCTGTGGGTTGCAGATCGTATTCTTTCTGCAAAGCGATCAAACTGCCATCTTCGTGCCAGCCATAAATTAGACCGGACAAGATCTTCCCGAATGCACCATCTTTCTCCGCCAGAGGTACAGCTGCGGCCCAGGGGTTCACGAACAGCGCGTCGACGGGCATTTCGAATCCTTCCCAGTCCCCGGTTGCCAGGTCAGCTGCAATCGAGCTGTCGTCATAGAACCAGGCTACGCACTTCCCGGACCGCAAAGCTTCCTTACCTTCCGTATTGCCCCCGAAAGCCATCAACCGTGCGCCGAAATCTGTTTCGATCAATTGGTTGTAGATGACGCCTTGTTTGGCACAGATTGGCTTGCCTGCCACATCTTCCCAAGAGGCAATCGCACCATCGCGGGCCATTAGGGACGGACCCGAGGCCCAATAGCCGGGTTCGATAATCCCCACGGCCTCGCGCCGACTCGCGGTGTCGTACATGCCGCCAATAATCAAGTCGATCCGCTTCTGTTCAAGAAATTGGATCCGGTTAGCCGATGTAATCTCGACCAGTTCGGCCTCGACGCCTAGACTTTCGGCAACTCGCTTGGCTAAATCGACCTCAATACCTTGCAAAGATCCATCTTCAGAGCGGAATGACCAAGGTTTGAATGCCCCCAGCACGCCAACCCGAAGTACGCCGCGCTCCATAACTGAGGTTAGTGTCTCCGCACTGTTGTCCTGAGCGAAAGCGGGGGCCGTCGCAAAGCTGCTGACGAATGCTGCGGTGGCGATCAAAGCCTTCATGATTGTCATTCTATTTCCCTATTGCTTTGTTTCTTTGGGGCCTTGGACATAAGCAGGCATGCCAGTTGTGACCCGAGTAGCCGAACAAATGGCCCTGCCGGGCACCTAACGAACAATCTGATACATTGTCGTAACGGATCAAAGTGATTAATACAGTAATTGTATTGCACTTTATGCATACCGAAAACCTCGCGAACACGATGGATTGGAATGCTTATCGACAAGCTTGGGACGCGCCTAATAAGGCTCAACGCCGAGGCGAACATGGGCGATCTCGACGCGGCTCTCGATGAACAGAGGGCCCAGGGCCAGGATTTCAGTCTTTGTTTTGACTGAGCGCCGCCAAGACATCTTCAGCTCTTGCGTGGACCACGTCATTGTAGATCGGACGCGCTGCTCCAGTCTCCGCGAGATGCACTTGTACATGCTCCGGCAGCTCATCCAGGGGAATGTCATCGCGGCGACGTAGCGCATCCCAGATCACGCTGTGAAGATATCGCCATCTATCGTCCTGGGCAGTCATATTGCGTCCCGTCGTCAATCGCGTTCAAGGGTGACCATGACACAACTTGGAGCGGAATCCCGGCGTGTCAAAATCGCTTAACATAAAACCCGTCCCGAATTTTAGACGCCTCTAGGTTGATCTGAGAATGGACGCACTTTCGGCGAGCTTTAAGCTATGGTCTGCAATTTGATCATGACCGACCTCCATTTCCGAATATCAAGCTGACTACCCCCCCCGGTATGGTGAGGGGTCTATTCAGGCTTATTAGCCGGTTAATGTTGATCCAAGAGTTGAAGCTCTCCACTTTTTACGCCTCATTCACTCGCGTTTTGGCGCCATACGTGTTGATTGTCAGCGAGAACTGACCCGGCAACTGCAGAAATTGTCATTGAGAATTGAC
>TARA_R110002049_G_scaffold307897_3_pt1 | contig 10798 bp, 12 predicted proteins | sample TARA_R110002049 | Tara Oceans TARA_R110002049 (sample SAMEA4396941) | marine metagenome | biome: Polar Biome; feature: [SRF] surface water layer (ENVO:00010504); material: water (ENVO:00002006), including particulate matter (ENVO:01000060) such as... | depth 5 m
CAGGTACTGTGTGTCTGTATTCATAATACTGTCCTCGTGTAGTTGTTGATATGACAAGGTCAGTGTAGTGGCGTTGGGACAGGGGAGATTTGCCGTACGTTCAAGATGCTTTGCACATCGTACAAGCATTTAACGCAAGGTGAGTATGCGCCATGATCCACCATCCCGTTTCGTGCGTAGACACCCCCGACACTTAAAAATCTGGCACTGACTTCGCACGCGGCGTTCCAACTTTTTCGCGCCAATGACAAGGCTGCCAGTTTCTCCATCAAGCTCACCGGAGGGCAACAATGAAAGAACGACTATTTTTCTTCGTACCAGATGTTGAGACTAGCCGTCAAATCGTGGATGACCTGACGAAGTTCGGCATCGGCGAAGAAGACCTGCACATCATCGCCAACGACGAGGTTGCACTAGAGCCCATCGCCGAGCCCGATCTGCTGCATCGCAGCGATGTGGTGGACGCGGCCAAGCGGGGTGCGGCCACCGGCAGCGCCATGGGGCTTGTGGGCACTATCCTTGCCGTTTCCAATCCCGCGATCGGCCTCACCCTGGGTGGCGGGGCCATCATTGCGGGTACAGCGCTTGGTGCCGCCCTTGGTACCTGGTTCAGTACATTGGTGGGCGTGAGCGTGCCCAACCAGGACGTCGAAAACTACCGGGAGCGTATTGAGAGAGGCGAATTGATGGTGATCGTCGATTGTGAGCCGGAGCGACAGTCAGCCGTCGAGGGCATGCTAACGTTGAAGCATCCAAACCAATTCATTCTGAGGGGTAACCTTGACGCGAACTGAGCATCAGTACAGCCGACCCGCGCATCACATTGTTTCCTGGATTCATCTGTACAGTGCGCGCTGCCCCTGTACACGGCGTTAACGACCGGTAGCCGTCATTCGACAATATCTGTCATCCACGCACACAAATTATCTGACCCAGAGTGGCTCCCCGCGCGTATATATCTCTGCAACAAGAGGTAAACGTAATGAGTACACTCTCCCAATCCCACGATGATGAGGGGCTGGACTGGCTATATACCCAGGCACACGAATACCCGCTCCTCTCTGCCGATGAGGAGCGCGACATCGATGCGAGCAAGTGGCAGGCGCGCAATGCGTTGTTGGAACGCATTCTCGCTGATACCTGCGGCCGCCGGTTTTTGGCGCAATGGGCCAGTAATCTGCTGCATCACCCGCCGAAACTGAGCGATTTTCTGAAACAGGAATACTACTACATACTGCGTCGCGAGCAGGTTGAGTTGTTGAAGGACTCCGCCAATGCAGTGCTTGTGGAGAAGCTGCTCAAGCAATTGAAGGCGGCCAGCCTCGCACATCAGAGAAGCGCTGCGCTGGAAACCCTCTCGCAACTGAACCTGCCACCGCCGCTAGTCACAGGGTTCGCGGATGTGCTGCTGGACAGTAAAGAGCCTGGAGAAATTGCCACGGCTCTGCGCTACTGGCAGCAATTCTGGGTTACGCCTGAAGGCGAACTGAGTGAATCTGGGGAGACACGACTTACCAAGGACCATCGCGAAGCGATGCAGCACCAGATACAAATCTATTTAGCGGCGCGAGACAAGCTGGTGAATCACAACCTTCGCCTGGTATTTTCCATTACCGGCAAGATGCGGAGCTCAACAGTGCCGTTCATGGATCGCGTGCAAAGCGGTGTGCTGGGCCTGCTGAGGGCCGCTGAAAAATATGACTATCGAACGGGCCACCGCTTCAGCACCTACGCCTATAACTGGATCAACCAGTCAGCACGGCGCATGCTGGAAGATCAGCGTGCCATCGTACGCTTACCGGCCGGTGTCAATGAGCAGGTTAGCCGGCTGTACCGTGAACGCCTGGCGTACTTGAATAGCAACGGTGAAGAAGCCGACGTGCAAGTACTTGCCGACCGCCTGCAAATGGAACCCGAGGCGGTCCAGCGCCTCCAGCAAATTGGCAACTTGTCAGTTTCGCTCGACAGCGCTGCCAGTGATGACCCCAATGGACCGACACTGGGCGACAAACTCAGCGGCTGGACCTATTCACCCCCGACAGCCGAGGCAGAACAACAGTCCCTTAACCGCTGCCTGATGACGAGCCTGCAGGATCTGACGCCACAAGAGCAAAGCGTCATTGCGTTGCGCTGGGGGCTGAACAGTTCGCAGCCTCTGAGCCGCCGGGAGATGGCCGATAACCTCAGCGTCTCTACCGAGCGCATTCGCCAGCTTGAGGCGTCAGCGCTTGGCAAGCTTCGCAATGATGAGAACGTAGCCCAGGCATTCAGGGATTATCAGGATGACCGCTCACACGAGTAGGTTGGCAAGACAAACTGATGCCACATTCAGACCCAGCATGAACGCGGCAGAACAACCAGGACAAGAGGAGTTCCGATGATACTAGACAGTCAGGATATTGCAGCCATGCCCCCACGCAGGCGCGCAGCCTTCGTCAACTCTCTCAGCGGGTTTAAATCGGCCAACCTTGTCGGTACCGTCAATTCCGACGGCGTCACCAACCTGGCCATCATGAGTTCTGCCGTGCACCTCGGTTCTCATCCACCGCTGATGGCGCTAATCATTAGACCGGGAGGCGCAGAGAGACACACGCTGGCCAATATCATACATACCGGATACTTTACGATTAACCACGTCAATACCGCCATGATTGAGGCGGCACATCAGACAGCGGCGCGCTACCCCCGGCAGGTATCAGAGTTTGACGCGACTGGGCTCACGCCGCAATGGCACCCGGACCTGAATGCCCCCATGGTAGCCGAAGCGACCATAAAGCTGGGACTGCGCCTGCGCGAAAACCAGGAGCTGAGTATCAATCAAACTCACCTGATCATCGGTGAAATCGTGCTGACAAACATTCCTGAGACCCTCATCACGACGGACGGCGGACTGGACCTTGCTGGATCAGGCACTGTCGCTCTGGCGGGACTGGATACCTATCACACATCCATGCCGGTAAAGCGCATGGCCTATGCAAAACCCGATCTACCGCCCAGAGAGGTCAGTATCTAGAGGGTTTAATCGGCGTTGCATTTCGATATGTCTCTGGCTGCATTATACTGGAAAACGAAATCGCTGACGGCGCGGTAGTACCGATGTTGACCCCTATCAAATTGGTGGAGTACGGAGCGATGTACGCCGCTTACCCTCATCGCGATATGCCGGCAAGGACACGGTTGTTTCTCGATGCTGTATGCGAACACATCGGCGATGAGATACCAATCTGGGAAACCTATATCCCGAATTTTGACGGGATGTACTGATCCTGCGATCCCGACCAGTTATTTACCAAGAAACAGGAGGGCGCACTCGCTTACTTTATCGGTGGCAATGAGCAGTTCCCTGATGACAAAGGGTTCAAAGCTGGGGGAAGATCAACATCCTGTCAGGTCAGTACTCGCTGACATTTCGCCGTTCACCTTGCATCTGTTTCGCTAACCGACCAAGCGTTTCTATAGCATTGCGAATGCAATTACGCTGCAACCCATAGTTCAGCCGCATACAATTTCGATATTCCCCTGAAACGGAGAACATCGGCCCTGGAGCAAAGTTTATGCCCTCCTCCAATGCCCGCTGATAAAGGGACATCGAGTCTATCTCTGCTGGTAACTCAAGCCACAGGAAGTAACCGCCTTTCGGGCGAGAAATTTTCGTTCCACAGGGGAAATAGTTGGCGACGGCCGCAGCCATTTCAGCCTGCTGGTCCTCCAACAATATTCTCAGCTTGCGCAGATGACGATCGTATTGCCCCAGCTGTAAATAATCCGCAATAGCCAGCTGTGCCGGTACGGAGGCCGAGAGTGACGTCGTTAACTTGATGCGACGCATGGCTTCAAAATAGCGCCCAGGCATTACCCAACCGATGCGATACCCGGGCGCCAATGACTTGGAGAATGAGCCGCAGTGGATAACGAGCCCGCTTTCATCAAAGGTTTTCGCCGGCTGCGGGTAAGCCGTCCCAAAATGCAACTCCGCGTAGACATCGTCCTCTATAAGTGGGATATCGTGTGATTTCAGCAATGCGACCAACGCTCTCTTTCGGGATTCCGACATGCTGGACCCCAATGGGTTTTGGAAGTTCGTCATACACCAGCATACCCGAACGTCGTGCTGCTCCAATGCCTCTTCAAGCACGTCCAAATCTAAGCCTTCCTGAGGGTTCATGGGAATTTCTACAGCCCGAAGGTTCAGAAGCTGGATCAGCTGCAGCGCCGCATAGAACCCGGGCGATTCGATCGCCACTGTGTCACCCGGTTTAGTCAGCGTTTGCAATGCCAACGTGAGTCCTTCCAATGCGCCGTTGGTGATAATAATTTCATCGGCCGTAACTGGTACACCTGCGCTCATGTAGCGCCGGGCTATGGCCTGACGCAGCAGCTCATTTCCAGGGCTCAGGTTTTTACCGCCAGCATTCGCTTGAGGCGCTCGGTTGGCACGATTCAGTGACCGGCTCAATTTCTCCAATGGAAACAGGTCCGGCGACGGAAAAGCGGCACCCAGTGGCGCGATATCAGAATCGCCAACCGCATCCAACACAGAAAACACCAGTTCGTTTATCGACACTTCGGTAGACCTTACGACAGGGTTGGTCCGAGTTAATTCTGGCAACTGCTGATGCACATTGTCACAAACATAATACCCGGAGCGCTCTCGCGCTCGCACAAGCCCGCGACTCTCCAGCAGGTAGTAAGCTTGAAATACAGTGGATGGGCTAACGCCAAAACGGGCGCTCGCCTGGCGAACGGAGGGCGCTTTATCTCCCGGCCCCAACAAGCCGCCGCGTATCATTTCAGCGATGAGTTCGGCCAGCTTTTCATAGCGTTTCATCCGGGCGAGATTAAACTGATATGGTTTTTAATTCAATTTCTGATTCTGTACTGATTTTTAACCATCACCTATCCTGCTTGTACAGTTTGATTTAACGGCGAGGCATTGCAATGAAATCGAAAGATCAGCCAACCAGCGCCCACGATGATGAGTCTGTGCCCCGTGTTTCCCTGCTGCAAATGGTGGGCAGTATTCTGGCTTCATTCTATGGTGTACAAAGTTCAAAAAATCGCCACCGGGACTTTCAGTCCGGGAAGGCGGGAGCCTTTATAGCCGTGGGAATTTCAATGACGGTAGTCTGGTACCTGCTGATTTACCTGGTGGTTACCCTCGTGCTGCATCTCGCCGGATAAGCGGCTTCCTCGTGATCAAAAAGCCGAGAGACTTTGTCCATGTAGATGAGTTCTGGAACGCCGACGACCATTGGCCCAGTTACTTCCTTGGGAACACGGTCTGGGTGTATTACGACGAGTACAATCCGGGGCTCATTGGCGACGAGGACTACTGTCGCATCCTTGTCCACACGAGCGAAAATAGCGGCCTTATCTACAAACGCCCCTTATCGGACAAACCTGAACTGGACGCACTCCTGCAAGAAATTGAACGACCTGTTTCCGAACAACAGCTGGTAAATCTAGGCTTTAGGTGGTGGCAGGGGCGTTATGACTAATAACTCGAACGCCATCACAGTGGCGGCTGGCAAAACGCAGACTGTTAGGGCCAAAGCCTGCGAAATGAATCGGAATGTCTGCGCTCATCCAGTCGCCCATGGACAAGTAAAGCAAGCTGCCACCTTCCCCCATGACACAGGACTTTTTTGCCCCCCCGACGGTACTGTTTTCCTCGCACAAAATGTGGCTGACTTCAATCGGGAGGCATTTATGGAAAGTGTTGAACGATTGATAGAGGCTGGAAAAGGTCTACGTTCTCAGTGGTTTTCGGCTAGTAGACGGCCGGCCAGCTATCGAAGCCTACATACAAATGCAAAGGTTTCATTCCGATAGTGATCGCAGGGAACGTGTTTGGGAGCCCGAGCCATTTGCACTAGACGGAGCATAGGCAGATAGAATTTGTGCCGCTGGTGTCGTGTACGGTAGTCAAATGGGTTGGCTCTTTGACGATCAGTACCACCTCGATGCCCCCGATACCGGTAAACCCATCCTGAGTATCACTCCACAGTAATCCGTATTCACTTAGACGACTCTCGACCCGATTCGTATCTTCGCCATCTTCCTGGCGTAACACCGAACGCCTGTTTGAAAGCCCGGCTAAATGCCGCTTCAGAGTCGTATCCCACTCCATAGGCTATTTGTGCAATAGCGCGGGGGCTATCGCGCAGTCGCACCGCAGCCAGTTGCAAGCGCCAGTGGCTGAGGTATCTCATTGGTGGCATCCCGACGAAGCCGGCAAACCGCTCTGCAAACGCGGAGCGTGACATATCGACTGCTTTAGCCAGTTCATCGACCGTCCAGGTGTGCTCCGGTTGTGAATGCAGCATCGCGAGTACCTTGCCAATCTTCGGATCACGTAGCCCGGCGAACCATCCCGCCTGATCATGCGGCAAGGTCGCGAGGTAGCGCCTGACCGCCTCGACAAACAACAATTCGGCAAGTTTGCCCAGCACTGTTGACGAACCAATACCACCCGTCGCGAACTCTTCAGTTGCACGCCTAAATGAGTCACCCAACCAGGCACCACCGGCACCCTCGTTTGCGCTAATGCGCAGAACGCGGGGAAGCGCCGACAACAGTGGGCTATCAGGAGCCTCACATCCCAGGTAGCCACAGATGAGGTGCGCCCTATCGCCGTTACCGCCAATCTGCAGAGCGGCTGGCTTACCACCATTCGGTGGCTGAATGAGATGATCGATAATCGCGGGCTTCAAGCCTGGTGAACTGCCGAGAGTATGCCGGTCATTGCGCGGAATAAGCACTATTTCTCCCTCGCCAACAGCAATGGGCTCATTACCTTCAAGTTCGAGAAACAGGCGGCCGGATGCCACATAGTGATAGGCAATGATGTGCATGGGCATCGGCCCGATGGGTGCGCAATCCTCCGGCGTGATTTGCGATTGGATACACCAGGGTGCTCCAAAACGCGCATCCAGAAACACGCTACTGGTCAGGCGTACTGCAGAAATAACATCAGACAGCGCGTCCATGGCTTCCCCAACATGGAAATTCACTACTCCTGGTGCCTGAGTCAAGGATTCCGGCGTTCAGGCCATAGTCAATAAACTGGCTCATCCCTAGAGTACCAAGTTTCCAACCGAGAGTAACTGACACCCAATTGGGAGATTGAGAAAAATGACGATACACAGTGAATATAGCTTGTCACTTACAGGATCCGATCAAGATAGCTTGGCGACGTATGAACACGCGCTTGTGCAACTGCAGTGTTACATCGACGATCCGGTCGCGACCGTTGATCAGGCGATCGCCACCTCTCCGGCGTTCGTGATGGCTCACATGCTCAAGGCATATCTGCATTTGCTCGGTACGGAACCGGTCGATATCGCCATTGCCAGGCACTGCCTGCAAGCAACTACACGCCTCAACGGCAATCGACACGAACAACAACATCAACAGGCCGTGCGCCACCTGGTCGAAGGTCGCTGGCAGCAGGCCGGCCGCACCCTTGAAGATATCACCATCGATCACCCTCACGATATCCTGGCGCTTCAGGCGGGACACCTGGTCGACTTTTATACCGGCAACTCGAGGATGTTACGCGATCGTATCGCCAGAGTGTTCCCTTACTGGCATAAAGAGATGCCCGGCTACCACGCGGTGCTTGGGATGTATGCATTCGGGCTCGAAGAAACTGGGGTTTTCGACGAGGCGGAACGCTTCGGGCGCGAGTCCATATCACTGAACCCGCGTGATGGATGGGGCCAACATGCGGTGGCCCATGTCATGGAGAGCCAGGGGCGGACACGCGAGGGAATCGTCTGGATGCGGGAGAATGTGGGCGATTGGTCAACGGAAAGCTTCTTCCAGGTACACAACTGGTGGCATCTGGCGCTTTACCACCTCGAACTTGATGAGATCGACGAAGTATTCAAGCTTTTCGATGGACCGATCTATGGAGAGCGCTCGAATGTTGTCCTGGATATGGTCGATGCTTCGGCCATGCTCTGGCGCCTTCACTTGCGTGGTATTGACGTCGGCGATCGCTGGCAGGCCGTAGCTGACAACTGGGCGCCGATTGCAACCGCCGGCAACTACGCATTTAACGACCTGCATGCCGTGATGGCGTTTGTCGGCGCCGATCGACCTGAGGCCATCCAACAGTTGGTGGATGCACAGCAAGCAGCCATGCAGAAAGATGATGACAACGCCAGGTTTACTCGCGATGTGGGGCACCCACTCACATTGGCAGTAAAGGCGTTCGCGGAAGGCGACTATCACAGAACCGTCGAGCTGATTCGACCCGTAAGGGAGATCGCCCATCGTTTTGGTGGCAGTCATGCACAACGGGACGTGATCAATCTAACCCTGATCGAGGCTGCCCTGCGATCCGGTGATACAAGATTAGCTTCTGCGCTCGCTGCCGAACGCTCAGCGAGGCGGCCTGCAAGCCCTTTGTCTCGTTTATTCATCCTGCGTGCTGACAACCTGGGTGCCGCTGCGTGATCAAATAGCGCAGGACTCACCGGGAAACAAGGAGAAAGCAATGGGGTAAAATTGCTCATAGAAGCGCACTGCCCGGTGCGTGCTGCGCCACCAGCCTGCCTTGCTGGAAATCACGAATCGCCTGTTCGATTTCTTCAGGCTGGTTCATCACAAAGGGGCCATGCTGGGCAATGGGTTCACGCAGGGCCTCACCCGCCAGGACCAGTGCCTCGAAGCCCTGCTCGCCTGCCCGCAGTGTCAGCTTGTCACCAGAGCCGTAAACACCCAGTTGCCCGGTCTTTAACTCTGTGCTGTCTCCTGCATAAACAAACACCAGAACCCGTTCGTAGCCTCCGACATCCAGAATAAATTCCGCGCCGGTTGCTACTGACACATCTGCCAGTAAGGGTCGGGTGGCCATGGCCGGCAAGCAACCGTTAAGCGTCGTGTCTCCCACATTCGTCTCACCGGCGATAAGTCGTACTTCATTGCCAACATCATCCCGGTAGTAGGCGACTTCCGCACTGCGTATATCGCGGTAGGCAGCCGGCTTGAATTTGTCCCTGGCGGGTAAATTCAACCAGATTTGAAAGCCGTGCATCAGGCCCTGCTCCTGCTCGGGCATCTCCGAGTGAATGACCCCATGACCTGCCGTCATCCACTGCACATCACCGGGGCCGATCACGCCCTCGTTACCCATGTGATCGCGATGGCGCATGCGACCGGCCTTCATATACGTGATGGTTTCAAAGCCTCGGTGGGGATGCTCTGGAAAGCCGCCCATATAATCCGTAGCAGTATCCGAGTTGATTTCATCGATCATCAGAAACGGGTCCAATATCCCGTGCATTGATGCGCCGGCAATGCGGTTGATTTTGACGCCATCACCATCACGCGATGGTCGCGACGGATACAACTGAGATAATTGTCTATACATTTTGCACCTCCTGCGTAAGGAACCTGACATTTTTAGCCTAGCTGGCCCCGGTTATGGGGTAACGTAAAATCCTGATCGGGCCCCAGTGGCACCACTTGCGTCGGGTTAATGGTGACGTGACTGCCGTAGTAATGTTGCTTGATATGTTCGAAGTTCACCGTCTGCGCCACTCCCGGTTGCTGGTACAACTCGCGGAGATAATTACTGATTGCAGGATAATCGGCGATGCGCTGGCGATTGGTCTTGAAATGTCCGTAGTAAACGGCATCAAAGCGAATCAGGGTGGTAAACAGGCGCCAGTCCGCTTCTGTCAGTGCGCTTCCCGCGAGATAGCGTTGCCGAGTCAGGGTCGCCTCGACCCAGTCCAGCGTATCAAACAATTTGTAGTAGGCCTCTTCGTAGGCCTCTTGAGTCGTTGCGAAGCCAGCCCGGTACACACCATTGTTGATCGAGTCGTAAACCCGCTCGTTAATCGTGTCTATCTGCTTCTGCAAAGCGCCAGGGTAATAATCCTGATCGTTACCGGTAAGACCGTTAAAGGCACCGTTGAACATGCGAATAATCTCCGCCGACTCATTGCTGACAATGGACTGCGTTTGCTTGTCCCACAATACGGGCACGGTAACTCGGCCTTCGTAACCCGGGTCTGCTTTTAAGTACAACTCATAGAGATAATTCAGATTGTATTGATCGTTTTTCAACTCCCAGCCGTGATCAAGCATCAGTGGTTCAACCACACTGACATCAATCAGATTCTGTAGGTCTTTGAGTTGACGAAAAATCAGGGTGCGATGCGCCCAGGGGCAAGCCAGCGACACGTATAAATGATAACGCCCCGACTCCGCCTTAAATCCCGCCCTGCCCGTCGGCCCCGGGGCACCATCGGCGGTAACCCAGTTGCGAAAGCGACTGTCCTGGCGGCGAAATTCACCGCCGCTTGCGTCAGTGTCATACCATTGATCTACCCATTGTCCGTTCTGTAATAAACCCATCTCTACACCTCCTCGACTTCGTCCTGCTGCAACGCAGCAATCAATTTATGGGATAGGGCCAAATGCCGCTGCAAGCGGGCCCGGCCGTCTTCGTGGGAACCGTGCACCCCGACAAGATTTTGCAGACTCATCGGCGGCAGCGGGTTCTTTACCAGATCTCGCTCGATGCCCGGCTGACCCAGTCGTTGCACTGGGAAACCGGTAATGCTGCGCGCATTGCCACCTGCCATCCGGGCGCTCGAATCCATTCTCAGTATGCTCATAAATTATCTCTCTCGTATTCGAGTACGTTTTACTGGCTCAGTTTTGCGCTGATCAGCTGGTCCGCACTCACGCTGCCCGCACCTCGAATCACAAGCGTGACACTCACTGCCAGCAATGCCAGACCAAATTCATAGCCGTTGTTCGCCATAAAAAGTCCGTTTGC
>TARA_R110002049_G_scaffold135233_4_pt1 | contig 10797 bp, 12 predicted proteins | sample TARA_R110002049 | Tara Oceans TARA_R110002049 (sample SAMEA4396941) | marine metagenome | biome: Polar Biome; feature: [SRF] surface water layer (ENVO:00010504); material: water (ENVO:00002006), including particulate matter (ENVO:01000060) such as... | depth 5 m
ATCTGTTATCTTAATATTAATATCTACCATTATTTAGTCTAAATTTTTTTATACTTTTTTAACTCTAAAAAAGAATTGCAAAAATATAATTAAATTTTAGAATAGCGCATTTTAAAACCTATAAATTTTATAGACTTAGTAGGGTTAAAAGATGAGCTCGTTTAAAATAGTTAACACGTAGATTATTGTAATATTATTTGCTTTTGAAATTGCCTTGGTTCCTGAAATATTGCCTTACTATAATAGTACTATTTTTTTCCATTATTCCAATAATGTGGATTGGTGCTTTCTGTTTTTTGATTCCAATAATCTTGCGTAACCTTATGCCCATCGAAAGTTTTTAGTTTCCGTTCGAACACCCAAATGGTAGGGTTAAACACCATACTAGTTACCGCAACTGTGTATAATTGTGGGTCTTCTTCGGTTTTTCTTTTTTCCTCATCAATTACAACCTCAAGACCATTATGCTCTAATAATCTTTTTAGAAAATCGCATCTATTCTCATCTACACCTTTTTCTACAAAAGTTACTCTTGTTTCACCTATACTTCCAAATGTATGTTTTCCTGTTAAGGCCATAATCTCTTAATTAAATACACTACTTAATTCATAAATATAATCATACAACGGACTATATAATCCAATCACTAAAATACCAACTACAGTTATTATTAATCCTAAACGCATGTACAGTTTGTTCTTAAAATAAAGAATTGCAGTATCGCTTTTACGCAAAAACATGGCTCTAATTACTAAAAGATAATAGTATAATGAAATAGTAACGTTTACAACGGCTAAAAATACCAAAAAATAATAGCCTTCACTGGCCGCTGCAACAAATAAGAAAAACTTGCCAAAAAAACCTGCAACCGGAGGAATTCCAGCTAAAGAGAATAAGGCCAACATCATTACCATGCTTAACTTTGGATTGGTCCTGTACAAACCTTCATAATCAGCCATGTTTTCTTTCCCTGTTTGTAATGAAATTGCCTGTACTACGCCAAACGCCGCAAGGTTTGAAAAGATGTAAATCGTAACAAAGTAAACGATGGTGGCTACACCTAATTGAGTTCCGGTAATTAAACCTAACAAGATAAATCCAGCTTGCGCGATGGAAGAAAACGCCAAAAACCGTTTCATGTTTTGTTGCCTTAAAGCAAATAAATTGCCAATAAAAATAGTTGCTATGGCAATGGCGTACACTACATTTTCCCAAATATGGATGAGTGGTTTTAAAACCGTAAACAATACAATCATTAATATAAATACGGCGCCGCCTTTTGATATTACCGACAAATAAGAAGCCACACTTATAGGAGCACCTTCATACACATCAGCCGTCCAAAAATGGAATGGCACTAAAGAAATTTTAAATGATATTCCTGCAAAAAACAGAAGCATCCCTAAAATAGTTAGGTTGTTTTCTGTAATTGTTTGAATAATTTCATTGAAATAAATGGACCCTGATGTGGCATACAACATAGAAATACCAAATAACAAAACCCCTGAAGCCAATGCTGCTGATAAAATTAATTTAATACCAGCCTCACTTGAGATTCGTTTTGTGGTTTCATAGGCAGCTAGAGCAGCAACAGGAAATGTGGATAATTCCAGCCCTAAGTAGAACATTAAGAAATCGCCAGAGGAGATCATAAAATACATACCAAGTAAAGAAGAGAACAGTAATATAAAAAATTCACTCCCCCTGTTTTCACTGAATATTTTTTCCTTAAGCCAATCCGCCGATTGTAACAATAAAATCAATACACCAATATTCAATACATTTTTAAAGAAATGTATCATAGTATTTGTTCGGAACATGCCTCCAAATAAGCTGCTTTCTTCAATGGCAAAAAAACCAATGGCCGTATGAATTCCAAAAAGGAATATTGCCAAATGAATGATACTACTTTTCTTGTCTTTATGAATAAAAATTTCCCCTATTAGCAATATCAGTATAATTGCCAAAAGCAAAATTTCATGCCGCATCAATAAAAAATTACTAAAATTCATTATTTTCTATTTATTGTTTAACTACAGGGTTCACAAATGCTTTACACAAAGGTTCAAAAGAGTCAATGCTTTGTGCGCTCTGTGACTTCTCTGTGAACTCTGTGGTTATTTTTTTCATTTTAATAAACTTATTTCTTCCTACTTCAAGCTTCCTGCTCCACTATAAAACCCCTCGGATAAAAGGTTCTAAACTTGCCAAAATCATATCGCTCAACCAAAGTGGTGCAACACCTATACCTATTATTGGTATAAGCACTAAAAACACACCTGTTTTTTCATACCAAGTTGCTTTGGGTAACTCTAAATATGCTTCATTTTTCACTGATCCCATTAGCATTATTCCAGCAGCCCTTAAAATATAAACCGCAGTAACCACAATGGCAGAAACAACAACAATTGTTGCAATTCTATAGAATAGGTCTTCATGTTGAAAAGCACCCACAAAAATGTTCATTTCGGCAATAAAACCACTAAATCCAGGCAAGCCCAATGATGATAGACCGGCAATAACATAAATGGCCGAAATAAACGGAATCACTTTTAACAGACCACCCAATTTGTATATATCCCTAGTATGCGTCCTGCCGTAAATCATACCTATCAACGCAAAGAATAGGGCCGTCATAAATCCGTGGGAAAGCGATTGTAAAATGGCACCGTTCCATGCGGTTTTATTTAACATTAAAAGCGCAAATAACGCCATGCCCATGTGGCTAACAGACGAGTATGCGTTGATATATTTTAAATCGGTTTGCTTTATAGCGGCAAAGGCACCATAAATAACGCCCACAGCAGCAAGTATAATAAAGAACCAAGACCAATGCAGGGCGCCTTCGGGCAATAAAAACATAGCGACCCTAAATATGCCGTAAATTCCTAATTTCATCAATACCCCGGCATGTAACATGGATACTGCTGTTGGTGCTGATGCATGACCATCAGGCGACCAGGTATGGAATGGGAACAATGCCCCTATAACGGCAAAACCAATAAAGGTTAAAGGGAAAAATAATTTTTGTGCTTCAAGAGGGATATTCACTTTGGCGATTTCCAATATATTAAACGTCAAGGCACCACCATCGGCATCAGAATTAAAGTAGATTCCTAAAATCCCAACCAATAAAACAGCGGATGCTCCCATAAGCATCAAGGTTAATTTCATGGCCGAATATTCTTTAGGGCCGGAGCCCCAAATGCCAATCAACAGATACATTGGTATTACGGCAATTTCAAAAAACACGAATAGGGTAAACAAATCCAAAGAAATAAAGAACCCGTAAACACCTATGGAAAGTACTATAAGGGCGATAAAAAATTCTTTAGGCAACTCTTTCATTTTCCAGGATATAAAAACGCCCGCCAATACAACTATTGCCGTAAGCAGTAATAATGCCACCGAAATACCGTCAACACCTATATGGTAATGTATATTGAAATTTTCGTACCAAACAACATCTTTGGTAAATACCATGACATCATTGTTAACAGCTCGTTCTTTAAAGTACGCAAAAACCAGGTTGATGGCCATTCCAAATTGAATGATACTCCCAACCATTGAAACAATACGTGCCTGTTTTAAGCCTTTAGTGAAAACTAAAACTAAAATGGTCAGTATTGGTACCGTTATAAAAAATGTTAAAATATCCATAATTTTTTAAATTCCAATTTTTAAATAACAAAATCCAAAGTGTTTTGATTTCTTTGTGTTCTCTGTGCAAAACTTTGTGTTCTTTGTGGTTAAAAAAACCACAGAGTTCACAGAGGAGGCACAAAGTGTTTTGCTTCAATATGTTTCATTTTTACTTCCATAAATAAATAAACACTATGGCCAGAATTACTGTTCCCGCTACAAATGCAAAAGCGTAATCTTGTACTTTACCCGATTGCATGCCTTTAATTTTTTCTGATGCTGATACTGTTTTGTTTCCAATACCTTCCATGGTGCCATCAACATATTTCTTATCAAATTTTGCTATTGGTGCAGATATTCTTTTAAATATTATTTTTTTAGTAACAAATAAATAAATCTCATCAAAGTAAAATTTATCATTTGCCCACCTATAAAAAGGACCAAAGGCCTTTGCATAAGTATTAGATAGGCTATTTTCTTTTTTATAGAATATCCAGGCCAGAAATACCCCGATTAATCCAACGCTAACTGCAATAGCCGCCAAAGGATAATCTATATGCGATTCAAAACCGATTTTATCGGGAGTGATAAACTCACTAAATGGAATAAATCCACCAAAAACGCTCATCAATGCCAAAAACAACAGTGGAACGGTCATCGATAATGGCGACTCTTTAGGTTTGTGCCGGTAGGTTTTGTCCTTGCCCCAAAATATGCCGAAATAAATCCTGAAAATATAGAAGGCAGTAAGTCCGGCAACCAAAACACCTACGTAATAAATTAATCTATTATGCTCAAAAGCGGCAACCAAAATTTCATCTTTACTGAAAAACCCTGAAAATGGTGGTACTCCAGAAATAGCCAAAGCGGCAACTAAAAAGGTAATATTGGTAATTGGCATATACTTTCGCAAGCCGCCCATATCTTTTAAATAGTTGCTGTGCACAGCATGAATTACAGAACCTGCTCCTAAAAACAGAAGTGCCTTAAACATAGCGTGCGTAAATAAATGAAACATAGATGCCATATAACCAACGCCATGATGCCCATCATATCCTGAAACACCCAAAGCCAGCATCATATAGCCAATTTGTGACATGGTAGAAAACGCCAATACGCGCTTAATATCAGTTTGAGTGATGGCAATAATGGCTGCAAACAATGCTGAAAATGCACCTACGTAAGCTACGATATTGAGCACAAATCCGTGTTCGACAAAGTAGAACATGGGGAATAACCGCGCTACTAAAAACACTCCAGCAACTACCATTGTTGCGGCATGAATCAAAGCTGAAACCGGTGTTGGCCCTTCCATGGCATCCGGTAACCAAATATGTAATGGAAACATAGCAGATTTGCCTGCACCACCTATAAAAATCAAGAGCAATGCCCAAGTGATTGCAGACAATCCCATAAACGATGTTGCTGCCCAATTTAAAATGGCAGGGCCTTCAGGGTTGTTTAATGTTTCAAAATCGAAGGTGCCAGTATAAAACCCTATAATAAAAATCCCGATCAAGAATCCGAAATCTGCAAAACGGGTGACGATAAATGCTTTTTTTGCTGCTGCGACCGCCGAAGGTTTTGTATAGTAATATCCTATCAATAAAAACGAAGAAACCCCAACCAATTCCCAGAAAATATAGATTTGAAACAAGTTGGTTGCCAATACCAAACCGTACATGGAAAACGTAAACAATCCTAAGAATGCAAAGAATTTGGTATAGCCATCATCACCTTTCATATAGCCTCTACTATATATATGTACCATTAGTGATACTACTGAAACTACAACGAGCATCATTACAGAAATAGGGTCTATTAATATTCCCATATCTATATGAAGCGTATCCGTAAAATTCATCCAAACGGATTTTTCCGTGAATGTTTGGTAAACACCATCTACTTTACCGCTTACAAAAAAGTACTGATAAGCAGCATATAATGATAGCACTGTAGAAGCCAGTAATGCAAAAACACCAATATATCCAGATACACTAGGTTTAATTTTCTGATTAAAAATTCCTAGTAGCAAGAAAACTACAAATGGAATTAATGGGATTAATATTATATAATTTAGATTCATAATTTATTTTCTTTAACCACAGAGGGCACAAAGTTTTACACAGAGGTCGCAGGGTTTATATATTTTATTTTTAATAATGTTCTATCAATTTAGGCTTGTGTACTCTGTGTCTTCTTTGTGAACTCCGTGGTTATTTTTTTACCTCAGAGTTTATCAATTTTTTCACAGAGTTCCATTGATTACTCGTTTAATACCATGTTTTAAAAGATTAACGTTGAAATTAATCAACAAGCCTAATTTGTATTTACCTAATCTCATATAAGTAAGTGTTTGGGCCAAATGAACATCATTTAATGCTTCGACACTTTTTAACTCAATGACTACTTTATTCTCTACAAGTAAGTCTATTCTATATCCGCATTCCAATTTTACTTCTTCAAACACTAATGGCATTGGTTTTTCTTTTTCAACTTTTAACTCAACTTTTTTGAGTTTATAATAAAGACATTCTTGATATGCACTTTCTAACAAACCTGGGCCTAGCGCTTTGTGTACGTCAATGGCACATCCAATAATTTCCGTTGCTATCTCATTTTCTGTCATTTTATTTCCCATCCATAGTGTCTTTGTGGCTACTTTGTGCTCTCTGTGGTTACATCTATTAATACTTCATTATCCTTAACCACAAAGGGCACGAAGTTTTACACAGAGGTTATATTTTATATTTTTAATTATTTTTTTATTTAGGTTTATATACTTTGTGTACGTCAATGGCACATCCAATAATTTCCGTTGCTATCTCATTTTCTGTCATCCTGTTTTCCATCCATTGTGTCTTTGTGGCTACTTTGTGCTCTCTGTGGTAAATCATTAATACTTCATTATTTCAGTGTCCTTAACTTCAACAGAACTGATTTGCCTGTAAAGATTTATTATGATTGACACCGCCAAAGCAGTTTCGGCAGCAGTAACGGCAATAATAAAAATGGAGAACAAAACACCTTGCAACATATCTGGATATAAATATTTATTGATAACAACAAAGTTTACCACAGATGCATTTAAGATGAGTTCTATTGAAATTAAAATTGAGATTAAATTTTTTCTTGTAATAAAACCGTAAATACCTATAAAAAATATAATTGAGGTAACGGTAAGTAGTTCGTAGATGCTAACTCCAAAAATCATAAGGCTTCATCATTTTTATTGGTTAGTTTTTTTCCTTTTGCAATAACTATGGCGCCGACCATCGCCGCTAATAAAAGTAAACTTATGACTTCGAATGGCAGAATAAATCCGCCAGCTTCGTAGCTCAATAATTTTGCTCCAATATCTGCGGTTGAAGTGGTTTTTGCATTTTCTATCACATTAAAATTATGATGGTATATGGTATATAGAAAAACGCCTAAACCTAGTAAGCAGGCCAATGCGGTAATTAATTGTCTGGAGCGTTTTGCAATTTCCAATTCCATTTCGATATGATGGACCAATAGCACAGAAAATATAATGAGAACAATAATTCCTCCTGCATAAACGGTTAACTGAATGGCCGCCAGAAAATTATAATCTATTAAAAAGTATAACCCTGCAATGCCACAAAGCACAAACAGTAGGTAAATAACGGATCGCAGCATTTTTCTGCTTGTTACAGACGCTATGGCAAATACTATGATAATAATTGCCAATATGTAAAAAATATATTTTTCCATTTGTTAATCTTCTATTCCTGCTTTAACCTTAGACCCCGGTCTATTTAAAACCTTTGTTAGTTTTGTTCTGTCGTAAACGGAGTTCTCATAATTTTGAGCCCAAACAATGGCATCGGTTGGACATGCTTCTATACATAGACCGCACATGGTACAAAGTCCTAAATGATATATATGCTTATCGATCTTTTTTTTCTTTTTGCCAGTGGTTTCATCAATGCCTCTATCCCATATAATTTCAATACTACCATTAGGGCAAGCAATTTCACATTTTTGGCAACCTGTACAGGTATGTTCGTTATGTTCGTCATGTGGCATAACAACCTCTCCTCGAAAACGTTCAAACATTTTCAAGGTTTCTCTATTATCTGGATATTGCTGTGTTATCGCACCCTTTCTGGAAGTTATAAAGTACTTTCCAGTAACACTCATACCTGTAAGCAGTGTTTTTATTCCTTTATATATATCTGAAAAATAGCTCATACTTTTTTAAAATTTTCAAAAATCAAATAACAAATTCCAAATCCTTTATTTATCAATTCTTTCTAAATTATTCATTTTTTAATTATTCAGTCTATAGTTCATTTCAAACTGCCAACTGATTACTACCAACTTATGGTCAGGTTCAACCAAACAATTATTGCCATAATTACTATGTTTACCAAGTTAATTGGCAACAAATATTTCCATTCTAAGGTCAGTAATTGATCAACTCTTAATCTTGGGAATGTCCATCTAAACCACATCATTAAGAACACTAATACCAATGTTTTTCCTAAAAACCAAAACACACCCAACCAGGGGATAGATTCCGTGATTCCGAAAGGTGACAACCATGCTCCAAAAAAGATGGTAGTTGCAATGGCAGCGATGATAAACATGTTTATAAATTCCGCTAAAAAGAAATAGGCAAACTTCATTCCTGAGTACTCCGTATGGAATCCTGCACCTAATTCAGACTCTGCCTCTACCATATCAAAAGGCGCTCGGTTGGTTTCGGCAGTTCCAGCAATTATATATATCATAAAAGCAATAATGGCAGGAATATGACCTTGAACAATGAGCCACCCATTTTTTTGTACTTCAACTATTTCAGATAATTGCAAGGTCCCTGTTAATAATATCATTGTTAATAATGACAAGCCTATTGATAGCTCATAACTAATGGTTTGAACACCACTGCGCATAGCCCCTATTAGGGCAAATTTATTGTTGCTGCTCCATCCACCCAATAAAATTCCAATCACTCCAATAGAAGAAATAGCAATTAAAAAGAAAATGCCAATATTAATATCAAATGCCTGAAAATTTTGGGTAAAAGGAAAAACAGCCAAAGCCATTAATGATGATATAATGACAAAATAAGGTGCTAAATTGTATAAAAACTTATCGGCTTTATCCGTACCTGTCAACTCTTTTGAAACCAGTTTTAAGGCATCTGCCATGGTTTGTAACATTCCTAAAGGGCCCACTCTATTTGGCCCAATACGCAACTGAAACCAGGCCGCTACCCGACGTTCAAGAAGTACTAAATATAATCCAGCTACGGCAAAAATGCCTAAATAAATTAAAGCAACTAAAACCATGGCAACAATACTTGCGGCACCTTCTGGCATCATACTAACAAGCCAATCTTCTATGGTTTTGGTTATATTTATAGCTATAGTCATAATGTTTATATTATCTATCAATATCAGGTATTACCAAGTCTAATGTTGACATACTTGCCACGAGATCCCCAATTTTTCCGCCAACCGCAATGTGATTTAATAATGATAAGTTTGAAAACCCCGGAGAACGGAATTTAAGTCGATATGGATTTTTTGTTCCCGTACTTATTACATAAACCCCAAGCTCGCCTCTTGCTGTTTCTACACGTTGGTAAAACTCACCTTTAGGTAATTTAATCACTACTTTGGTGACCACTTTATGCTCGCCTTCAGGAATATTATCAATTAATTGTTCAATGATTGCTATGGACTCCCACATTTCTTGAATTCTAACTTGATAACGGGCAAAGGTATCGCCTTCCATTTTTAAAGTTTCTTCAAAATCAATGCGGTCGTATGCGCTATAAGGATGATGTTTTCTTATATCGCAGGAGTACCCTGAACCGCGCCCTACGGGACCGGAGGCTCCAAATGAAATCGCATCTTCTTTTGATAATACGCCAACCCCTTTTGTTCTTTTCTGAAATATAACGTTGCCTGTTAGCAGTTCATCGTATTCTGGAAGCTTCGTCCTAAAATGAGTGATGAATTCTTTTGTTCTTTTTACAAAATTTGGATGAATATCGAACATTAACCCGCCAGGAATATTATAATTCATGGTTAAGCGTGCGCCACAGGTTTCCTCGAAAATATCATTGATCATTTCACGATCTCTAAAACCATAAAAATAAGTAGTCAATGCACCAACATCCATCCCCATAACGCCCCACCATAAACAATGGGATGCTATTCGAGTAAGCTCGCTTAGAATGGTCCTGACTACTTTTACGCGTTCAGGAACTTCAATTTCAAGCGCATTTTCAACCACTAAGCAAACGGCTTCATTATTTATATGTGATGACAAATAATCCATTCTATCTGTTAAATGAACGATTTGCTGGTAACTGTCGCGTTCACACATTTTTTCGATGGAACGATGGATATATCCTAAATCTGGTTCTACTTTTTTAATGATTTCACCGTCAATGGTCAATATCAGTCTTAACACACCATGCGTGGCAGGGTGCTGAGGTCCCATATTAATAAAATATTCCTCGGATTTAAAGTTGTTATTAACAGTAACCGTTTCCATATTTACTTATTTAATAACCATATTAATATCATCTTCATAATCTTTTCTTAAAGGAAACCCTTCCCATTCTTCTGTTAAAAATAACCGCTTTAAGTTTGGATGATTGTTGAATTTTATTCCGAAAAAATCAAAAACCTCACGCTCATGAAACTCTGCCGTTTTCCATATATCGCAAACGGTATCAAAGTTTGGGTTTTCTCGGTCTTCGGTTTTTACTTTTACAACGATAGTATGCCGATGTACAGTAGATTCCAAATGATAGACGACACCTAATTCTGGTTCCCAATCAACACCGCTTAAACAAAATAAATAATCAAAAAGAGTTTCATTATCATACTTTAATTTGGTCATTAATTGATGGAGATTTTTCGGTTTTACAGTAATATTCAAAAATTGAGATCCCTCTTCAGAAAATTCAAGAAGACTAACACTAATTGGTTTAGAAGGCTTATCGTTTGCTTCTGTAATGGCATCTGTTTCTTGTTGCTTTTTAGTTTCAGGTACCTTTTCTATATCTGGATTTGGAAACCAACTTCCAATTAAATCCTGTAAAGCTTTATTCGTCATATATCCTTAATTAAAGTCCTTCATCAAATCCATCAATAGGATTTTTTTTATGCT
>TARA_R110002049_G_scaffold126608_1_pt1 | contig 10793 bp, 14 predicted proteins | sample TARA_R110002049 | Tara Oceans TARA_R110002049 (sample SAMEA4396941) | marine metagenome | biome: Polar Biome; feature: [SRF] surface water layer (ENVO:00010504); material: water (ENVO:00002006), including particulate matter (ENVO:01000060) such as... | depth 5 m
AAAAAAGAGAGAGTGTTAACTCTCTCTTCTTTACTATGTCTATATCAGATTGATGTATTCTGAGTAGAACTGAACAGTTATCTGTTCTTCGCCTTCATCATCTTCTGATATAACATAGAAGCATCTATCTTTAAGATTAGTCCCGATAGGGTAATCTTTACGATATTGCTCTACTATGTCACAATTGAAGTCTGATATCCAAAGGAATCCACGAAGTGTAGATGGCTTGGATGAAAGGCTTCTTGATTGTAATGAATGGTTACCAACTTTAGTTGTGTGTCCTTTCATTAATGCATTACCTAACGCTATGGTTGCATTGGTATCAGTTTTCTTTCTGATATCTCGCACAAGTACATCGTCTTGTAAGACATCAGTAGTGTTAGGGAAAGTTTTAGAAATATAGCTTGCTATTTTCTTAAAAGTTGGTGCAGTAATTTTCGTTGATTTCATATAAGTTATTTAGGAATGATTGGCATTATTGCCTAACATTCAATACTGAATAAATTGATTGAAAATCAACGGGGACAGTATAAAATGCTGTGCACTCGGGGGGTGTTATAACAAATACCCCCACGCTCTCACTAATCCACTTCTAAAAATTTTTAACATAAAATTTTTTTTCTCTTAACATTTACTTAACATTAGAGTTGTATATTGCAGAATCATGCGAATAGAAATTTCAAATTATTTATATATTTTTATTATGATCCTTGGTTTTTTGGCAGGATTGTTGTAATATTGTAACGGAATCACAGATCACCCTAGAGGGCGAAAGTAGTTATAGGGTCAGAAGTTGGGTTTACGAACTAATCTAATTAGTCACGGTTGTCCCCAATAATTCCAAAAATTGTTTTGATATAAAACTTAGGTGGGAGTAATACTATAAGCTGACAGAAATGTACCCACGAAGGCTAAACACGGTAAGTAGAAATTCAAAATTAAACTAATTCTCAAGGGGGAACCTGTACCCAAAAATGAAAAACTTTATTTATAATTTGTTTTTATTATAAATTTTATTATATATTTGCAAAGAACTAATTTATAATAAAATGGCAAAGAAAACAACATTTCAACCGTACGGGCAATGGATATTACTTCCTAATCCAGCAAAAAAAATAACAAACTCAGGTATTATTTTAGATGATAAGACAGCAGGAGCTATAACTACGAATATATTAGACGTAGTAGCTTTAGGTCCTGAATGTAAATTCTGTAAAGTAGGAGACACTATAATGGTAGATCCAACTGTAGAAGCACGTGTTTTACATTTAGATGATGGAGAATTTATTATTGTTCCAGAATATAATATACTAGGTAAATTATAATACATGGTAGGCACTGTTACTATAAGTTTAGAAGACTATAATACGTTAGTAGAATCTAATAAAAAATATAATCGTTTAGTAGATAATACAGCTTATGGTATGAAAGAGTTACAAGTATTCTTATCTTTTCTTTGTAATAGAACAGAAATAACTAAATATATAGATGAATTTAATAGACAATCTAAAACATCTAATATTGTTATAGAAAATGGTAAAGTTTTAATACAAAAGATTGATGGAGAAAGTAATATTCAAAACAAATAAGTTGCATGAGTTTATGTATGTATTAAAAGATTTTGAAGACAGTTTATCTGAATGGTCTAAAAATGATGTTGCAAATACATGGGGTATGAGTTCTGCAATAGGAGAAAATGAGTACATAATATATATAACAATTAATGAAGGTAAAAATAAAAGCAAATAGTATTTATAAAAGGTTACAAATATGGAATGGGATATTTGATTTAACCAATAAAGAATTAGAAGTTATATCAGCATTTATAAAAGTAAATATTACATCTAAACGAAAGAATTTATGTAGTAAAAAAAATAAAGATGAGGTAGCAAAACTATTAAATTTTGAAGATTCTAACGATTTAAATAACTATATTAAAAAATTAAAAGATAAAGGAGCATTAACTTTTAATAAAGGATCTTATCAAGTAAATAAAATGTTAAACCCACAAACAAGCAAAATTGAAATCAATATTATATAGTACTCATGTTGTTACAGAGTTTCATCAATACCCATTATCAATTATCATTTTACAAGATAAAAATGGTAAATTATTAAAATTAGAAATAGATTTGTATGAGTAAACAAGAAGAACCAAAAACGCCTAGTATATTTCAAATGGCTAAAAACTTTAGTAAAGAGTTAGCTAAATATATAAAAGAAGGGGCTCCTAATGTATCTAATAGCGTATATATAGAAAGATTAGAGGCATGTAATACATGTCCGCATTTAATTAAAAAACAAATGAGATGTGGTTTGTGTGGATGTATGCTAGAACATAAAGCAAAATGGAAAACAACAACATGTCCAGATAAACCAGAAAGATGGAAACCTGTTTTTATGGACAAAGCTACTTTAGAATTAAAAAAGAATTTTGACGAAGAGCAAGAAAAAGAAGAAAGAATAAAGAATGTCAAAAGAAAAAAAGAATTAGCTGAAAACCAAAAAAGAATTAATGCACATTTAAAAAGAGGTAACTTGACATTAAAAGAAATGTCAAATCCTATAAAAATGAAAAAAATATATGGACAACTAAAATCAAATGGAGCAAACAAAAAAAATAATAATACAAAAACTGGCAAGTAAATATAATCTACCATTACAAACAGTAGAAAATATAGTTATGCACCAGTTTAAATTTGTAAATAATATAATGAGCCAAGGACAACTTAAAACAATAAGATTGCCATATTTTGGTAAATTTCATGTAAATAAAAAAAGATTAAAATACATTAATAATGGATCTACTGACAATAAGTGAAAATAGAGTTATACCTTCAACATATACTTTAGTTATACCAGAATTTAAAGCAATATCTGTTTTAGAATTGGCATATGTATATTATATGTGTGATCATAGATCCCCATTTTCAGTTTATGATGAAGAAAAAAGATCTGAAGAAGTTATACAAAGTGTATTTAAAAAAGAATATAAAGTAAGCAGTAAATTAAATGCTGCTTGTAATAAATATAAAGAACTAACAGAAACCTCCGCTGTTAAACTTCTAAAAGCAGCCAGAGAATCTGTAACTAAGTTAGAAAAATATTTTAGAGATATTGATTTAACAATTATGGATGATAATGGGAAACCTATATTTTCAGCTAAAGATCTTATCAATAATTTAGAAAAAATGGGTAAAGTTGTAGAAGGATTAACTAGACTAGAACAGCTAGTTAAAAAAGAAGAACAGGTGGCAAATCAAAATCGAGGAGGAGTAGTAACAAATAAATATAGTCAATAAAATGAAAATAGATTGGATAAATAGTTGGAAAAGGTATAAAAAAAGTGGTATATTTGAATTTACAATTAGAGTTTCATCTTTAACAATTGTAGAAATTTACCTAAATTTTGATATAAGCGAACATAGGTTTATGATCTTCAATGTTGGATGCGAGCTTTGGAAATAAAGAACAATGTACACACATGAGGAAAACAATGAGCAAATGCAATTTCTAGAAGACTTAGAGCATTATAATCAGTCAATGGAAAATGCTTATCTTATTATTACAAAAAAGAAAACTTTAGATGATATTTATTTAGAGTTAGAAAATGAAAACTATGATGAGTTTTATTTACCATTTGATCCTGTACTACATAATGGTAGAGATTCAGGCACAATAGAACTTCTTATTTCTCATTTTGAAGAGTTAGAAGATTATGAAAAATGCGCTGAATTAAATATACTAAAATCTAAATGCTTAGAAATACCAACAGGGTTAGACCCGCAGCTTTAAATTTTATTAAACATGGAACTTATACTTCTGCTCTTCCTGGCACAAAAGATTATTATGAATATTGGGACAGTGAAAGACAAAGATGTTTGTACGGGTATACTAAAGGAGACCTAACAATTACAGGTAATCATTATTTCTATTTAAATTATTGTCCTATTGACAGGTCTGTTGATGAAGAACTTCCAGATGGTACAATTATAGCAAGACGTGAAAGAACTTTTCCAGCATTTTATGATGGAGATTTCAAATATTTTAACTCTATAGATAAAGCTAGAAAAACAGATAAACATTTAGTTGTATTAAAAGCTAGAAGAAAAGGATATTCTTATAAAGCAGCAGCTATGTTATGTCGTAACTATTTTCATGTAAGAAATAGTAAAAACTTTGTGTTTGCTGGACAAAAAGAGTACTTAATTGGGGATGGATTACTATCTAAAGCTTGGGAAATTCTTTCCTTTGTAGATGATAATACAGCATGGACACAACCTAGACTAAAAGACAGAGAGATGATCAAAATGTCTGGGTATAAGAAAAATGTAAATGGAGCGGACGTAGAGCTTGGAATGAAAAGCCAAATAATGGGCGTATCGCTGAAAGACGCTCCAGATAAAGTGAGGGGTAAAGCTGGAGAGCTTATATTCTTTGAAGAAGCAGGTAGTTTCCCAGGATTGTTAAAAGCTTGGGAAGTTACCATGCCTGTAATGCGTCAAGGTGCTAAAACTCTTGGTACTATGGTTGCATTTGGAACGGGCGGTACTGAAGGTGCAGACTTTGAAGGTATGGAGGAGTTATTTTATAATCCAGATTCTTATGATTGTCTGTCTTTTGAAAATGAATGGGATGCTGGGGGAGTAGGGACAAAATGCGGATATTTTATTCCTATTGAAGAAAACTTAGAGGGATTTATTGATGATGATGGTAATAGTTTACGACAAGTAGCTAGAGAGTTTGAAGAAACAAACAGAAATAAAAAGAAAGGCACAAACGATCCAAAAGCTTATGATCAATACATAGCAGAACACCCAATGAATCCAAGAGAAGCTACACTTCAAGTATCTTCTAATTTATTTGACATTGCATCTTTACAAGAACATTACAATAATGTAAAAGTAAATAATCTTCATGCTATTGGGAATAATGGTAGATTATATTATTCTCATGATGGTAAAATTAAATTTAAAATAGACGGAGATGCTAGACCTATAATTAGATTCCCACATAGAAAAGAAGATAATTTAGAAAGTTGTGTAACTATATATGAACCTCCTTATAAAACTGCAGAACAACAAGTTCCTATAAATATGTATTTAGTTTGTCATGATCCTTATGCACAAGCTCAGTCTGCAGATTCATCTTCATTAGGTGCAGCATATGTAATAAAACGAATAAATAATATATCTCAACCAGATGATTTAATAGTAGCGAGTTATGTAGCTCGTCCACACTCTCAAGATGAATTTAATAAAAATTTATTTATGTTAGCAGATTATTATAATGCTAAAATAGGATTTGAGAATGATCGAGGAGATGTTATTGCATACGCGCGTAGGCATAGAAAATTACATAGACTACAGGAAGAGTTTGAAATGTTAGATAAAAAAGATCTTAGGTCTAGAACAGTCAAGCGTCAATATGGAATGCATATGACAGAAGCAAGAAAAAGACAGGGAGAAATATATATGAGAGACTGGTTAAATACAATTAGATCTACCGATGAAGAAGGAAAACAAACTTTAAACATGCATAAAATATATGATTTAGCATTGTTACAAGAACTAATTAAATTTAACCACTCAGGAAACTTTGACCGCGGCATGGCACTAATGGTTGGTATGTACCACACTAGAGAACTATATAATGCTGAGGTTAAAGAGGTACTAGAAGATCGATCTGCTGATGACTGGTTTAATAACAATCATTATTAGTGTTATATTATAAATAAAAGTAGAAAATTTTATAAAATATACAAATTTATAATAATTATCCTTATTTTTGTAGTTGATATAATAGGATATGTATTTAGGCTCAAATAAAATTCCACAACAAAAATTAGCTTTAAAAAAGAAAGACGAGAAATGGCGTGAAGCATGCGTAGAGGCATATATTGACCTTTCTACAGCAGGTTACAGTGAAAGACGTGACTGGCTAAAAAGTCTTTATGATTATTACAACGGTGTAATTGATGATGCAGATTACAGATACGTATTAAAACCCTACGGTAAAACTAGGGATAATTTCCCCTCTAAAATGCGTAACTATCCTATTATTAAGCCTATAATTGATCTGCTGTTAGGTGAAAAATCCAAACGACCTCTTAATTACACCGTTACCGTACAAAACTCAGATGCAGTTACACTTAAAGAACAAGCAAAGCAAGAATTGTTAATGCAAAATATGAAACAACAGTTTGTAAATGAGTATAATAAACAAATGGGAATGGAGGAAGGAGCTCAAGGGTCTATTCCTGGGGGAGGAGCACCAAGTCAAGAAGTAGAACCACCTGAACATATTGCAAAAATGTTTGACAATACTTATGTAGACAATAGAGCAATTAAAGGACAACAAGGTTTAAATTTTATAATGCAAGATCAAGAAATTTATGATAAATTTCAAAAAGCTTGGTTTCATTTTTTAGTAGCTGGGGAAGTATATACATGGAGAGGTGTTAGAAATAATGAGCCTTTTTATGAAGTATTAAATCCATTAGATATAGATTATGATAAAGATCCAGATGTAGATTTTGTAGAAGATGGAGATTGGGCTCTAGTTAAAAAGTTTGTACATGCATCTACTATTGTTGATCATTACAGAGATGAGCTAGAAGATTCTCAAATATTAAGACTAGAAGAACCTGAAAATGCTAGTATGGATTCTTATTTAACTGTTAGTTCTAGAGCAGATGATAGAGAAATGTACAGAGAAAGACTAATAGAGGTAGTTAGTGTTTATTGGAAAAGTAGAAAAAAGATAGGATTTTTAAGTTATTCAGATCCAGATACAGGAGTAATTGAAGAAATTCAAGTAGACGAATCATTTAAACTTGATGCAGAACAAAAACTGATGGGTGCAAAAATTGAGTATGAATGGATAAATGAAGTATGGGAGGGCACAAGAATTGACGGAAATATGTATGTAAAAATGCAACCGTTAGAAAATCAAAGAACATCAATGGATAACCCATCTAAATGTAAACTTCCTATTAATGGAAGAAAATATTCTGACCTCAACTCTAAAAACATATCTTTAGTATCATTGGGTATACCATATCAATTAAATTATAACATTTACAAATACAGGCTAGAACTATCAATTGCAAAATCAAAAGATATAATTGCACAATTTGATATTAATATGATCCCAAAGAAATGGGACATGGATAAATTTATGTATTATGTAGAAGGTACAGGTATTGCGTGGGTAGATTATAATAAAGAAGGAATTCAACTATCTCCACAACATCAATCTGTATTAGATATGTCTATTAAAACAATAGAACAATACATAGGATTGTTAGAGTCTATTATATTAGAATGGGAAAAAATTTCTGGAGTAAACAGACAACGACAAGGACAAGTAGGAGGATATGAAGGTAAAGCTACATCTCAACAAGCTATTGTACAGTCATCTCATATTACAGAAGATATATTTAGAAAGTTTTCTAGATTAGAACAAAGAGATTTACAAGCAATGTTAGATTACTCTAAAGAAGCTTGGATAGCAGGTAAAAAAGGAATGTATGTAATGTCAGACGGAACTACAGAATTTTTAGATTTAGATTCTTTAGATCATATGGAATCTGAATATGGAATATTTGTTTCTGATTCTGGTAAAGATCAAGACAAACTTGATACATTAAAAACTCTTGCACAATCAATGGTACAAAATGGGGTACCAGCTTCTACAGTTGCTGAAATGGTAGATGCAGATAGCTTTAGTCAAATTAAAGAAAAAATTAAAGAAGCTGAAAAACAACAACAAGAATTACAGCAAGCACAACAACAAGCTGAACAACAAGCTCAACAGCAACAAATGCAATTAAAAGCTCAAGAGTTAGAGAATGAAAATGTCAATAAACAAAAAGATAGAGAGACTAAAATTAGAGTTGCAGAAATTGCAGCAGAGTCAAAAATAAGAGATGGTCAATTAAATCTATCTAAATCTATGCAAGATTTCGGATTAAAAGATAGACAAGCATTTACAAAAGAACAAGAGAATCAAGAAAAAATGAGATCTAACCAAGCTAAAGAAGAATTGATCAGAGAAGATCAAAGAATTAAAGCTCAAGAAAAAGGAATAGATAGACAAGAACGCTCGCAAGATAGAGAACTTAAAAAAGAAGATTTAAGATTAAAAGAAAAAAACATAGATAAACCAAATGCCTCTCAGTAACGAACAAAAGATGGATATAATGAAAGAAGCTTATGCTGGTAATTATCAGGGTAGGTTTACAGATTTATTTCAAGAAGCTGAAGCACAGCAAGGTCAAGGTATGGATCCTAATGCTCCACACAATCAAGAAAAACCAGAATCTGCACCAACACAACCTGTAGCCCAAACAGATCCAGTTTTAAATCCTTCTCCGCCTAGTATGGCAGAGTCAGATAGAATGGTAGAAAGTTTTCAAGCTGCTAGTCCTAATCAAATGCCTACAGGCGAAAGAGTAAGAGATGTATTAAATCCTGGTGATTATAGAAAGGGTGGTCACAGGTTAGTAAATTCTCTATCATCTTATAGAGAAGGTATGGGTTTACATGCATCTGATTACACTCAAGGTTATAAAAAATTTGAAGAAGGAGGAGAGAAAGGAGGAGGAATTCTGGGAAAAATAAAGGATGTGAAAGAAAAATTAAATATAAATAAATGGAATTTAGACAGGATAAAAAAAGATATTTCTTTAGATGTTAGTTTACCTCAAGCTGTAAAAAATGTATTTAATTGGAGAGAAAATTTAGCTGAAAATGTAGCTCCATTTGGTTACATTAAAATTCCAGAAAGACTTTTTAATACAATTGTAAATGACAGATCCGAGAGAGGAACTCAAAAGCGATACGAAGAAGAACTAGAACAAGGAAAAGACATAGAATATGACATAAGCCAGAACCACGAAAGGATAGATTTAATGAACATGATGCTTAATCGTCCTCAAGCACATAATACAATATCAAAATCACAATATCGTCCTACAAAATCTAAGGATAAAGATGCTGTATATTACAGCTCAAAGAAAACAGAAAAAGCAATAAAAAAGAAAATTAGAGAGAACGATGGAATATCAACTGGAATATGGAATATTGGAAAGGTTTTAGGAAATTTTACTATAGATCGTGGTAAAGATGAAGATGGTCGAAAGTATATAAGTTATTATGACAAGTGGAATATAAATCCAACTAAAGGTGTAATAGACGATAAAACTATAGATAAAATTTTTGGAATGAAATCTCCTGAGATATATGGTAGAGTTTATTTAGACGAATTAGAAAAAGATCAGACAGTTAAATTAAAAAGAAAAGGAGGAAGAAGAAAACTTAAAAAAATAAAATAAGTGTTATATATTAAAGGGACACTCTAAATAAACTTTTATAATAAAAAACTAAATAAGAATAACTAAATTTGTAAAAACTTAACCAATGAATACAGACGATAAAAAAATAAATATTGATGATATCACGTTTGATGATATGATTGATGATGGTATTGAAGATACTATTGAAAATGAAGAGGAAAGCACCTCAACAGAAAATGTTAAAATAACAGAAGATGAACCTGCTGAAGAAGTTCTTGCAGAAATTGATTTGGATGCCGATCTTGAATCTAAACAAGAAGAAGAAGAAGATGAAGACGAAACTATTGAGAAACCAGTTCTTAAAAAGAAATCAAAGGAACAAGTTTCAAAAGATGATGAGGAAGTTAAAGCAGAAGAAGATGATTCAATAGTAGGACAAGTATTAAGTAAACTGGGGTATGAAGTAGATGAAACATACGATGATACCACAGAAGGTTTAGTTGCATTAGCTAAAGATGTTGGAACACAAATGGCAGATGATACTTTAGATGAGCTCTTTGAAAAATTTCCATTAGTAAAAAAACATTTAGATTATGCTATGAGCGGAGGAGATAGTCAAAATTTTATGACTATGTATGATCCAAGATCTGATTACTCTAAAATAAATTTAAGAGAAAAAGATCTTCAAACTCAAAGATATGTTTTAGCGCAGTATTTTAAAACTAAAGGACATGATGATGAGTTTGTTTCAGAAATGTTAGAAGACTATGAAGATAGTGGAAAATTGTATAAAAAAGCCAACGCTGCAAAATCAGCGTTAGAAAAGTATCAACAAGAAGAAAGATACCAAGCTTTAGAAGGGCAAAAACAGTCACAGGTAAAGCAAAAAAAAGAACAAAAAGAATTTTGGGATGGTGTTTATGAAACCATTGATACATCAACTGAGTTTAAAGGTATCTCAGTTCCAGAAAGAGAGAAAAATAAATTTTTTAATTATCTCTCTAAACCAGTAACCAAGGAAGGTTACACACAAAGAGATCTAGACCATTCGGATTCACAAATGGATACGAAGCTAGCAATAGATTATTTAATGTTTAAAGGTTTTAACCTTGATAAGATTATTGATAAAAAAGCTCGTACTAAAAGTACAAGAACTTTAAAAGATAAGATTAAAGCAAATAAAGAATCTGTTAAAAGTGCAAAAACAGCTAGGAAAACAACTACTACGGTAGATGTTGACAGCTTAGATTTAGATTTGTTTTAAAGTACCTATTAACTTTTAAAAAATATAATAAATATGGCAATGTCACAACAAGGAAAGAACATTAGCGTTGTAAAAACGTTTTATAATGATTCTCAAATGACTGATATGAACAGTCTAGCAAATGCCCTGATGTCAAAGCCTACTGAATTATCTCCGATCATCACACATTTGGCTGGTAAAGACGACAAAAGATTTCCTCTCTCATTCTTGACGGAAGGGGTTGGTAACGTC
>TARA_R110002049_G_scaffold260299_8_pt1 | contig 10792 bp, 9 predicted proteins | sample TARA_R110002049 | Tara Oceans TARA_R110002049 (sample SAMEA4396941) | marine metagenome | biome: Polar Biome; feature: [SRF] surface water layer (ENVO:00010504); material: water (ENVO:00002006), including particulate matter (ENVO:01000060) such as... | depth 5 m
ACTATCGTTGCGCGTGGCGACGGCGGTTTCGGTGGGCCGAACGGCAAAGGTCCTGCCCCCCATCGAGTACCGCGCTGGGAGCCCGACCTTTCCTGTGATCTGAGTACGCGCCCGGACCAGGCGCTGTTGTATCGTCTCAATGGCGATCGCAATCCGCTGCACGCTGACCCTGCAGTCGCGGCGTCGGTCGGTTTTGACAGGCCGATCCTGCACGGACTGTGCACTTACGGTATCGCATGCCATGCCATTCTCAAGACAATCTGCGACTACGACCACACGCTGATATCAGCGCTGGATGCGCGTTTTTCCTCACCGGTACTGCCGGGTGATACGATCACGACGGATATGTGGCAGGACGGCAATGTGGTGTCTTTTCAGTGCCGCGCCAAGGAACGCGATATCGTGGTTTTAAAGAACGGGCGTTGCAAGCTGAATGTATCCTGAGCATGCATCCAATCTTGCGCGCTAAGGGGAGCGACTGATGAGTGACAATGTCATTGTGGACGTGCACGAGCATGTTGCCCAGGTCACGCTGAATCGGCCGGAAAAACACAACGCGATCAGCCTGGGTATGTTCGAGGAGTTCGTGGCCTGCCGTGACCGCTTGCAGGGAGATTCAAGCGTGCGCGCCGTAGTTCTTACCGGAGCGGGCGAGAATTTTTGTGCCGGCATCGATACCAGTCTGTTTGCGGCGGAGATCCCTGACCTGGCGCAAAAAATGGCGCCGCAGGGACCGTCCCCGGCCAACCTGTTTCAGCTTGCTGCGTACGTGTGGAAAGAAGTGCCGGTGCCGGTGATTTGTGCCATTCAAGGAGTTGCCTTCGGCGCCGGGCTGCAGGTCGCGCTCGGCGCGGATATTCGCTATGCCTCGCCCGGCGCGCAGTTCTCGGTGATGGAGATTCGCTGGGGACTGATTCCGGACATGGCTATCAGCGCTGTTGCGAGGGAGGTCGTGCCAGTCGACAAGCTTCAGGAAATGGCTTACACAGGCCGTGTGCTGAGCGCTGCAGAAGCCGCGAACTCGGGGCTTGTCACTGCTTTGACTGAGGACCCGCTTGCGAAAGCAATGGAGACAGCGACCGCTGTGGCCGCAAGGTCGCCCGATGCGATACGGGCCATGAAGAAGCTATTTAACGAGGGCTGGCAGGCGCCTGTCGATGCCGCGTTGCGTCTTGAGGCGCAATTGCAGTTGGGGCTCATGGGAACGCCGAACCAGGCTGAAGCCGTGCGTGCCGCAATGGAAAAACGGGCGGCGCGTTTTGCGGACTAGTACCGGAACTTTATAGGGCAGGAGCCACTCCAAAAAGAAATAATGACACCAGGTACAAGGCATTGCTGAGAAGAGGGAAATTCACGGGCAGGATCCGGATGCTGGCGTTGTTCGCCTGCTTCCTCGCGGGTCCGGTTCTGGCGCAGCAAGCCAGCCCGACTTTTGGCGGCCGGATCGACTATGCCACGCTGAAAACACAGCAGCGAGTCGAGGCGCTGTACGAGCAGCAGGAGTACGAACGGGCGTTCTTCATCTACAAGAACGAACTCGCACCGATCGGTGACAAGTACGCGCAATACATGGTCGGATTTATGTACCTGACCGGTGCCGGCGTGCGCGAAGATCCGTTGATGGCTTCGGCCTGGTTTCGGCTCGCCTCGGAGCGCTCCTACCCGCAGTTCGTGACCGTGCGCGACCAGTTGCTGGCCAGCTTTTCTGAGGTGGACAAGGCGCGCTCCGATGAATATTACAAACAGATCCGGCGTAAGTACTCGGACCTCATTATCCTGATGAAGCTGATCCGCGACGATTTCGATTCAATTGGTGCCCGAACCGGGTCGCGTCTGCCTGGCTCAAGTGGTGCCGTTACGATCGTTAATCCACGGTCCGGCAAGGCCGAGTCGAGCAAGCAGTACGAAGTCAGGGTTGAAGAACGGATCGAAGACCGTTTGCGTGTTTTGCAGAAGATGATTCCGCACGCGTCGATTGAGACCAACCTGGATCGACTGGACCTGGCTGAGCTGCAGGATATCGTTGATCAGGAAATCGAAAATATTGATTCGCCCTGAGCGGATTTAACTCACCGAAGCGCGTTGGTCCTTGTCGTTGCGTCGCAGACAGGCAACCAGAATACCCGGGAATTCGTCGCGAATGCGTTGTGCCACGGTTTCGTCACCGTGAAACCATTTCGGGATCCAGTTAATTGAGCCCATGATCGCATTGCCGGTCATGCGGATGTCGCAAGGCGCGATGCTGCCGTCGCGAATACCCTCGCTGATCAGTGCCTCGAAAGCTGTGCTGTGGCGTCGTGACAGTTCAAGTATCTCTTCGCGATGTGCCTGCTCGAGTGACGGGATTTCACTCATGATCGCGATCGGTCCGCGGTCACCGACAAGGCTCTCGATATGGTTGCCCAGGTAGCGCAACACTTTGTCATAACCGCTGGCGTCGCTCGCCATGGCATCCATCATGGCATCGCGACCTACCTCGGCAGCGCGTATGTAGCACAGGTAGACAAGCTCTTCCTTGTTCTTTACGTAGTAGTAGAGGGCCGCATCGGTCAGCCCCAGCAGGTTGGCCACATCTTTGAGAGATGTGCCGCTGTAGCCCTTCTCGTTGAAGCAGCGGGCGGCGGCTTTGAGCATGCGGTCTTTTTGCAGTTCGAAACGGGTTTCTGTGGCTTTCCGCACGTTGTTTTTCCGATTGTTTGAGGCGCTAAACCCTTGAGTTTCGGGCGCAAACGCTATATTTTAATCTGGATTAAAATTATTGCAAATAAGGGACTCCGCCTATGAGCACGGTTGCCGACGATCTTCCCGGCACGTCCAGCAGCCAGGCCGAGGTGCCGTTGCGCTTCGTGACGGCTGCCTCCCTGTTTGACGGCCATGATGCGGCCATCAATATCATGCGCCGCCTCATTCAGGCGCAGGGCGCCGAGGTCGTGCACCTGGGTCATAACCGCAGTGTCGATGACATCGTACGTGCGGCCATCCAGGAAGATGCCGACGGCATTGCGATCAGTTCCTACCAGGGCGGCCACAATGAGTTCTTTCGCTACATGATCGATCGCCTGCGTGAAGCGGGCGCCGAGCACATCCGTGTTTTCGGCGGCGGCGGCGGAACCATCACGCCTGAAGAAATTGCGGCCTTGATGGATTACGGCGTCGAACGCATCTATCACCCGCACGACGGCATGGAGCTCGGCCTTAATGACATGATCGTGGACCTGGTACAGCGGACTCGCGCTGCACGTCGACCGACTGTTGCCAGGGTTGCCGAGTCGGCAGAAAGCGTCACGGCAGTCGCGGAAACGATCTCCGCAATCGAGGAAGGTCTGTTCGACGAGGCAGAACTGCTTCGCCTGCGCAAGGCCTGGCAGATGAAAGCAGGCAAAGTACCGGTTATCGGTATTACGGGCACCGGTGGTGCGGGTAAAAGCAGTGTCACCGATGAGTTGCTGAATCGCTTCCTGGGCAGTTTCCCGGAAATGCAGATCGCAGTCATCGCGGTCGACCCAACGCGCCGCCGCACGGGTGGTGCCTTACTTGGTGATCGCATCCGCATGAATTCCCTGCGTTCGGAACGCATTTTCATGCGTTCAATTGCAACGCGCCGGCAACACCGTGCAACCAGCGAGATGCTGGGCGATGAAATCCTGTACCTGAAGTCACTGGGCTTCGACCTTGTCATCGTGGAAACGGCGGGTATCGGTCAGAGCGACAGTGAAATTGTCGATCTCGTGGACTACTCGATGTACGTCATGACGAGCGACTACGGTGCCGCAAGTCAGCTCGAGAAAATCGATATGATCGATTTCGCTGACCTGATCGTGCTCAATAAGTATGACAAGCGCGGTGCGGAGGATGCGTTACGCGACATCCGCAAACAATGGAAGCGCAATCACCTCGCGTTCGAGGCGAGCAATGAAGACGTACCGGTCTACCCGACCATCGCAAGCCAGTTTAATGATCCGGGTGTAAGCTGGATGTTTGTCGAACTGTGTCGCCGACTCACTGAAAAACTCGACCTTGACGCTGACAGCTGGCGCCCTGAGCTCGATGTGTCGGTAAAAGAGCCACGCGCGATGGCAGTCATTCCGGGTGGCCGCATTCGCTACCTTGCCGAAATCGCGGAGGAGGGGCGGCAGGTGAATCGTCATTGCGATTCCCAGGCGGAAGTAGCCAGCCGTGTGCAGCACTTGTACGAGGCACTCCGGCTTCTTGAAGACCCGGCCCTGCCCGCAGCGCTGGATGCTTATAACGCCGAGGAATTGACCGTTGCCGATGATCGCAGTCTTGGTGTGCTGCGGCAGCGTTACCAGGAAAGTTTACAGTCGCTAACGGCCGAATCGATCCGTTTGTTGAAAATCTGGCCAGATCTGAAAGCAGGGGTTACCGCGGATGAGTATCGCTACACGGTTCGCGGCCGCGAACTGACCGGCAGCAATTACCGTGAATCCTTAAGTCACCAGAAAATTCCAAAAATCGCGGCGCCGGCATTCAATGACTGGGGCGAACTGCTGAAGTTTCTTACCCGCGAGAATCTGCCGGGCCACTATCCTTACACGGGCGGCGTGTTCCCGTACCGGCGTCTAGGCGAGGACCCGACCCGGATGTTTGCGGGCGAGGGTACGCCGGAACGCACCAATCGCCGTTTTCACTATTTGTCACAAGGGCAGGCAGCGGCGCGCCTGTCCACGGCCTTTGATTCGGTGACGCTGTACGGCGAAGACCCGCACGAGCGGCCGGATATTTTTGGCAAGGTGGGCAACTCGGGTGTGTCGATTGCAACCGTCGATGACATGAAGAAACTCTACTCGGGTTTTGATCTCTGCGCGCCAACAACCTCCGTCTCTATGACTATCAACGGCCCCGCACCGATGATCCTCGCGTTCTTTATGAACACGGCTATTGATCAGCAAGTAGAGAAGTACTTGCGCGAGACAGGTGAGTGGGAAGCGGCGCAGGCGAAAATAGACAATTACTTCGAGGGACGTGCACGGCCGACATATATTGGCGAGTTGCCACCGGGCAATGACGGTCTGGGCCTGGGTCTGCTGGGAATATCCGGCGACAAGCTGGTTGATGCCGAGACTTACGCGCGTATCCGCGCTGAAACGCTGGCCTCCGTACGCGGTACTGTACAGGCAGATATTCTGAAAGAAGATCAGGCGCAGAATACCTGCATCTTCTCCACTGAATTTGCCATGAAAATGATGGGCGACGTGCAGCAGTTCTTCATTGATAACAAGGTGCGCAATTACTACAGCGTTTCGATCAGTGGCTACCATATCGCCGAAGCTGGGGCGAACCCGATAAGCCAGCTTGCATTTACGCTGGCGAACGGCTTCACGATCGTCGAGTACTATCTTGCGCGTGGCATGTCGATTGATGACTTCGCGCCAAACCTGAGTTTCTTCTTCTCCAACGGCATGGATCCCGAGTACACAGTGATTGGTCGGGTTGCGCGGCGCATTTGGGCGCGTGCCATGCGAGAACGTTACGGCGCGAGTCCCCGTTCGCAAAAGCTCAAGTACCATGTGCAGACGTCGGGCCGCAGCCTGCACGCGCAGGAGATCAGCTTCAACGATATCCGCACCACCTTGCAGGCGCTGTACGCCTTATTCGACAACTGCAACAGCCTGCATACAAATGCCTTTGATGAAGCAATCACGACGCCTACCGAACAGTCGGTGCGTCGGGCGGTCGCGATCCAGCTCGTAATTTCACGCGAACTTGGTTTGAACTTCTGTGAGAACCCGTGGCAGGGGTCGTTCATCATTTCCGAACTCACTGACCTCGTCGAAGAGGCCGTGTACAAGGAATTCGAGAGTATTTCAGATCGCGGTGGCGTACTCGGAGCGATGGACACGATGTACCAGCGCGGCAAAATTCAGGATGAGAGCCTGTACTACGAGAGCAAGAAGCATGATGGCTCGTTACCGCTGATTGGCGTGAACACCTTCCTGCCCAAAGAAGGGCAGGAGGATGAAGTTCACAAACTCGAACTGATTCGCTCCTCCGAAAGCGAGAAGATGGACCAGATCCGACAGGTACGCGAGTTTCAGTCCGCGCATCGCGAAGAGTCTCGTTCAGCGCTCAGGCGACTGCAAACCGTTGCGCGGGAACGCGGCAATGTTTTCGCCGAACTCATGGAAACGGTGAAGTACAATTCACTCGGCCAGATTTCTGGCGCGCTGTACGATGTCGGTGGTGAATACCGGCGCAATATGTAGCCTGAAACCTGACTACGGGGTTATTTGAGAATGAGCAGCACCGTTAACTACACACAGCACGATGCCGTCGCGCTGATCGCGCTGGATCGGCCGGATGCGTTAAACGGCTTCACGACCGAACTGTGCGATGACCTGCTAGCCGCACTCGAGAAAGCACGGCATGATGATTTGATTCGTGCTGTCGTACTGACAGGGGAAGGCCGTGCGTTCAGTGCTGGCGCTGACCTGAAGTCCGGTTTCGAGGGTACGCGCAATACCGAGGGCAAACTCCACTACGAATACCGGCCGCCTCTCACGGCAATAGCACAGATGCCAAAACCTGTGATCGCTGCCGTGCCGGGGTTCGCTGCGGGAATCGGTCTGTCATTCGTTTTGCAGTCCGACCTTGTCCTGATGGCCGAAGATGCATTCCTCCTGTCGCCGTTCTCAACAATATCGCTCGTGCCTGACGGTGGTGCCAACTGGTTACTGGTTCGCCAACTCGGGTATCACCGTGCTTACCAGCTTGCGGTTGAGGCGGAGAGAATTGATGCACAGCGTTGCGTGGAGCTTGGCCTGGCAAACAAGACGGCACCAGCAACGGAGTTACGCAGTGCGGCGATTGCGTGGGGCAAGGAATTAAGTCAGCGCGCACCATTGTCACTTGCGGCCACTAAAAAAGTTATGCGCGCTGCGATGCAGCAGGACTGGGCAAGCTGCTATGACCTTGAGGCCGAACTGCAGGAACAACTACGCAATTCTTCTGATGCAGAAGAGGGCGTGGCCGCCTTCTTTCAGAAGCGGCAGCCAAACTTTCAGGGAAAATAATGATACGATTCATTTTTGAAGATGAGCACGAGATGTTCCGCGATTCTGTGCGGAGCTTTATGCAGAACGAGATCGGGCCGCAAGCCGAAAAGTGGCATGAGCAGGGAATTGTCGATCGTGAAGCTTTCCAGAAAGCAGGCGAGATGGGATTGCTGCTCATGTGGGCCGACGAGAAATACGGCGCCGCGGGCGTGAAGGATTTTCGCTATGAGCAGATCCTGATCGAAGAGAATGCACACTACGGCGACCCGGGCTTTTTCATGACGCTGCACAGCCGCCTCGTGGGGCCGTATATCGGCAACTTCGGCACAGAAGAACAAAAATCCCGCTGGCTGCCAAAGTGCATCAGCGGTGAACATATTCTTGCGGTTGCTATAACCGAGCCTGGTGCTGGCAGCGACGTAGCGGGTATTAGGACACGAGCCGAAGACAAAGGGGACCACTACCTGCTCAATGGATCGAAGACCTTTATCTCCAACGGCATCAATGCAGACCTTATTGTCGTGGTGGCGCGTACGGATCCGAACAATTCCCATGGCCTGTCACTGTTCGTGGTGGAGCGGGGCATGGAAGGCTTCGAACGCGGCAAGAACCTGAAGAAGATGGGTTTGAAAAGCCAGGATACCGCCGAGCTGTTCTTCAACAATGTGAAACTGCCAAAGGAAAATTTGCTGGGTGAGTTCAATCGCGGCTTTTACCATCTGATGCATGCGCTCGCAGAAGAGCGCTTGCTGGGCGCCTGCGGTTACATAGCGTCAGCCGAGGCGGCCTATAAACTGACACTGGATTACGTGCAAGAGCGCAAGGCGTTCGGCAAACAGATTTCCGAGTTCCAGAACACACGCTTCAAGCTTGCAGACATGATCACCGAGATCGACGTGGGCTATGCGTTTATTGACCGCTGTGTTGAGGTGCATAATCGGGGCGAACTGACGGCAGATGATGCGGCGAAGGCGAAGCTCTGGACGAGCGAACTGGAAGCGCGAGTGACGGACGAGGGCGTGCAATTGCACGGCGGCAACGGGTATATGGACGAGTACAAGATCAGTCGCCTGTACACGAATGCACGTATCTCACGCATTTATGCAGGCAGTTCGGAGATTATGCGGGAGATTATTGCCCGTTCAATCGGGCTCGACCCACGCAAGAAACAGTCGAAGTCTCGAGCGGACGCAGCATGACAAAGAAAGTAGCTTTCATAGGTCTCGGCGTTATGGGTTTCCCGATGGCGGGGCATCTTGCCAGCAAAGGCCACGATGTCGTTGTTTACAATCGAACCTCCGCCAAGGCTGCCAAATGGTGTGAGACCTACGCGGGGCGCGCGGCAGCCACGCCGGCTGAGGCCAGTGCCGATCGCGATATCGTTTTCAGTTGTGTAGGTAATGACGATGACCTGCGTGAGGTCATGTACGGCGATGAGGGCATTGTCAGTTCTATTCCAGAGAGCGGCATTATCGTCGATCACACGACAGCATCAGCCACCGTGGCCCGGGAGATTCACGAACGGGCGGCCGAACGTAGTGTGCACTTTCTGGATGCGCCCGTTTCAGGCGGCGAGGCGGGTGCCGTTAACGGTCAGCTTACGGTAATGCTCGGTGGCGATGCGGATGTCGTGCAGCGAGCATCGCCGGTTCTGGAAAGTTATGCCAAAGCGATTACACATGTAGGCCCCGTCGGCGCAGGGCAACTTGCAAAAATGGTCAACCAGATATGTATCGCGGGTATCCTGCAGGGCCTGTCAGAGGGGCTTGCATTCGCCAAGCGTGCGCAGCTTGATCCAGCATTACTCATCGAGGCGATCTCCGCCGGTGCGGCACAGTCCTGGCAAATGGAAAACCGCTGGGAAACGATGGTCAAAGGTGAGTTTGATTTTGGCTTTGCCGTTGACTGGATGCGCAAAGATCTTGGTATCGCTCTCGAAGAAGCACAAAAGAACGGCGCCAGCCTGGAAATGACAAAGCTGGTCGATGAATACTACGCCGAGGTGCAGGCTATGGGCGGCAACCGCTGGGACACATCGAGCCTGATTGCACGTCTGGATAAATAGCGACTTCCTAAGCAACCGGCACTCGGGCGGTATCCCACTGCTCGCTCCGCATACGTAGTTATCTTGCGATGACATTGCGTGGTGAGCACACAATTTGAAGTAGCTGTTCGCCAAGTTTGAGCGTGACTGTTGCCCGATTTCCTAGTCTACCGACTCGACGCCGATGAGCTTGTTGTTCTCATCAAACGTAATTTCGAAGTTGCCGAAAACACCATCGTGAGTAACGAACTGTCGAATGGCACTCGCAGGGAAACGAATAGTCCTGTTGTGTTCAGTGCGAGCAACAACAACTTTTGCACTGCCTTGGTAATAGGCCAGGTATTCTTCCGCCGTTATGGCCAAGCGAAAGCGCATTGTTCCTGGAGTATTTCTGCTGGTCATGTTGTTTCGCTAAGTAACGTTTAAGAAGTGCAGTAAGTGCAAATATATCCATAGGCCGGCTTTTGCGCTTGAGCTGACTGGGTGGGTTAACCCCTCGGCCACAAGTGAACGCTGAGATTGGGCCTCATCATAATTCTTGATTAACAATTCCGATATAACGGATATGCCAACGTGAATCCAACGACATCATGCAGGACGATATTGGGCTCTCGAATCGATGGGCCAGGCAGCTGTCTTCAATCGAATTATTGGTTCCGTAAAGTTCGATCCTAAATCGCGTGCCTCCCACCTCGAGGTCATCCCAAATTATGGATATACCCGAATCAACTCGCTGAACAAGCCTGGTGTTCAATTTGTCGCAAAAACTCTAAAAAATCTGAGTTTGATAGGGTGCTGGCGTGAACTCCGTGTTGTGGGGCGTAGTCGTGATTCGATATTGCCCATTGCCATCACATTCAAGCCAGCTGATTCGGGTATCCGCGGCGTATAGTTCGAACAAAGTATCAAGGGATGCCCGACGCTCGACAAAGTACGCTTTTACCTCTTCCAGTTTTGGCAAATGCGCATACATTTCATCATCGGACAACGCGCCAGAAAATTGCGCCAGTATCAAGGTCACTATGGTCGCTTTGAAAATTCTGGTCATAATTTTGACGGGCTGCTCCCGGTCAGCAGCAGAAAATACAGCTTAATCAACACAGCCTTCGCCTCTCGGCCAATAGCAGTCACTCCAAGATCGTTTTGCGCTTATAGGTCAGCGCCCCAAATCTTTACACCACTGCACCAAGTTGAAAGACAGGCAAGTATGCGGCTGCTACGGATACGCTAAGTACGAACAACGAAAGTCCGAAACTTGCAAATACAAGTCTGAATAGTCGATTGCTCTCGGCAACTGGCCGACTCCGGTTCCAGAGGAGCAACACACATGGGACGAAGCCAATCAGAATCAGCACACCATAAAATTGATATGAAGATAGAAAAAAACGAGTTAGTGCTGGAAGATCAGCACCGAAGCCTTGGAACAGGTCTTGAAATCCTGTCCCACTAAAGAATATCGCCACGTAGATTGCGGCCGATATCAATGTCAGTAAGACAGACAGAATAAGCATCCACAACTTCACGGGTTGGTTTATGTCTTCCGATTCATCTGGCGGTTAAGGCAAAACAATCGCGATTGGTACTTGAGCATTCCCCAACTTAACGAAGACGCTTTTTGGAGGTGTTGTGGATAACATCCTCAACGAATCGGCGATCCAGTCACCGTCCGCTTTAGGTAAACAACTGCCCGCCATGATGCTACGGCGGGACCGTCTCAGTACGGCCACAAGCAGCC
>TARA_R110002049_G_scaffold130406_6_pt1 | contig 10791 bp, 9 predicted proteins | sample TARA_R110002049 | Tara Oceans TARA_R110002049 (sample SAMEA4396941) | marine metagenome | biome: Polar Biome; feature: [SRF] surface water layer (ENVO:00010504); material: water (ENVO:00002006), including particulate matter (ENVO:01000060) such as... | depth 5 m
GATGCGCTGGGTGCCTGGTACCGCGAGCAGGGCGTTGCGCTTTGCTACCATCACCACGATTTCGAATTCAGGCGCTATGGCGATGAGATGGGGCTGGATCTGATTCTCAACAATACCGCCCCCGAGAATGTGTGCCTGGAGCTGGATACCTACTGGGTGCAGCGCGGCGGCGGTTCACCGCAGGAGTTGATTGCCGAGTTGGGTAGCCGCGTGAAAGTGGTACACCTGCGCGACTACCGCATCCGTTGGAAGTGGTTTGAACTGCTGCCGATCGATACCGAGCTGGGTCAGGGCAACCTGAATTTCGATCACATCATACAGGCCTGTTGCAACAGCGGTGTGCGCTATATGGCGATTGAGCAGGCCACCAAAAACCCCTACGACAGCGTGGCAAAAAGCGTCCAGCACCTGCATGCCCTCGGTTATTCCCACCTGTTTTAACAACGCTTTGAAGGAGATAAAACGTGATACTCGACAGCTTTAAACTGGATGGCAAGGTCGCCATTGTTACCGGAGCATCCCGCGGGCTCGGCCGGGGTATGGCCATTGCGTTGGCAGAAGCCGGCGCAGATGTGGTCGGCGTCGGTGTCAGTGACTCCTCCGCCACGGGCGAAGCGGTGGAGCGCGCCGGGCGTTCCTATATGCAGGTCACAGCGGATCTTGTTGACAGCAGCTGCGTTGAGACGATTGTGGCGCAGGCCAAGGCGCGATTCGGCAGGATCGATATTCTGGTGAACAATGCCGGGACGATACGTCGCAACGATCTGCTGGACTTCTCCGAGAAGGACTGGGACGAGGTGATGGACCTGAACCTGAAAACCTTGTTCTTTCTGTCGCAGGCAGTGGCGCGGGAATTTATCGAACAGGGTCACGGTGGCAAGATCATCAATATTGCCTCTATGCTGTCGTATCAGGGCGGGCTGCGCGTGGCCTCCTACACCTCAAGCAAGTCCGGTGTGAAGGGGCTGACCATGCTGATGGCCAATGAGCTGGCCAAGCACGGTATTGCCGTCAACGCCATCGCGCCCGGCTATATGGCAACCGACAATACGGAACAGCTGCGCAGTGACGCGCAGAGAAACAGCGAAATCCTGGGCCGGATTCCGGCGGGCCGCTGGGGTACGCCGCAGGATCTAGCCGGCGCTGTGGTCTTTCTCGCCAGCCCGGCGTCCGATTACGTGCACGGTTACACTATCGCTGTCGATGGCGGTTGGCTGGCGCGTTAGGTCGGCGCGCTGGATTTCGACGTCAGATACGGTACTGCGAGATCTGTACTTCTGTTCCGTAGTCGGCGAAATCACCGTCTGAGCGCCGCCCGCGATAATCGCCCCAAATGATAGGCTGGTAGCGACACGGGTTGTCCGTACTGCTCACTGACGGCAGTGGGCTGACCCGGCAATCGGCCGCGGGATTCAGGAAGAAGGGGATGCTGTAGCGTTCCCGCTCCTCCATCGCGCGCACGCGATGAATCGCCGCCTGATAGATATCGTTCGACCACACCTGCATCATATCGCCGGTGTTGATGGTGATGGCGCCCTCCACCGTAGGCACGTCGTACCACAATCCGTCGCGATAGACCTGCAAGCCGCTGACCGCATCCTGCAGTAAAACCGTCAGTGCGCCGGCGTCGGTATGGTGGTGGATGCCGAGGTCCGCGATCTGCTCCTGTGCGGTGTTCTCATCCGCCAGCGGATCCTTCACCGGATAGTAGTTGAGCCGGACGAAACCGGTGTGGTTGCCCTCGAACTGCGGGTGCAGGTAGTCGGCGGGTAAATCCAGGCCGACACAGAAGGCGTTGAGCAAATTCAACGAAAGACCGGTGCAGGCCTCCTGATACGCCAGTAGTGTGGTTTTGACGTCCGGATGCCGCTGCGGCCAGCGATTGTGCTGCTGGTAAATCGGGTCAAAATCCTGGCGCGTGAAATCGAACACTTCTTTTTTGTCGCGCTGGTTCTTGGTCAACTCCCGGTTGTAAAAGCCCCAGGGGTTGTCCCTGCTGCGCTCGATCTCCAGTTTCTCTTCGATTGGCAGTGCAAACAGCGCGTGTGTCTGCTGCCAGACTTTATCGATCAGGGCGGCATCTATGCCGTGGTTCACAACCTGAAAAAAGCCCCAGGTTTTGCAGGCGTTGGCAATCTGGTCGACCGCCGTCAGTGCGGCATTGCTGGAGGCATCGCAAAGTACGTCCGCCAGATCGATGACAGGTATCTGCTCAATTATTGCGCTGTGCTCCGCTACCGGGTGTCGATCGATGTCCTGCATTGTCAAAAAATACTATGTCCTGAATGGTGTATTTCACTGTAGCCACTTTTCACTGCGGCCACTTGTTGCTCCGGCCTCCGCCGCTATGGTGCTACAGAGTGTTTGTATTCAGGCCGTAATGTTACTGGCCCGCAGGTCCGAAATCGTACTGCCCCCCTTTTTGTAATGCGCGCTGGTATGCCGGGCGCGCGTGAATGCGTTCCCTGAAAGCCGCGAGGTTGTGGAACTGTTCCAGGCTGTGCAGCAGCGGGGCGATTTCCACCACAAAGGATAACTGCACATCGGCACCGGAGAAGCTGTTGCCGACGAACCAGTCAACACCCTCCAGCGCGCCGTTCATGTAACCCAGGTGTCGATTGAGTTCATCCTCAATTCGAGGTTGTAACGCGGCACCGCCGTCGGGCAGGCGGCCGGTATACATGCGCAGCATCAGCGGTAGCATCGCGCTTCCCTCGGCGTAATGTAACCACTGCAGATACTGTTCGTGCTCCACGGAGCCGGGCGCCGGTAGCAGGCGCCCGTCGCCGTGTTTGCGCAGGATGTAATCGATGATGGCACCGGACTCAATAATGGTATTGTCGCCCTCGGTCACAATCGGTGATTTACCCAGCGGGTGCACGGCCTCAAGCTCCGGTGGCGCCAGGTTGGTTTCGGCATTGCGCTGGTAGCATTTCAGCGCGTAGTCCAGTTCCAGTTCCTCCAGCAGCCAGAGTATGCGCTGGGACCGCGAATTATTCAGGTGGTGTACTGTAATCATGGTCGTTCCTCCAATGTGCCAGTTTGCCGATGAGGCTTAGCGCTCAATCAGGCTGATGCCTGCACTGTCCAGCTTGATCAGGCGTTGTTTGTACAGGGCGCCAATCGCCCTTTTGAAGGCATTTTTGCTGACGCTGAATGCGGCGTAGATCTCTTCTGGCGGGCTCTTGTCCGACAGCGCCAGATACCCGTCGCCGGCCCTGAGTTGTTCCAGTATGCGCTCGCCGAGGCTGTCGACCTTGTCCCTGCTGAACCCGGGCTTCTCCAGACTCAGGTCGATCTTGTTGTCCGGGCGTATCTGCCTGATGTAGCCGTCGATCACCTGCCCCTTGTGCAGGGTTCTAAACAGTTCATTTTCATACAGTAGGCCCCAGCAGCGATGATTGATTATCGCCTTGAAGCCCAGTTCGGTTTTGTCGGCGATCACCAGGGAGACTTTTTCCCCCACGGCGAGTCCGCTGGCGTCGTCTTTAATCCAGTGATCGATACGGGTTGTGCCGGCAAAGCGGTTCTGGTTGTCCTGATAGACCTTGACCAGCACCTTCTGGCCCTTGCGCAGGGTATGCTGCTGCTCGGCAAAGGGAATGAACAGGTCTTTCGGCAGGCCCCAGTCGGCAAAGGCGCCCAGCTGGTTTACCGCGACAATCTCCATCAATGCGACCTGTCCGAGTTGCGCGATGGGTTGCTCGATGTGTCGCGTAGTGACCATGGGGTTTCCGTTTGACGGGTATGTGCAGCGAATGCCTGACATTGTACGCAGTAGTCGCACACCATGGTAGCTCGGCGGTGTCCCGGCGCGGCTTAAAGTCGACGGCCAAAATCGGCAGACCGGCGTAGCACTGCGGCCGTGTCCGAGGTCCCAGTTCAGTTTGCATGTCAGGTTATTAGACCATTGTGTCATTCTGCTGCTGTGCGTTGTCATAGCGCTGGCAATTTTTGCAGCGTATCTGTTACGTTACGACATCGAAATCCGCCGCTGTAGCATCGACAATATCCGGGTGCAGGGTCTGACTGCGGTGCCACGTATTTAACAAGGAGTATTCTATGAGCAGGTTGAAAGACAAAGTAGCATTGATCAGTGGCGCCGCTTCCGGCATCGGAATTTCCACGGCCAGGCGCTTCGCCGAGGAAGGCGCTACCGTCATCGGTTTCGATCTGAACCCTGCCGGAGATGATTGGCAAGCCATCGCATCCCAGGCTGCCGGGAGTGATTTTGTGACAGGTAATGTCACAAGTGAGGCCGATGCGGCATCCATTGTCGAACACGTACAGAAAAAATTCGGGCGCATCGATATCCTGGTTAACGCAGCTGGCGTGTCGAGTTACGGAGCGACCACAGATGTCGAGGAAGACGAATGGGACCGCGTGATGAATATCAATCTGAAGGGGAGCTTTTTCTTCGCCAAGCACGCTGCAAGAGTGATGCAGGAGCAGCAATCCGGAAGCATTGTTCATATCGCCAGTATCGAAGGGATGGTGGGGTTGAATGGCCAGATTACCTACGGAACCTCCAAGGGCGCGGTAATTCAAATGACGCGCAATATGGCTGCGGACCTGGCGCACAGTGGGATTCGCGTAAACTGTGTTTGCCCCGGCGCTATTGAGACGCCGCTGACTGCCATTTTAAAGGACGAGGGAATGAAGGCCATCAAGGAGCAGATGGAAGCTGCGCATTTAATGGGGCGTTTCGGTGAAGCCGTTGAAATTGCCAATGCCGTTTTGTTTTTGGCCTCTGATGAAGCCTCCTTTGTCACCGGTCACCCGCTGGTGGTAGACGGCGGCTGGACGGCTGGTACTTTGTTATCCCATTGAGCCAGCACCTTGCCAGGGTAATAGAGTAGCGTCTGATAAAGAACACTCGTCGCACTTGGCCGCAGCGAGTCTGCGGCAGTTAGCTGGCTCTTGACGCGTACTCTTCCGTGTATTTTTTGAAGCGTCGAAACATCCATCGATTGGCCATGCCCATGATGGGGCGGGTCAGTGCATCGCTCCACTTCGGCCCTCCGCGCTGCTCCATGGCCATGTACCAGACGACCCGGCAGGTGCCGTCGCCGAGATCCGTTACGCGATAATCTTCCAAAAACTTTTCAGGCGTGTCTTTGCTGCAGCCCAGAAAAGTGAACGCCATTCGCTTACCCCGCTCCCAGGCGACGAATTCCTCATAGCCATTCATATCTCCCATCATGTAGACAGTGCGTGTGGTACCAACACCAAAAGGCTTCGGCGAGGTCCATTCCACTTTCTGTATCGGCAGCGCCCACACGGTCCAGGAGATCTCATCTTCAAATACTTCAAAGATTTGCTCTGGTGTCGCCCTGACGATTACTTCAGACCTGTAGATATTCTTTGTTTGCTCCAAAAAGTCCAGACCTACCGGGGTGCATTCGAAATAGTCGCTCATAGCTCGTCCTGTGCAGTAGAAAGAAGGTGAACCCGCAATACCTGAAAAATGTGAATCGGCATAGAGTTCGGATCATACATGGATGTCCGGCATTCTTCCCCATTGTTTCAGGGCCGTTTTTAGGGAAAAATATTTCCCGAAGTGAAAACCCATTTTTTTGACCATGCTTATCGAATGATCCCAAATTGCAGCAAATATAGCCTGTAGCGAGTGAGGTGGAGTGTTTAATGAATAAGGAGCAGACGGAGTTTAGTGCGACAATGCAGAGTTTTGTGGAGCGGGCAGATGAAGGGATAAAGACGAGCTGGGATGACGTCAATCTTCCGATGATTAGACACTGGGTTCAGGCAATGAGCGATGAGAACCCGATCTATACGGATGATGAGTTTGCTGCAGGTACCCGCCACGGCGGTTTGGTGGCCCCGCCGACAATGCTTCAGGCCTGGACCATGCGGGGGTTGAAGGGAGAGCCCCCGGGATCTTCCACTATCGACGCCATGGCGTCAGCGTCTGACGTGATGGTCGAGGCGGGATATGTTGCCGTTGTAGCCACAAACTGCGAGCAGACCTATTTACGCTATGTAAAGCCGGGTGAAAAACTCCACTACAAACATCGTTTGGAATCGATATCGGCAGAGAAGAAAACGGCTCTGGGCCCCGGATATTTTCTGACTCAGGTGTCAGATTATTGTACTGAGGATGGCGAAAAAGTAGCAGAAATGCGTTTCACTATTTTGCGCTACAAGCCCGCAACTGACGACCCGATAAGGTAGAGTTTGCTATGACCAGCCAAGAGCACAGTAGTACCTATTTTGATCAGGTTTCGGTGGGCGATAAACTGCCTGAACTGGCGATAGATATTACGCCCACCTTGATTGTCGCGACAGCGATAGCTTCTCGAGATTATCAGGATGTTCATCACGATAAGGCGCGAGCACAGGAGTTGGGTTCTCCGGATATATTCATGAATATCCTCACGTCCAACGGTTTAGTGGGAAGGTACATCACTGACTGGGCCGGGCCAGAGGCCATACTGAAGTCGGTGAAGATCCGTCTGGGCGCGCCGAACTACCCCGGGGATACGATGGTAATGAGCGGTGAAGTGGTCGCAACGCTTGAAGAAGACGGTAAGTGCCTGGTCGATATCGCGGTGGCGGGGAAAAACAGTATCGGTACCCATGTCAGTGGCGCGGTCACAGTTGATCTACTGAAAACCGCGCCCCTACTCAGATAGCGGCGAGTTTTACTGCAAACCCCGTCATTCTGGGCATGCCCATGAGCGGGTCATAATCTTTGTCTACCGGAATAAGCCTGGACGCGTTGGCGCCATACAGCGCGATGTCTTCAGTTTCTGACGGGTCCGTGCCGAAGCAATGCGACATGGACACGATGCCCCTGCGCAACGAGGGATCTGCCTCCACAATTACGCGAATACTGGCACGCTCCGATTGCAGCTCAACTGTCTGCCCATCGCTAAGTCCCAGTTCGCTGATATCGTCCGGGTGGAGGTAGGCGGGATTGCCTGCAGGGTTTTTGGGAAAGTCATGGCAGGATGAATTGTACACGTGCTTGACCCGCCTTACCGTGAGAAGGTGGGTATAGGAACCATCCTCGCCATAGCAGCCTGGCGGTGGTGTGGCCGTGTCCGCCAGCGCAGCAAGATCTTGAGCCGCCTCTGGCGGGAGCAACTGTAGTTTGGCTTCCAGCCCCTCATAGGGAGGCCCGACTTTGATATTCCCAAATTCTTCAAACATTTTGCCCCCTTCGTGCCTGGCGAGTTCTCTGATAGGCACCTTGACCTTGTCGTCGGGGAACATCAGTTCCAGAATATCAATCGTCTCCAGATTATCATTGTTCAAATCGATGGGGCCCCCATCCAGTTGAATTTCGGTACCCAGCCGTTTTGCCAGACCGACCATATAACGCCATTCTTCCTGAACGCTGCCCCGCGGTCTGAATATCGGTCTGCTGTATTGACCAAAGGGCTGGTCGTACAGCCGGTCCGTAAATTCTGCCAGGCCATCACGTTCAAAGGCATGGGCAGCGGGCAGTAGATAGTCGGCGAGCCTGGTGGTGGCCGTGTGTTTGATGTCTATACAAACCAGTAAATCCAGTTCGGCCAGCGCCGCCAGGGTTTTTTCCTGATCGGGCCACGACATGACGGGGTTGCCGCCGATCACAATCAATGCCCGTACCTGGCCTTCTCCGGGCGTGAGTATTTCTTCTGCAGCCACCGGTGTAGGCATCTCCTGAAAGACCTGTTTGATACCGCGAATACGCGATGTCTTGGTGTCCAAAGCCGGGTTTAGCATGGCCGGCAGAAACTCCGTCGGAATGACCTGTGCCGGTGGTGCAATGTTGGGTGTGAGCAAATTAGGCGCTGATACCGGGTCACCTTCGCGATTCCAGCGACCGCATAGGGTATTCAGTGCCAGAATCAAATGCTCTGACAAATGCGGGAACCTGGCCATATCCGGACCGGTGCCGGAGCTGGCAGTGCCTCTTTTGGCACCAGCAAAGAGTCTGGCGGCTGCGGCGATATCTGCCGCATCCAGACCACAGCGGTCGGCCACATAGTCCAGGGTGAAAGGGTCTACCGCAGCTTTAAGCGCTGCAAGGCCCTCTGTTTCCGCATTGACAAAATCTTTATCGTAGAGTTCTTCCTCGATGATAATCCGCACCATTGCGGCGAGCAGATTGGCATCTTCTCCCGGTCGAATCGGAAGGTGGATGTCTGCATGCTCCGCTGTTTCTGTGCGCCGGGGATCAATGACAATGAGTTTCAGGCCTCGCTTCTTCTCCTCCTTCAGTGCGGTCGGGTTCCATCCGGGAGGAGCCCCTGTCATGTTCAGCGCTGAGATGATCGGATTGTTACCTATGAGCATGCAGACATCTGCACCAGCAAAACCGTGAGCGCCGCCACCCCATACACCGTGTCGACTTACGGCGATAATTTTGGAGGGTTGATCGATACTCATGCTGCTGAAATCCATTTCCGAGCCAATACCTGCCAGCCAGGCCTGTGCCACCTGATTGCCATTGGAGCTGACTGACAAACCATTGCCCCGGTAGATGGCCACGGCTCTGGGCCCGTACTGGGCGATAATCTGCTGTAACTTTTCGCCTATCTCATCGAGAGCCTGTTCATTCTCGATATCGGAAAAATGCTGGTCCCGTGATGCTCTGCTTTGCGCGGTAAGCAAACGGTTGTCACTGTGGTACTGGTGGGCCCACTGTCGGCCCTTGGTGCAGGTATAGCCCTTGCTCATCGGGTGGGACTGATCGCCGCGTATGTCGAGAATTTGTTCATCGGCGATCTCGACTTCGATGCCACAGTATGCGGAACAAATTTTGCAGAAAGTCTTGACGGTTCTAGTGTTGTCCATGCGTTGTCTCGGCACCTTCTTTTTAGTGAGTTTAAAATTAGCCTCCGGCCAACTCTATCACTCTTTGCGCAAAAATATTACGCTGGAACTGAAGGTGCCGCTATCGTGACCGGTGCAGTCACGTCGCAGAAGCGGCGCTGCTGCGATGGTCGGTGATATTTCCGGCTCTCGCGGAGATCAGAAGCTCCACTCAACGCCCACCGACGCAGTGCGTGGTTTGTTGGGGCGAGCACCGTCGGGAATGCGTGACACGATAGCGACCTCGTCAAACACGTTTTCTACCTTCAGGTAGACCGTGGTCTGCTCCTGTAACGCGTAGCGGCTGATATAGTCCACGACCCACAAGTCCTCGCTGCGGTCGTACTGATCACCGCTGTCGTTGCATCCCACGGTCATACACATCTCATCGATATATTTCACGGTCAGATAGTTGTTCCACCCCATGGCCGTTTCTACGCCCGCCCGAAGACTGAACGTGTTCTCGGGAATTTCCGCCAGTTTGTCGCCGTCCTCGAAGCCGTTGTCCGGGTTGTCCTTGCTGATTTTGCCATCGGTATACGTGTACATGATCTCCACAGGGAAGTTGAGTGACCCCGCACTGAAAATGCTGTTTGCCTGCAGTTCCAGACCGGCGATCTCGGCATTGCCAGTATTGAACGAGCCGGATGTGTCGCCGTTGCTGCAAGGGGAGGCGTTGGAGCAGTACTCGATCTTGTCGTCGAAATCGCTGTAGAACGCGACGGCTTCCACAAACCAACTGCCGCGATAGCGCAGGCCAGCTTCATAGTTGTCACTGGTCTCAGGGTCGATGTTGTCAGTTGCAGAGCCGCCCAGCGGTGCAAAACCGCGGTGTACCCCGGCCAGTACCTGCCAGCTGTCGCTCAGATCGTAGGTGAATGAGGCGCCGGGGAGCCATTCGTCATAGTCAGCACTGACTTTGCTGGAAACAGTATTTTGCCCCGGGTCAGCGTAGCGTTTTTGCCATGACTCGATATCTTCGTAGCGCAGCGCCAGATTCACCAGCAATTCATCTGTCACCTGCCAGGCATCGACGGCCCACAGGCTCAGCGCCTGGGCCTGTTCCTTGAGGTTGTCGCCGCCTGTCGGTGTCGTGGTCTCCACGTACACCAGTTCGCCGTCAATTTGGTCGTAGATTTCTGTCGGCTGGAATCGGTTCATCTCGTCCTGGTGCGGGCGTGCGCCCACTGCCAACTGGTGGCTGTCCAGCGTGATGTCAAAGTTGACATCCAGGCCGTAGGATTTGTATTTGCGGTTGTTGTGTTTGTATTTCAAGCCGTCTATATCCTCGGTGCCGTGCAGTATGCCCAACGCCTCGGCGTCGCCCGCGTTGCCGGCGTCGATAAATGCACCACCGCCGCTGAGTTTGAACCAGTCGCGGGAGAACTTGTTGTAGTAGCCGGTGGCGGTCATGTTCACCATGTCATTGAAAGTGAAGCGATAGACCGCACTGTAGCCCTCGTGGTCGTTCTTCATCTTGTCGATGCTCGACAGGCCATAGCGGCGCTTATCATCGCTGTTGAAATCGTCGTCGGTGAGGCCGAGGTAGGTCTCGTCGGATGTTTCCTCCGAGTACTGGGCTTTCAGCAGAATGCTCTGCCGATCGTTTTCCCAGCCCAGCTTGCCGACATAGTCGTGCAGGTCGAAACCGGTGTCCGCGTGGGTGCGGTCAATTTTCTTGAAGCCGTCGCTGCGTCGCTGCGAGGTTTCCACCAGGAAGCTGAAGCCGTCCACGCGGCCCCCGTAATTGGCCAGCAGGTTGCCCTCGTTATTTTCGCCGTAGGACAGGTTCAGGTTGCCGCCCATCTCCTCGGGAATGGGGGTTGAGACCATATTCACCACGCCGCCTGTAGTCTGTGGCCCGTAGCGCAACAGGGGCGCGCCCTTGAGCACCTCGATGGTATTCATGCGCAGCGCGGTGGGGAAATAGTAGGCGGCGGGATTCGAGTATGGCGCCGGCGAAATCAG
>TARA_R110002049_G_scaffold29305_14_pt1 | contig 10790 bp, 9 predicted proteins | sample TARA_R110002049 | Tara Oceans TARA_R110002049 (sample SAMEA4396941) | marine metagenome | biome: Polar Biome; feature: [SRF] surface water layer (ENVO:00010504); material: water (ENVO:00002006), including particulate matter (ENVO:01000060) such as... | depth 5 m
ACCACGTCGGAGATCTTGTCGACCTTGCAACCGAGCAGGACATCATCATTAGGTCATTGCACAATCATTAGGTCATTGCACAGATTCTAGAAACCTGACTATAACGGCAATTTTGGGAATAGTGTCGAAAATTGTCATGATATGAGAAATAGCAGTTTTTTCGGAAATCTGGCTACTGTTCGCCAAACGTTGGAAGCATCCGGGATTGATGCTGACCAGGTAATTCGTGACGCGGGCATTGATATCAGCCTATATAACCGCCCAAGCCAGAGGGTGCCCGCGGAACTTATGGACCGCTTTTTGGCTCTGGCAATCGAGCGTTCTGGTGATGCTACTTTTGCGCTTTCTTGTGTCAATTTACTTAACCCCGCCAGCTATCACGCGCTTGGAGTAGGGCTTTTATACAGCAGTACACTACGCGCTTTTTTTGAACGGTTCGCGCGCTTTTTCTCTCTGATCACAACTCTATATGAGGTTAATTTCACCGAGGATGCGAACGGGGCATGTTTTTCTTGGCAACCATTGGTTAAACTCAGCCCAACCACGTTGGAGTTTGATTCCGATGCATTTACCGCGCTGGTACTTAAATATATTCGCTATGCAATTGCACCAGACTACAAACCTAACAAGGTAAGCCTTTCCCGAGCAAGCTCTGCAGATTGCCATGCCGCGTATGACGAGTACTTTGACTGTGAGATAGAGTATGGAGCAAAACGGACCGGCATCTATGTGCCAAAAAATGATCTTGATATTCGTCTTCCGGCTTCCAACCGTGATCTTGCACGCCACAATGACAAAGTCGTTGTCGAATTTCTCGAACGAACAGCTAAGGTCGATCTTCCTGCTCGCGTTTACTCGAAGCTAATTGAAATGCTACCCTCCGGCGAATGCAGCAGGACTAGTGTGGCGTCGTCGCTCAATATGAGCGCAAGTGCGTTTCACGAGAAATTGAAAAACGCCGGTACAAGTTATCAGGATCTTCTAGATGAAACGCGGTGCGAACTGGCTGAGAGTTATATTGAACGCAAAGAGATCTCGATTACCGAGATTGCCTATCTGCTCGGGTTTACCGACAGCAGCAATTTCTCACGGGCTTTTAAGCGTTGGAATGGTTTGTCACCTCGCGAGTTTCGAAATACTGAATCGGTATAGGACGCCGTCTTAGCCTCTACGAATTCAGCAGTTTTGTATTTTGTCCGAAAAAGGAAAATTGCCCCTATGGCAAGTAGAGACAGTTCTAGTATCATATTATTTTTCGTAGGGTTTCCAGCGTTGTTTTTAGCGGCATGCACGACCACTGGGGGAGCGGGGCTGTCCAAAATGACCCGAGGCATGATCTGTTCGCCTTCTGCCTAGTGATGCAATCTGGACACACTGGGTGTCAATACGCTTATATAGCGGGCCCGGGCATCATTTTTGAACCATCGGTGAAACGCGAAAACCGAAAACGGGACAGATCATGCATCGGGTCATTGCCCAATATCAAGTCAGCCATTACACGGCCTGCACCGGGACCAATGCCAAAGCCATGACCGCTAAATCCTGTTGCAACAAACAGCCCCGGGCAAGAATTGATTTTGTCCATGACAGGTACCACATCGGGCGTAACATCGATCATACCCGACCAGCTTTGCGCGAATTCTATTCCAGCTAGTAAAGGTAAACGCTTTCCAAGGTTTTTCTTCATATCCCGCACCGCATTTGATGATGGATCGGGGTTAAGAACCCTGCATCGCTCAAAGGGAGATTCTGAATCCGCTCCCCATTTTTTAATCAGAATGGGTTGCTGGGTCCGGTCTCGCCCCAGTTTCACACGGATATCACTCGCGCTGCGGAGGGATGGGATAAATTTGGTGAGATACCGGAAGCTGTTTGCGCCAATAGTGTGAACGGTCATAGCGCTTGCGACGGTATAGCCTTTATCCTGCCGCCTACGGATAAAGATATCACCCAGTCCAGCCGCGCCTTCATAAACGCTGGGAGCCGCAACTGTTCTGGCGACTGTTCCCTGCACAACTAGCTGCGGAAGTAATATGTCCATATTGGAAAGAAACATGTTCGACCACGCCCCTGCCGCACACAAAACCGCATCAGTTTTGACGTAACCTGCTTCCGTCGCAACGCCACAGACTTTCCCAGCCTGAACATCTATAGTTCGGACAGCACAATTTTCCTTGATGGTACCCCCCTTTTGCCGGATGGCTCTTGCTATCGCGGGGACCGCTTTGAAAGGTTCCGCCCTACCATCACTGGGAGTGATCATGCCTCCGCGCCAATTACCAGTCGCACCATTAATATGGTCAGTGGCTTCTGCCGAGGTGAGAAGTTTGGTGTCCAGTTGATGAGTTTTGGCAATCTCTAGCCACTCTTCATACCCGGCCATTTCTGGTTCGCTATCGGCCAGGGCCAAAACGCCTTGCCGCGCGAAGCCCAACTCAGGACCAAGCTCTTTAGATAGTTCATCCCAGCGGCTTACGCTCTCAATTGCAATTGGTACTTCATCTGCATCGCGGCCGGTTACCCGGACCCAACCCCAGTTTCGGCTGGATTGCTCGCCTGCGACCCGGCCTTTTTCACAAACGAGAACTGATTTTCCTTTTTGAAGCAAATACCAAGCCGTTGATATACCGATTATCCCGGCACCAATAATCACCACGTCAACTGCGTCCGGCAAATCATCATTGAATGTCACCGGTGATTTGTCGTGAAACAGAAACATGGTATTTCCCTGTAAGCGGGCGTCGCTCGCGACAGCCGTTCGTTGCACCAGCCTTTAGTTGGTGAGCAGAGTTGTGTTTAACGCACCAATACCGGACGACAAGTCATCAACGCTAGATTCGTATCAAAAGACGAACGATACGTTTCATTTGACCGCAAATTCAGCGCTTCGGACAAGTAAACAAAGGCCGATTGTGAGACATTTAAAATCACATAATTGTGTTGGGACACCAAAACCAATCGATATCACAGGTAGGAGAGTAGAATGAGCAGCAAGGGCAAAAAGCCAGTCGTCGTATATGGGGCAAGCGGATACACCGGACGGCTCGTTTGTGAATTTTTGCGGCAATATCAGATTCCCTTCATAGCCGCTGGCCGGGACGGCAAGCGCGTTCAAGAGGTGATGGATAAGCTACCGGGCATTGAAACTGCTGATTATGAAGTTGCCGAAGTGAGTAATGAAACCGATGATCTGGCGAAACTTTTTAAAGGCGCAAAGGTAGTTTGTAACATTGTCGGTCCTTTTGAACGCTTCGGCGAGCCTGTAGTTCAAGCCGCTCTGGAGGCTGGCGTCCACTACATAGACACCACCGGCGAACCCGCATTCCTCGAAATGGTCAAAGACAAATATGGGGCGAAATTTGCTGACAAAGGGCTGCTGCTCGCACCTTGCACAGCATATATGTACACTCCCGCTGAAATTTGCGCGCGCATTTGTCTTGAAGATGGCGACATTGATACGTTGGAGGTTGTTACTGCAGGAGGGTTTGTTCCTACATTTGCGTCAACTCAATCAATTTACAGTCTGTTTAGCCATGATGCGAAATACCTGAAAAATAATGTTCTAGAAGCTTGGGTGCCTGGCAAAGGCTATGAAGTTTATGTTCCGGGGTTTGCGGTCAATCAACTCGTACACCCATGGGCAGGTGGCAATCTGCCCCATGTCTTCAAAGAACACCCGACCGTTCATACCGTTCGCCAGTTCAGCGGAAATACCGACCGAGATTTGATGGAAGGCGTTATTGCCATGCAGCAACAATTTGAAGAGGAAGTGAGGTCCATTAAATCGGAATCAAAGCGCAAAGCAACGCTTGATGCGATGGTTGATGCGGTCGAGTCTTTCATGCCGCCTCGGGAGCTTACACTGGTAAACCGCAGTTGTGATATCGCGACCGGAACCGGATCGGCCGGTGGGCGTAAGGTGGTAATTCAAAGCACGTCCCCTTACACCCAAACCGGTGTCATTCAAGCGGCGACTGTGAATATGCTTCTCGCGCAGCCGCCAGCTAAAGTGGGTTTTGCCACAGCCTGTGAGGCTGTTGGCCATCACTATCTTCTTGGCCAATTGAAATCCTTCTTCCCATTGAAGCTGACCATAACCGACGTTTAGCGCCTCCAGTTCGGGATTTTGATTTTATGACCATGCGGTTAATTGACTTTTTTGATCAAGGGGTTCGTTATCACGCGAAGAAGACCGCGTTCGTGGATAGCGAGAGCAGCTATTCCTATGGAGAAGCAGATACCAAAATCCATAAGATCGCTGCTGCCATTCGTGGCAATGACTTTGATAAGGGAACGCGCATTGGCGTTTATTCGCCGAACTCGAACAATGCATGGCTGGCGCTTCTTGGGCTTATGCGGGCCGAAGGCATTTGGCTTCCGATCAACCCAAAAAACAGCGTCGAAACCAATGTTGATCTGACATCGCGTTTTGAAACGAAAATCCTGTTTTATGACAGCTGCTTCAATCAGGAAGTGGAGGAGATACAATCGGCCGTGCCGACCATTGCGCAATTTGTGTGTATCAACGGCGAGGGCGCGATTGGAACCAATCTCGCTGATTTTGTCGATGGTCAACCAGAGTTTCACGAGATTGGCGAACCGGAAACCAATGAATTGGCAGCGATTTTTCCAACTGGCGGGACCACCGGAAAATCTAAAGGTGTCTTGATGAACCATGAGGCATTGGAGACTTTTGCTTCCAACTATCATGGCCATTTTCAATATAAAGAAGATAGCGTCCATCTGGTCGTAGCGCCAATGACCCATTCCGCTGGCATAATGGGATGCCTGCATTTCATACGCGGGGGCAAGAATGTTATCACCAAGAACGTCGATCCGTTATCTATCATGCAGGACATCACTGAGCACCGGGTGACGCACTTATTTCTTCCGCCAACGGTTATGTACATGATGCTGGCTCATACCGATGTCAGGAAATATGACTATACATCGTTGCAGCATTTCATTGTTGGAGCCGCGCCAACGTCACTGGAGAAATTGAAAGAAGCCATTTCTGTTTTTGGTCCCTGTATGACCGAAGCCTATGGCCAAACTGAAGCGCCAGCCGCCATCACTTTAAAGGCGCCTTGGGATTTTACCGATTCCGAAGGCAATGTTGACGAGGAACGATTGAGCGGCATTGGTCGTCCGGCCTATCTAAACGAAGTCAAAATTTTGGACGATGATGAGAACGAAGTTGAACGCGGTGAGCCGGGAGAAATCTGTGTAAGAGGGCGGCTAGTAACGTTAGGCTATCTCGGAAACCCTGAAGCTACAAATAAATCCTTTCGAAATGGCTGGCTGTGGACCGGAGATGTCGGGGTGATGGATGAAAGCGGCTATGTCCGAATTGTTGATCGCAGTAAGGATATGATCATTACAGGCGGCTTTAATGTCTATCCAAATGAAGTGGAGCAGGTGGTTGCCGAAGACCCGTCTGTGCAGGAATGCGCGGTTATTGGCGTCCCAGATGAAAAATGGGGCGAAGCCGTCAAGGCTGTTATCCAGTGTAAGCCGGGTCAGACCGTCTTGGAGGCAGATATCATATCCGCGGTTAAAGAAAGGCTTGGCAGTGTGAAAGCTCCTAAGTCTGTCGAGATCGTCGATAACTTGCCCCGCTCGCCCAATGGAAAGGTCATGAAAACCGAATTGCGTAAGAAATATTGGCAAGGCAAAGACCGGGCCGTCAATTGAAGCAGAATGCTTATATAGCTGGTGTTGGAATGACACCCTTTGGCAAGCACATGGACCGCTCGCTAAAAAGCCTTGGGCAAGAAGCTATATCAGGCGCGCTGACAGATGCCTCTCTATCCGCCAGTGATTTGCAAGCTGCATGGGTCGGCAATGTTGGTGCTGGTGTTATTTCCGGTCAAGTCTGTGTCCCGGGCCAAGTTATTTTGCGGGATATGGGTATTGGAAGAATCCCAGTTATCAATGTTGAAAATGCATGCGCTTCGTCGGCAACCGCCTTCCAGCAAGCCTGTTCCATGGTGACGCTAGGAGCATATGATATCGTGCTCGCGTGCGGCGTAGAAAAGCTATTCACTGAAGACAAGCAAAAGACATTTTCAGTTTTTAGCGGCGGCGTAGATATTGAACAAGCTGATGCGTTGCTGGCCGATGTTGGTTGCAAATTGCAAAAGCTAGGAATGGATGTAAATACAGACGGGGCTGGACAGAACCGCTCGTTATTCATTGATATCTACGTATCTTGGGCGCTCGACCATATGCAGAAATATGGTACAACGCGGGAACAGTTGGCGGCGGTCTCGGCAAAAAACTCGTATCATGGCAGCCTTAATCCTTACGCCCAATATCGCGAGATATTGTCGGTGGAAGATGTGCTGGCAGCCCGCGAAGTAGTCTGGCCGCTGACATTGCCCATGTGTTCTCCAATCGGTGATGGAGCATCAGCCGCAATCATCGTGAGCGAGAAAAAAGCGAAAGAGCTTGGTCTTGCCAAAATGGTGAAAGTAGAAGCGGCCGCGCTAAGCAGTGGCTATGACTATGAGTCTGACGATGGAGTCCCGCCGCCCAAGCAGGCAGCCATCGAAATCTACAACGAGACCGGCATTGGACCGGAAGATTTGGACTGTGTCGAACTGCACGATGCCTCAGCTATTTCGGAAATCATGTACTACGAATATCTTGGACTATGCGGTGAAGGCCAAGGCGGGAGATTTGTTAAGGACGGGCACTCAAGACTGGGCGGAAAAATACCGGTCAACACATCAGGAGGACTGATGCGCAAAGGTCATCCAATAGGCGCAACCGGAACATCGCAAATATGCGAACTGGTCTGGCAATTGCGCGGTGAAGCCGGTGATCGTCAGGTAGATGGTGCGCGAACTGCACTTGCAGAAAATGGCGGTGGTTATATCGGCTCTGATATAGCTGCGTTGGCGCTCACCATGCTGACCAAAGTATGAGTAGGAGCCCTCATGACTGACCAAGCTGTTTCGCAAAAGAGGTTCCCAAAGCGTTTCGCCATGTTGATCTGGGCGCTCACTGCGCTATTCCTTTGCTACATCGACCGTGTCCTCATTTCATTGGCCGCAATAGAAATGAAGGACGAACTCGGATGGTCTGACACCGACAAGGGCCTGGTTCTATCGAGTTTCTTCATCGGTTATCTGATCATGCAGATATTGGGCGGCATTTTGGCCAACCGTTTCGGCGGCAGAAACGTGTTATTTTGGGCCGTCATGATTTGGTCGGCTTTCACCGTACTGACTCCTCCAGCAGCTCAACTGTCCTTTTCGACGCTCATATTCACTCGTTTCATGGTAGGCTTTGGCGAAGGGGCGGCATTCCCTTCCGTCTACAATCTTATCAGCGGCTGGATGCGCAAAGACGAGATATCTAGTTCCATTGCCTTCATGACCGCTTCGTCATCGGCGGGCACAATTTTTGCGTTACTCGTGGCCGGGAAAATTATCGCAATATACGGCTGGCCTTCGGTTTTCTTTATATTCGGTGGATTGGGGTTTTTATGGGGAGTTTTTTGGTTGTGGCTAATTCCAAGCCGTCCTCAGCCAGCCGAAGAACAGGTTATTCCTGCTAAAAAGATTAGCAAGTCGCCGACACCGTGGAAATTGCTTCTAACCCACCCGGCGGTACTTTGTCTTTATGTCATTGCAATGGCTGGTGCGATGATTTCCTTTACGTTGGTCACTTGGATGCCGAGCTATTTTGCTGACACTTTCGGGATGTCGGCGGCAGAAGCGGGTGTCTATTCGTTAATGCCATTTGTGATGCTCACATTCTCAACCATTGCTGCCGGCATTTTTGCCGATTGGCTCATTCGTCGAGGCGTGCCAACTTTGAAAGTACGAAAATCGCTCACCTATACCGGTTTCGTAGTCAGCGCATTCGCTCTGGCTGCTATCACGCTAATTTCAGGTCAAATTGCTGCGGTCATCTGCATGACTATTTCATTCGGCGCCCTCGGTGTCGCAGTGCCAGGCTATTCAGCCATTCCAGCCGAATTACTCCCACGACATGGCGAGATATTATACGGCTTCATCGCGGGAGCTGCATCACTGGCCAGTACAGTTATCATTGCTCTTACGGGTTACATTCTCGACAAGACGGGTTCCTATGACCAGATGTTTTTGATCATGGTGGGCGGCAGTGTGGTTGGATTAATCGTGTTTGGAATATTTGCCCGAAACGACCCGATCTATGCATAAAACGGCACTCGGAACCAATTGGATGGGAAAGAAAATGCATAAACTTCTTTTGATATTTGCGGCTCTGATGACAACGTTTTTGGCTGCTCCCGCAAATGCGGAAGAAGCGCAGAACAATACTGTTGAAACCCGTGTAACTGAGCTGCGGCATTTTCTTTTCGTTGGGCATATCGGTCCGAAAGGCTGGCAAAATATGCTGGAAAATCCGAGCGACCGTGAGGCGGCTGGTCGCGACGCTATAGAGAAGCTCGGCGGTAAGCTAATCGCGTATTATTTCGGGTTGGGTGAAAACAAGAATTACATCATCGTCGCTCTGCCAGATGCAAAGACTGCAAAGGCAATCCAGGTGCTTCGGATGTCGAGCGGAATGCTGATCGATTATACCTTCATTGAGTTGATGAGTTCGAAGGATATGCTTGGGGTGCTCCATTCCATGAAATCCATCAGAGCCGTGGATGACCTACAGAAAGATGATTGAGGTTTACTTATGAAATCGGAAGCATATCAGGAGGGATCTGAAGCGCCGCTAGTGGGGCTCATCTGGATGAGATTTCCGCTGCTCAAACAGACCATCCAGCGCAAGTCATGCCGCATCAGGATATTAGATGGCCATACAGCGCGTTTAACCACCAAGTAAGCAGCTTTGCCAAAAAGTTTTTGTCACCGGGTATACCGACGCGATCCCATTTGCCGATCTCTTTGGCGAAAAATGACCCCAACCTAGTGGTTGACGGCAATGCCGGTGTGTAGAGGGCCGAAGTTGATGTGATCAAACGTCATTCCTTTTGGGATCCAAAAGGCGAACTTATGAAGCAGTAACTTGCTAATCGTGATCTGCAAGGTCCAAAGTGGTTAGAAATTTTTTTAAGGTACGGATAATGCGCAAGACTACGCCGGTAAGCACCCATTGGGGCAATTTCCTGGTCGAAACCGAGGGAAACTCTGTTGCAGCCGTGCAAAATCGGCCCGAAGACGAATCGCCAACTGCAATCGGGCAATCGCTTATCGATGCGATGGACGAAGATGTTCGCATTGCACAACCGATGATCCGAGAAGGGTATTTTCAGGATAGGCGAAGCAGTGACGGCTCAATGCGGGGAAAAGATCCTTTTCGCCCCGTCTCTTGGAAGACAGCGCTAGACATTGCTGCGGAAGATTTGGCTGGCATTAAGTCAGAGCATGGAAACGAGGCGATTTTTGGTGGTTCATATGGATGGGCCAGCGCGGGGCGTTTTCATCACTCGCAGAGCCAGATCCATCGATTCCTTAATATGTTTGGCGGCTATGTTAGCACCATGGATTCATATTCGGTCGGAGCTGGCGCACGAATTTGTCCTTACACAACCGGTTTGACCGCTCAAGATGCCGTTTACCAATCACCTAACAGCGAGGACACCAAACAGAACGCAGACCTGATGGTCTGCTTCGGCGGTATCGCCATGAAGAATATACAAGTTAATGCAGGAGGAGTGGGTAATCACTCGGCCCAAAGGCTCTTGCTGGAGTTGAAGGACTCCGGAATTCGGTTCGTAAATTTTAGCCCCCTCAAAGATGACATGGCTGATGATGTTGATGCCGAATGGCAGGCCTTGAGGCCAAACACCGATGTGGCGGTTATGCTTGGCCTTATGCACACGCTACTGGTCGAAGATTTGCATGATAAGGCTTTTCTTAAAAAATTTACCGTGGGTTTTGATCGGTTTACGCCATATCTCTTGGGAAACTATGACGGGCAACCCAAAGATGCTGATTGGGCGAGTAAAATCGCAGATGTTCCTGCGCAAGACATCAAACGACTAGCACGGGAAATGGCCAGCAAGCGAACGCTCGTCGTAGCAAGTTGGTCACTACAGCGCGCCGAGCACGGGGAACAACCATGGTGGGCGGCACTCGTGCTTGCAGCCATGCTCGGTGATATAGGCATTCCCGGCTGCGGCATCGCTTATGGATATGGGTCGGTGCACAATGCCGGCTTTTTCGGCAAAAAACCGGTCCCGTTCAAAATCGGCCATTTACCACAAGGCGAGAACCCAGTCGCTACGGTTATACCCGTTGCCCGCATGGCCGATTTGCTACTCAACCCTGGTGCCACGATTGACTTTGACGGTGGAAAAGTAACCTACCCGCAAATACACGCAGTGATGTGGGCTGGTGGCAATCCGTTTCACCACCATCAGGATCTCAATCGGCTTGTGAAGGCTTGGGCAAAACCACAAACCATCATCGTAAATGAGATAAATTGGAACAGCTTGGCGCGGCATGCCGACATTGTGTTTCCCGCAACCACGAGTTTGGAACGAAACGACATTGCTATGGGAGCCAATGACCACTGGCTATCACCATCCCGTAAGGCTTTGGGGAGATATAAGGAGGCCCGTGATGACTATGATGTATACACAGGGCTTGCTGAACGGCTTGGATTTGCAGATGAATTTACCGAAGGCCGCAACGCTGATGAATGGGTCGAACACCTTTATTGCAAAACGATTAAAAATGCTGAGCTACACGGTGTGAAGCTTCCCTCATGGGAAGAGTTCTGGAGTGGCGATCCTGTAAATATCGAGCCGCAACTTCCAGCGCGCCCATCACTTCAAGAGA